>Ga0207826_1000211_pt1 | contig 16161 bp, 13 predicted proteins | sample LuqExpMetageno80_FD_187837 | JGI IMG/M metagenome (GOLD analysis project Ga0207826, IMG submission 187837) | Tropical forest soil microbial communities from Luquillo Experimental Forest, Puerto Rico - Sample 80 (SPAdes) | ecosystem: Environmental > Terrestrial > Soil > Tropical forest ... | reverse complement strand
AAAGCGGCATCCAACCTTATGAAATGTCCGGCTTTATTGAGATGGGCCTGCAGGCGGTGTACCGGGGCGAAACCGCGGAGCTTCTGAAAGGCCGGCGCCTGGGCCTGGCCACGGCCTGCACCGGCAACCGCCGCGGCTGTGATATGTAAGTATAGGTTGTGAGAGAGATTTTTTGAGGGGAGAGGCAGGGAATTGAAGCCCCTACCCTCTCCTCAAACTCTGCTCGCAACCCGTATGGGGCAATGAATTCGAAGGCCTTGATTTATCCGGGGCCGTGATTATTTTGTATAAAAATGATGGCGAGACTTATGGCACTTTCTGAAAAATTCCACGGCAGGTCGCGGGCGCAGATCAGTCCACCGGCAGAGCTTCTCAAGGCCGCCAAGCAGTAGGCGCCCGCAAAAAAACCGCCACGAGCAGGCGATCATTTCGGATTCACACTTCGGAGAAGGACTCCCTGGTCATGAAGGTCATGGCAGTAAACGGCAGCCCCCGGAAAACCTGGAATACGGCCACCCTGCTTAAAAAAGCCCTGAAAGGAGCCGCCTCCCAGGGGGCCGACACCGAACTCATTCACCTTTATGATCTGGCATTTACCGGCTGTACGAGCTGTTTTGCCTGTAAAATCAGGGGCGGGAAAAGTTACGGCAGATGTGCCATCAAGGATGACCTGGCACCGGTTCTAAAAAGAGTTGTAGAAGTCGATGCTCTGATTTTGGGCTCCCCCATCTATTTCGGCGACGTCTCGGGGGAGATGCGGTCTTTTCTGGAGAGGCTGCTGTTCCCCTTTTTCGCCTATACCGACCCGCCCCAGTCCCTTTTCCCTAGAAAAATCCCCACCGGCTTTATTTATACGATGAATCTCACCGAAGCCATGGCAAAAGATTGGGGGTATGAGCAGATCTTCAGCAATCATCAGAGGGTGCTGCAGTTAGCCTTCGGAAGTTCCAAATACCTTTGCAGTTTTGATACCCTGCAGTTTAAGGATTATGCCAAAGTGGTGGCGGACTGGTTTGATCCGGAGAAAAAGGCCAGGCGGCGCCAGGAGGTCTTTCCCCGGGATTGTGAGCGGGCCCTGGCCCTGGGGGCCGGATTTGTCCAGAAACAGGGGTAACCAGTGGCGGCGCCGTTCCGAGCCTGCCGCCGCCCGGAATCACCCCTCGACCGCACTTCGGTATTAGCCCCCGCTGATGCGGACGGGGCTAGGCTCCCCCGCCCAAAACCGCATAAAGCCGTACCTGGTTGGACAGCCTGGCCAGGCGAATGGCGATGAGCCCCTGCTGCGCGGCGTAGAGAGAGCGCTGCGCGTCCAGCACGTTCAGGTAGATGTCGATCCCCTTCTCATAGCGGGCGTTGGAAAGTTTGTAAGTCTTGGCGGTGGCCTCCAGCAAGGACTGCTGCGCGGCCAACTGATCCCCCAGGGTGCCCCTTTGGGCCAGGGCATCGGCCACCTCCCGGAAGGCGCCCTGGATGGCCTTCTCATATTGCGCCACGGCGACCTCCCGGTCCACCTTGGTGGCTTTGAGGGCCGACCAGGTGCGGGCATCGAAAACCGGCAACACTAACTGGGGGGCGTAACTCCAGACGGTGGAGCCCGGCGCAAAAAGGCCGGAAAGCTGCCCGCTGGCCGAGCCGAAGGCGGTGGTGAGGGCAATACGGGGGAAGAAGGCTGCCCGGGCCGCGCCGATGTTGGCATTGGCGGCCTTGAGCAGGTTCTCCGCCTGCAGGATGTCGGGGCGGCGCAGGAGCACGTCGGAGGACATCCCCGGAGAGACATCCGGCAAGGGTTTTATGGCGCTCAACTCCTGTGGCATCAGGTCAGCCGGGACCGGCGAGCCGGCCAGGAGGTTCAGGGCATTTTCATCCTGGGCAACCTGAGAGGTGTAACGGGCCACGTCCACCCGGGCCGAATCGACTCTGGTCTGCACCTGGCGCAGGTCCAGTTCGTGGGCAAAGCCCACTTCGACGCGCCGTTCTATGACTTTGTAGGCGGCCTGTTGGCTCTCCAGGGTGGATTGGGCCAGTCTGAGGTTTTCTCGATCCGAAGCCAGGGTCAGGTAGGCGTTGGCCACCTCGGACACCAGCAGGATTTGGGCGCTCTTGCGGGCCTGGTCCGTGGCGAAGTACTCCTCCAGGGCCTTGTCTTTCAGGCTGCGGATACGGCCGAAGAAATCCAGCTCCCAGGAAGTAATGCCCAGGTTGACCCCGAACTGCTGCAAGGTCACGAGACCGGTGCTGCCTGAAATCATGACGCGTTGCTTGCTGGCGGTAACCCCCGTTTCCAGCCTCGGCAAAAGCTCGGCGCGCTGGATGCGGTAAAGCGCCCGGGCCTTTTCCACATTCAGGGCCGCCAACTTGAGATCGCGGTTGTTTTGCAGGGACGTATCGATGATCTTTTGCAACCGCGGGTCGGTGAAGAATTGCCGCCATTTCACCTCAGCGGTAAGATGAGCAGGCCCTGTCGCCGGGGGTTCTTTGTAGGCCGGGCCGCTCGGCCAGGCGGCGGGAACCGGCGCCGCGGGCCGGGTGTATTTCGGGGCCAGGCTGCAGCCGCCAAGGCAGATGATCACTCCCACCCACAGCAATTTTCTGGTCATGTTACCAGCGCTCCCTATAATACCAAGTTGCCCAAATCCCCCCTGCCCACCTTTAAAAAAGGGGGGTTCTATAAAGGGCGACCCCAAGTCCCCCTTTTCTAAAGGGGATTTAAGGGGATTTGTTTTGGCAGGTCCTCTAGTTAAGACAATTACCTTTTTGAACGCGACTCGGCATACTCGAGCCTCTTCGAAAATCATGGAAGACAGCCGCCCTCGGCTATCCACTGCGGGCAGGCGAGGGCGCCTGCCTTTACATCGGGAAAAAGTAGAGGTCTCATTTTACAGAATCCACCGCGGGTTCAGTGAGTTCCTGTAGCCGCTTTCTCTGGAAAAGTCTGCAGACCAGGACGTAGAACAGCGGAATGAAAAAGAGGTCGATGAAGGTGGCGGACATCATGCCGCCCACCACCGCGGTGCCAATGGCATTCTGAGCGCCGGCGCCGGCCCCGGAGGTCAAGGCCAGGGGCAGAACGCCAAAGAAAAAGGCCAGGGAGGTCATGATGACCGGCCGGAACCGGGTTCTCGCCGCGCCCAGGGTCGCCTCCACCAGTCCTTCCCCCTGGGCCCGCCGTTCCCTGGCAAACTGAATAATGAGGATGGCGTTTTTGGTCGTGAGCCCAAGCGTGGTGAGGCAGCCGATCTGAAAGTAGACATCGTTCGGGAACCCCCGCAACGTCGTGGCCACGGTGGCGCCCAACAAACCCAGGGGCAGCATCAGGAGATTAGCGAAGGGAATGGTCCAACTTTCATACAGGGCCGCCACGCACAGAAAAATGACCAGAATGGAAAAGGCGTAGAGCACCGGCGCCTGGGATTTGGCCAGCCGCTCCTGGAAGGACAGTCCGGCCCAATCAAAGCCGATCCCCTTGGGCAGCTTGGCGACGATGTCCTCCATGGCGGCCATGGCCTCCCCCGAACTCCTCCCGGGTGCGGGTTCCCCCCAGATGTTCAGGGCGGGGAAGCTGTTAAAACGCTCGAGGAGCGGCGAGCCGTAGAACCAGTGGCCGGCGGCGAAGGAAGAAAACGGTGTCATGGTCCCCGAGGCGTTGCGCACGTAGAGCCGCTCCAGGTCCCTGGGCAGCATCCGGTAGGGGGCATCGGCCTGGACATAGACCCTTTTCACCCTGCCCCCCTGAATGAAATCATTGACATAGGCGCTGCCGAAAGCCGAGGAGATGGTGTCGTGGACGGCGTTGATGGGCACCCCCAGGGCGCCCGCCTTTGCCCAATCCACGTCCACCCGGTACTGGGATACATCCTCCAGGCCAGCGGGCCGGACGCGGGTCAGCCTCGGGTCCTGGGCCGCCATGCCGAGGAGCTGGTTTCTGGCCCTCATCAAGGCCTCATGCCCCAGCCCGCCCCGGTCCTGCAATTCAAAGTCAAAGCCCCCTGCCCGCCCGAGCTCCAGGACTGCCGGCGGCGGGAAGGCGAACACCCTGGCATTGCGGATCTTCGAGAACCTGGCCATGGCCCTTCCGGCGATGGCGTTGACTTTTAAATTTGCGCCGGGGCGCAGGTGCCAATCCTTGAGCATGACAAATCCCAGCCCCGTATTCTGCCCGGCTCCGGAAAAACCCCGGCCGGCCACCGTAAAGACCCCTCCCACTGCTGCCTTTTCATCATTCAGAAAATACTGGCGGACCTGATCCAGGACCTGCTGGGTCTGCTCCATGGTCGAGCCTGACGGCAGCATCGCCTGGATGTACATGACCCCCTGGTCCTCCTGGGGCAGATAGGCGGTGGGCATGCGCACGAACAGCAAGCCCATGGTCGCCACCAATACCAGGTAAATAACCAGGTAGCGGATTTTTTTCCCGAAGATCCGCCCCACCGTATCCCGGTACCAGTCCCGAATGCGAAAAAACACCCGGTCAAACCAGAGAAAAAACGGCCGCAACAGGAAAAAACCAGTCTCCGCCGGGTCATGCCCCTGGGTCACCGGCTTCAGGAGAGAGGCGCAGAGCACGGGGGTCAGGATCAGGGCCACCACCACCGACAGGAGCATGGCCGCGATAATGGTGATGGAAAACTGGCGGTAGATGACCCCGGTGGAGCCGCCGAAAAAGGCCATGGGGCCGAACACCGCGGCCAGCACCAGGCCGATACCGATCAGGGCGCTGGTGATTTCCCCCATGGATTTGCGGGTCGCCTCCCGGGGCGGCAACCCTTCCTCACTCATGATCCGCTCGACGTTTTCCACCACCACGATGGCATCATCTACTAACAGGCCGATGGCCAGCACCATGCCGAACATGGTGAGCATGTTGATGGAGAAGCCGAACAACCCCAGGACCGCGAAGGTCCCCAGGAGCACCACCGGCACCGCCAGAGTCGGGATCAACGTGGCCCGGAAACTCCCCAGGAAAAGATACATCACCAGGAAGACCAGGATAATCGCCTCGATCAGGGTCTTGACCACCTCGCTGATGGCCACCTTCACGAAGGGGGAGGTGTCATAGGGGTAAATGGCCTTCATGCCGTGGGGAAAGTACCTGGCCAGCTCGTTCATCTTGGCCTTGATGGCATTGGCGGTGTCCAGGGCGTTGGCGCCGGGGGCCTGCCGGACAGCCAGGGCGGCCGCGGGTTTGCCGTTGTACAGGGTGGTGCGCTCGTAGCGCTCGGTGCCGAGCTCAGTGCGGCCCACGTCCCGCACGCGCACGATGGAGCCGTCAGGATTGACCCGCAGCGGGATGGCGGCGAACTCCTCCGGCGTTTTGAGCAGGCCCTGGACGATGATGGAGGCGTTCAGGCGCTGGCCCGGCACCGCCGGGGCGCCGCCGAACTGGCCGGCGGAGACCTCGACGTTGTAGGCCTGCAGCCCCTGAATGACATCGTCCATGGTCAAGTGGAAATTGTTCAGCTTGTCCGGGTTGAGCCAGACCCGCATGGCATACTGGGTGGAGAAGGTTTCCACTTCACCCACCCCCGGCACCCGGGCCAGGACCTGCTCAAGGTTGGCCTGGGCGTAGTCCGCCAGGTCGATATCGTCCATGCTGCCGTCTTCTGAAATCAGCCCCACCACCAGCAGCCAATTCCGGGTGGCCTTGCTGACCTTGACGCCCTGTTGCTGCACTACGGTGGGGAGACTCGCCATGGCGAGCTGGAGTTTGTTCTGCACCTGGGCCCAGGCCAGGTCCGGATCGGTCCCCGGGGCAAAGGTGAGTTCGATTCTGCCGGCGCCGGAGGCATCGCTGGTGGCGGACATGTAGAGCAGCTTGTCAAAGCCGGTCATCTTCTGTTCGATAATCTGAATCACGCTGTTTTCCACGGTTTCGGCCGAAGCCCCGGGATAAAAAGCGTCGATGGCGATGGACGGCGGCGCGATGGGCGGATACTGGGAGATGGGCAGATTGTGGATGGCCAGCCCCCCCGCCACCATCATCATGATGGCGATGACCCAGGCGAAGACCGGCCGGTCCAGGAAGAAGTTCGATAACATTACGATTCTCCGCTACTTGGCGACGGCGGGGAGAAGATTTTGGGTCGCGGCCTTCAGGCCGGCCCTGGGGTTCTCCCAGGCTGTGACTTTGACAGTGGCGCCCGGCCGCACGTTCAACATGCCCTCGACAATCACGCGCTCACCGGGGGACAGTCCGGCGGACACCAGCCACTGGTCGCCGATGGCCCGATTGAGGGTCAGGTTCCGCACCTGGGCCTTGCCGGCCTCGTCCACCACCAGGGCGAACGGTTCCCCTTTGGGATTACGGTTCACCCCCTGCTGGGGGATGAGTATAGCCTGCTCGGCAATGCCCTCCAGCAAGACCGCCCGCACATACATGCCCGGCAAGAGCACGTGTTGAGGGTTCGGGACCACGATGCGCAGGGTAAATGAGCCCGTGGCCTGATCCACAGTGACGTCCCGGAATTGCAGGGTGCCTTCCTGGGCATACGGCGTCCCGTCTTCCAGCAGAATGCGCACTTTCCTCTCGTTTTTGCAGTCGGCGCAGAGCCGGCCGCTTTCCAGCGAGCGCTTCAAACGCAGCAGCTCGGCGGAGGACTGGGTAACATCCACATAAATGGGGTCGAGCTTTTGAATGGTGGCGAGCGGTGTGGGCTGATACGCGGTCACCAGAGCGCCGTCCGTGACATTGGACTTGCCGATGCGCCCGGAAATAGGGGCGGTGACCCGGGTGTAGCCCAGGTTGATGCGGGCCCCTGCCACCGCGGTCTTCCAATATTCAGTCTCGGCTTTGGCCTGTCCCATGGCGGCGGCGGCGTCGTCGCAGTCCTGCTTGCTGACCGCCTTGTCCACCAGCAGCTCCCGGCAGCGGTCGGCCTTCAACTGGAGGGAGGGCAGATTGGCCTGGGCCTTGCCGAGGGAGGCCCTGGCAGAGTCCAGCGCCACCTGGAAGGGAGCGGGGTCAATCTGGTAAAGCAGTTCTCCGGCCTTGACATCGGAGCCTTCCCTGAACAGGCGCTTTTTGATGATGCCGTTGACCTGCGGGCGGATTTCCGCCACCAGAAAAGGCGAGGTCCGGCCCGGCAACTCGGTGGTGAGTTCCACCCGCTGTGGCTGCACGGTGACCGCGGCCACTTCCGGGACCGGGGCCGGCCCGGTTTGCTGCCCGTGCCCGCTGCCGCAGCCGTCCGGCACCATCGCCAGCGCCAGCAACAGTGTCATCCAGGTCAGCCGGTTACAGACGTTTTTCTGCATGTGCATCAGAATTTCTCCTGATATCGATGAGGTGCGTTATCAGCTTTGGTGTCGGGTCCGCAAGCACCGTGAATATCTCCAAAACTCCCCTCCCCCTGGTGGGAGGAGGTTGGGGGAGGGGGGATCTTTTAAAACCGGCCTGGGGCCTCACGGCCCTATCAGTCCTTTGAAGAAAATATTCAAAATGGCATCCGGGTCTTCCGGGTAAGGATGGCGCTCGGGCGTGTCGAGCCAGAGCAGGAGCGAGGCATCGAGAACGCTGTCCAGGGCCACCGCCAGATAATAAGGGTCGGCGATTCTTTTAAAACGTTGATTATCTATGCCGCTGGCAAACACCGAGGCCAGTCTCTGGAGGATGTCATAATAGCGTTTGCGCACCTCATCATCCAAGCCCGCCTTGAGGTTAAAGCCGATGCCCCGGCTTTCCGCCAGAAATAGGCGCACGAAAGGCAGGTTGTGGCGAAACCTGTCGCTCCGGAAGCGGACATAATGGCGCAATTTTTCCACCTCGTCTTCCGACTGTTCCATGGCCCGGCATAAGCCAGCCGCGAAATCGTCGCACCGCTCCAGGACCAGGGTCTTATAGAGATCCTCTTTGTTCTGGAAGAACTTGTAGAGGGTGCCGATGGCAAATTCGGCCTTGGCGGCGATCTCCTGCATGGAGACGTTGTGGTAGCCCTTCTGCGAGAACAGGTCCAGGGCCGCGGCGAGTATCTCTTGACGTTGCCGCAATTTCTCCCTTTCCCGCCTTGGGAGCTTCTGATCCACCATCCTTTGACCTCCGGCAGTGAAATGACTTATTCATAATATGAACGCCACGTCACATTATAGAAGGAAACAGCCCATTGTCAAGAAAGTTCGGAAGGATTTTCACCACGCCTTCGGACCACCTCAAAGTTGAGGCAACCTGCCGGAGAGGGAAAGCACTTAAGGGGAATAAAACCTGCAGGATAGAACAGCCGGTTAGGCAGCTACCCTTCCGGCATCAACAACTGCTGCAGATCTTTTGTCTCATATACAACTTCTTTGCCCACCAACCGCACCTGTTCGTGAACTATATAGTTGAGAACCCGGGGTTGCCATTCATGTTCAGCCTGATTTACCTTCGCGGCCAGGGTCTCCGGTGTATCGCCCGCCTCAATGGGAATGGGGTAAGAAAAAAATATCGGGCCATGGTCATAGAGCGCATCAACAAAATGCATAGTCACGGCGGTGTGGGTAATTTCCCCCCGTTGATAAGCGGCCATAACTGCTTCGTGAACATAGTGCCCGTAAAGTTTTGGCCCGCCGAACCGGGGCAAAGGACCGGGATGGATATTGATCGTCCGCGCCGGCTCAAGGCCCTCAACCAGTTTCAGCCAGCCGGAAAGCATGACATAATCGGCGGCGAAATACTTGACAAAGCTTTGGTACCCCTTGGCCCTGTAGGGACCAGCCCAGTATTCGGGACGAACGCCTAGTGCCGTGGCCTTTTGCCAAACGCCACCGTCAGGATGACTGGTGACCACCCCACAAATCCAGGCGTCCAGAACTGGTGGCCTGGTCCGGGAAGCTCTTACCATCGTCTCAAATCCGGAGCCGCCACCGGTTTTGGTACCGGAAGCAAAAACCAGGACATGGGGACTGAGCCTTTTCATATCGCATCCCTTTTTTGTTTAAATGAAGAAGGAGCGCACTCCTTGACCTCTTCTACTTACCATCAAACCGAGGTACCTACAACTGCCCTTTTCCTGTAACTGTCACGTCGTCAATACCGGCAGGATCACCTTTTTGCTCCATTCCTGCCATTGCTCGCATCCCCGCCATATTAAAACGAGCGACTATGTTCCTGGGGTTGCCCTGGCAGGGTTTGGGATGAGGCTAGATGGGTTATAGGATTGCCAGAGGCTGGCCGCTGAAGTATCATGGGATAGTATGGTAACTGCATCGATATCCCTATGATTAAAAGCATCACCCTCGAAAACTTCATGTCGCACCAGGCCACCCGGATTGACCTGGCCCCCGGGGTGACGGTGATCACCGGTCCCAACAATGTGGGGAAAAGCGCCGTGGTGGAGGCGGTCCGCTCCCTGGTCCAGAACTCCAGCCAGAAACACTCCATCCGGCACGGCGCCAGGCAGGCGGTGGTCCGCCTCGTGCTTGACTCCGGGGAAATTATCGAATGGGTGCGCACGGACAAAACCGCGTATTACCGTCTTTTCAGACCAAAGGATAATGGCCGGGAGGAAGTTGGCGAACCGGAGGAGTATCGCAAGATCGGCCTCTCCGTCCCGGAGGATATCCAGACCCTGCTGCGCCTGGGGCTGGTGGAAACCGAGACCGGCGACATCGATATCCACATCGGCAACCAGAGGGAACCCATATTCCTGCTCAACAAACCCGGCTCCCAGGCGGCCGGTTTTTTTGCGGCCTCCAGCGAGGCCGAATATCTGCTGCGCATGCGCCAGGCCTTGAAAAAGCGGGAGGATTACGCCAAAACCACCAGGAAGGTTCTCGCCAGCGACTGCCAGACCCAGGAGGAAGCCCTCCGCCGTTACCAGCCCCTGGACATTCTGGCGCCGGAGTTGGAACGGGCTGAGAAAACCTATGAGTTGATCTGCGACAACCAGAAATCCCTGCCGGAATTATCCGGGTTCATCGGGAATCTGGCGGACCAAGAGACGACCTGCAGCCGGCGGCAGCAAAACGCCGCACTCCTCTCAGGCCTGGGGCTCCCGCCAGATCTTCAGGAAATTGCCCATCTAGAGGCCTTGCTCCAGCGTTGGCACCAGATAGCCGGCAAAGCGGAGGTGGCGGCAGCTGGGTTAGATCTTCTGGGCCCGCTGTCTTCCCATCCACGCTTGGAAGAAACGGCCTCCCTGGCACACCTGGCAGGCCGTCTGGCGGCTACCGAACAGCTGCTTAAACAGCGCCGGCAAGAAAAGGAAAACCTGGTTGACCTCTCAGAGCCGCCTGTCATCCATGACGTGCTCCCCTTTGAAGAGCTTCTAGAAGACCTGCACTCCCAGGAGGACCTCAAAAACCGGGCCCACCAATGCCAGGAAGCCCTGGCCGTTCTCGCTGGGCCTGCTGACCTGGCCGAGGTCGGCGAGCTCCTGAGGTCAATCGCCCATCTTTCCCGCCTCCACATCCGGCAGCGCTCTCTGGAGGGCATTTCCGGGACTCTGGCCGTCCTCGCCGCCGTGCCGGAAACCGCCCCGGTCCTGGATCTGGAAAAATTGATTGCCCAAACCACAGGGCTCAGGCAGGAGATTTCCCGGAAAGAGCAAGAACGGGATTCCCTGGAAGGGGCCCTCGAGCAAAAGCGTACGGAGGTGGAGGAACTGATCCGGGAAACCGGCCTTTGCCCCTTGTGCGGCAGCCCTATGGATGTCGCCCACTTCCTGGAGGCCGTGCATGGCTGACGACTGGCTCTATCCTCCGGACCCGCACCGGTATGCCGGCCTGCTATTTATCGGGGACCCCCACGTGGCGGCCTCCCCGCCCGGCTACCGCCTGGACGATTACGCCCAGGCCATCCTGGGGAAGCTGGCCGTGTCCCTGGAGATTGCCCGGGAGCACAATCTTCTGGCGATTATACTGGGGGACCTCTTCCACCTGCCCCGCAATAACCCTAACGCTTTGCTGGTGGCGTTAATAGAGCTGTTCCGGCCAGGCCACCCCTTCGTGCTGGTGGGGAACCACGACAAGCACGAAGCCAGGCTCACCCGGGACGTCTCCCTGGCCGTTATCGAGGCCGCCAGGGCCATCCGGCTTATAGACCGGGCCGGGCCGGTGTGCTCCTTGCAGGTCGCCGGTAGCCGGGTCCTCCTGGGAGCCTCCCCGGACTGGACGCCCTTGCCCCGTCAAGTGGACCGGGACGGCCATGACGTGGTGATTTGGCTCGCCCACCACGACCTGGGTTTCCCGGGCTATGATGCCGCCCGGGTGCCGCTCAAAGAAATTCCCGGCGTGGACATGGTGGTCAATGGGCATTTGCACACCCCGAAACCGCCCCGGCAGTGCGGCAGCACGACCTGGTTCAACCCCGGCGGCATCGCTCGCCTGACCTTGAGTTCCCACACCAGAAGCCTCACGCCGTCGGTCTCCATCTGGAGGCCCCCCGGCCGGGAACTGGCGCCCGTGCCTTTGCCCCATCGGCCCTTCACGGAAATCTTTCCCGAGCTGACCGGCGACAATGAGCAGGATGCCGAACAAGAACCGGAATCCCTGTTCATCAAGGGACTGGAAAACCTTCTGATCCGCAAGACCACGGAGGGGGTGGGGCTCAAGGCTTTTTTGGAGGCCAACCTCATTCCCGATGATGCGGTCGATACGTATATCTGGGGACTTTACGAGGAGGTCATGCATGAAGACAAGTAAGGCCGGGGAGCCCACGGCCGCAGCCGTCTCCCCCCGTGATCAGGCCGTCCAGGAGAAGCTGGAAATCCTGAAGAAAGACTACAAGGATCTGGACACCCGCAAAATCCAAACCGAGACCAACATAAAAAATCTGGAGGATGAACTGCAGCGGCTCCAGGAACAGGCCCAGAAAAATTACGGCACCAGCGACCTCGAGGAATTAAAGCGCCTCCTGGAAGCACGCCGCCAGGAGAACGAGCGCCTGGTGGCCGCATATGAGGAGCATATCCAGGGTATCAAAGACCGCCTGGCGGAAATCGACCGCCAGCCGGCCCAGGAGCAAGATGAATCCTGAAGAGGCTCCCCGGGAATTCTCCTCGCCCACCAGCCCCAAGGATCTCCGGGGGCTTTTTCAGGAACTGCGCTGGCAGGAGCGCCACCTCGCCGAGCAGTTGCAGGCCAACCGCGCGAAGCTGGCGGAGACGGAGGCCTTTCTGGCCCAGGCGCCCCAGATTGCCGAGCGGCTGGATCAGCTGTCCCAGCACCTGTTCGGCGACATTCTGGACGAAGTGGAACGGAACCTCACTTTCGCCCTGCGGGAAATCCTCGACCAGGATCTCAAGGTCACCACCACCCGGGAGGTGAAAAAAGGGAAGATCAATATTACCTTCGGCATCGAGCGCCAGGGGCAGCGGGAGGACATCCTCACCGGGCAGGGGGGGTCGGTGTGCAACATCATCTCGGTGGGTTTAAGACTCATCGCCCTCTCCCAGCTGCACGAAAAAGACCACCGCCGCTTTCTGATCCTGGATGAGCAGGACTGCTGGCTGCGCCCTGACCTGGTGCCGGCCTTGATGCGCATCATCCACACCATCGCCCACAAACTGCAGTTTCAGATCATGGTGATCAGCCACCACGACGTCAGCCTTTTCCGGGAATACGCCGACCGCATTTACCGCGTCCTGCCTCCGGCCCAGGAAGGAGCGGGGGTGCAGGTGGAAGTCGTGGAAGTTACTTAGACATTGAGGCACTTGCTCAAAACATCCACACCAAGTCAGAGCAGCATTTTTATTGGTTGGCCCAAAGAGGCCTCGCACCTCGTCAACGTATTGGCCGGGCAGCACCGGCTACTCGAAGATCGGCTTCTTGACCAGGTTCGGCAGCACCGGTTTGAAGATGAAGCGGATGTTGAAGCGCTGGCCGAAGTCTTCCGGATACACCGGCATCCATTGAAATTCCAGGGCCGTGGAGATAGGAGGCAACTGCGGGTTTATCCTGAAGGTCCGGCCTACCCCGATACCCAGGGGGAAGGTTACCGCGTTTCCCAACTTCCTGGCGTTCCAATCCACCAGGATGTTCGGGGTCATCTGGATCTGCCAGGCCCCCGGCAGCATGCGCACCAGGACGTACTGAGTGTTCATCTGGTTCACCGCGGGTTTGCGGGGGGTTCCTGACACGGACCACCAGTTCTGGGCAAAGATGACGCCCACCCAATTCTTGGTGATGAAGCCCACCACTGCCGGCCCCACCTGGAACTTGCCCTGCCCGATGTTGTAGTTGGTGGCCGTGGGGAAGATGAAGGTGGGGCCAAACCCCAGGATTGTCCCGGGGAGATTGGGGGAGAGCAGGGTGACGAAATCGATGTCCCCGATACCACCGGCCCGGTTCCAGTCCAGCGACCTGCCGGGAAAATCAACCCCGCTGATGTAAGGGGTGGTGAGGATGGGGATCACCGGCCGAGGGGGATCAGGTTCCAGTTCTCGGTCAGGGGGATGGGCAGCACCGGCTGGAAGTTGAAGGTGAACTGGCCGCGATAGGCCGAGGACAGATTGCCTTTCTCAAAATACATATTGCTTTGGGTGGTGATATTCCAGATGGAACTGACGGGGTTGTTGAGCTGCTTGCCAACCTCCTGCAAATCCTCAGGCTTGCTGGCTTCGGAAGCATCTTTCAGGTCAATGGTGGCAAGCCCCCGAGTTGCGCCTCCGGACAGCACGAGGCCCAGGCAGAGCGCCAGAGCCAATGGTATTGAACTCGTCCTTTTCTCATGGGTTTACTCCTTAGTAAGGCCTTGTCCGCCTGATCAGCGCAGACAGGGGCAGCTGTTGCCTTTTCTTTACCTTAATTTAAAGCCTTAACTAAAATTATTAGTAACTCGATAAGGACTACACCACAGGCCTTTTGCGCATCAGGCAAACCCAGGCTCGAGGCGGGCTTGGGTGATTAGAGCCAAAATAGCTGGAAGCAAGCGACAGGATTTCGAAGCAGGGCTCCACAGCGCTGACAATATCTCTGGCGCTCCGCCGCGGTGGACCTGGGCCATGACGTTGTCCATCAGCGCTGCCGACAAGACTCAGCCACAGGCCATCTTCTTCTAAATGGGCAGCTACATTTTCAGCAAAGCTTTGCCGTTCCTCATCCGAGTTTAAAGCGTGAAAACAGCCTCTATCAAATACGAAGCCAAATGGTGCCCCCGCAATTTTGTTGGTAAGAAAGTCCATTACCATAAAGGTACATTTGACATGAGCTTGTGAAGCTTTCTCTATAGCCTTCTGGATGGCAATCTCCGAGATATCGATACCTGTTACCTGAAAGTTTTGTTGGGCAAGCCAAATCGAATTATCGCCTGTTCCGCAGCCAATATCCAATGCCTTAGAGGGTCCTATGGCCTTCGCCGTTACAGTCTGAATAAGGTTGAAATCAGGTTTGCCGATATCCCAGGGTGTATCGCCTGTTTCATATCTTTTCTGGAAACGCTCTTCTGCTGTCATGTTATTTTTCCCTCATAGCTCCATATAACCTGCTAAAAAAACGGCTTGGGGCCTCTTCTCTTCGAGTTTATGCCCGGCACGGTTCTTCTTCGCAGCCAAATTCTCCAGCAACAGCGAGGATAGCACAATTTTTCAGGTATTTCTCCAGCCATTCCTTCCTGGGGGCTGCGGACATAATTTGGGCCCCTTAACTCTGGTCGGAAATCAAGCTTGAATTGACCAAGAGCATGCCGAGCACAACAGGATATCTCTTGAGAAAAAAAGGACTACCAAAACCCTAGTTCTGTGAGCAGGAAACAGGGTAGGTCCACGGTGGGGTCATCTTTGTCCGTGGCCCGACTGTGGATCACGCCCCCGGGGGCCGATTAGTTTCATGCAGGAAGGTTGGCGATGAGATTCCCATCTTTTTCGTGCGTCCCAGGATAAGGATGACAAGTGTACATCCTCGGTGAACACCTCCTTCCCTGCTAGCCCTAAACGCTGCGGTTCATTTTTCTTGCTTGATAACCACCTCGGCGTCCATCTCAAAGAGGAGTTCCGGCCGGCAGATGTCGGCCACCATGACCACGGCCGGGAGATCCTGAAGCCCCCGCACGGTCGCTCGTTCCCGATACACCTGGGCGTGCTCCGGGTGCTTGACGAAGACCGAGGCGGCGGTCACATCGGCCAGAGTGGCGCCCACCTGACCGAGGAGCACCTCGATCTTGTCAAAGGTGCAGTCGATCTGGGCCCGGATATTGTTGGGATAAAGGCTCTGCCCGTGCTCGTCGATGGCCGCGGTGCCCGACACCTGGACGAGGGTGGCCTCGGGTTCCGCAATCAGGGCCCCCCGGAAAAAGGCGGACCCGTAGCTTATGGCCTCCGGCTGGCCGGGGCTGCTCAGTTGCCGGATATGCAGCGGTGAGTCTGCGGCCGGGATGACCGCCAGGAGATCCAGAGTCCCTGCGGCGCCGGTGGGGGTGTGGCCATGGATAGCGGTGCTGGAGGGGAGCTTGCGGACAGGTTCTCCGTCCGGGGACAGGAGGCCCAACTCTTGGTAAATTTCCGTGCGGGCCCGGTTGAAAGCGGCATACCAGGAGAGAATGTCGTCCAGGTAAAACCAGGTACGCACCACGTCCCGAAAGGTAGCTCCCTGCTCTTTCAGGATACGGTTGGCTTTGGTTAACAGCCGCCGGGCCTGGAGAGGAGGGTGATTTGAACCGTTGGTCCCGGGGGTCCCGGGGCTCAGTCCCTGGAGGTTTTGCAGGATGAGGGTGGTATGGCCCTGCCGGCGCCAGCCCCGCCCCACCGGCCAGCCCTGGTGGCGGATGGTCCAGATCTGGCCGGTGGGCTCGCACGTTTTTACCGCCCGGATGATCACCCCGCTCAGGCCCTTGCCCCAGGGGGGATGACCCTGAATATAGGTGAGGGGTCCGTCCGCTTCCAAGCCCCGGGATTGGAGCACGCGTCGCCTAACCGACCTGACGGAGGGCCACACTGCCAGACTTCCGAAGACTCGTTCGTGAAGGATGTGGAGATGTCGTTTCCTGAGTTCCCGGGCAATCTGCTCGTAGGCTGTCGCGGCGCTCTGGGCGGCGTTATGCCTCCAAGCCCCAGCGGCCACCAGATACGCCTGACCCTGGCCCGCCTCGGTGACGTAGACCATGGCGGCCGACTGGCAGTGAATGGCGCCTGGCCTCGAATCAGGCTCCTGGCCGCCTTCAAAATAAATTAAATTAATCAAGGCGTACCCTCTTCGGCCGCAACGTTTTCTCTCCAAAGTTCTGTCATAGACCTTGCTGCCAGTGACGACGATGCC
>Ga0207826_1000208_pt1 | contig 16230 bp, 14 predicted proteins | sample LuqExpMetageno80_FD_187837 | JGI IMG/M metagenome (GOLD analysis project Ga0207826, IMG submission 187837) | Tropical forest soil microbial communities from Luquillo Experimental Forest, Puerto Rico - Sample 80 (SPAdes) | ecosystem: Environmental > Terrestrial > Soil > Tropical forest ... | reverse complement strand
AGGAAGCGCCTGGACCCGGATTATGTTTCCCGCAGCAAAGAGTATCTTGGGGAATTTCTTGCAGAAATAGCCGAACTGGCGAAAACACGCCCCTTCTGGAGATTCGAGCCACAATGAGGCTGCTGGCTTATCATTATCCAAAGAAATTCAGGTGAGGGTGCTGCCCGCGCCCTTAAGGCAGTCGCAAACCCGGGTAAAAGAGCATGTATCGGCGAGATTTTCTAAAAATGTTGGCTGGCGGGATGGCGGCAGGCTGGGCCTTTGGCCGCTGGCCGGGGGCCTTGCCCGTTTCAGGTGAAGCCGCCGCCAACCCAGACCTGCTAATCGCTTGCCTGGCCGACGCCCACCTGAGGGACGGGAGCCACAAGCGACCCGAAGCCCGTTCTTTAGCCCGGGCGGTGGCGGAAATCAAGGCTCTAAACCCCGCGCCCAACCTGGTCTTCTTTGCCGGGGACCTGGCCCACGACGGCGACCCCGGTGCTTTAGCCCTGGGGGAGGAAATCCTCTCGGAGCTGACCATGCCGCTCCTGGCGGTGCGGGGCGAAGGCGATGGCCGCGCCGGAAGAGGCGGGACCGGCCAGAGATTCTTCCAGGATGGCCGCTTTTTTTACACCTGTAAAGGGGTCAATGTTCTCGGCCTGGACACTGTCTGGCAGGATGAGCCTCAGGGCCCGGGCTTTGTCCTGGGAGAGCCCCAGCAGCGCTGGCTGGCTGAGATTCTGTCCCGGCTTGACCCCGCCGCCCCGCTGGTCATCATCTCCCATGCCCCCCTGGCCTCCATCTACCGCCCCTGGGGGCAGTGGACCTGGGACAGCCCCCCCGTGCTAGCCCGGCTTTCTGGCTTCCAGAATGTCCTCTTTGTCCACGGTCACGTCCACCACCCGATATATAGTTCCGCCAGTGGAAAACCTGTTCCTGGCAAAACTCCCCCTCCCCTGGTGGGCGGGGGCTGGGGGGAGGGAATCTCCCTGCGCTCCGGACAGAGTCTGACCCATTTCACCCCCTCCCCTGCCCTCCCCCATCAAGGGGGAGGGGAAAAAAACTTTGCTCGGAGCGGTTGGCAGCATATCGGTCTTCCAGCCACATCCTGGCCCTTGCCGTCGCCCCTGACGGGCACGCCCGGCAAGCTCCGCCCGGGTCTAGCCCCCCGGGGCTGCGGCTGGGCCCTTTTACAGCCGGGAGGTCAACAATCCCAGTTCCGCCAGGTGCTCTGGCAGGCTTGAAGGGAGTCCCACTCATACACTTCCAAACCAGCCTGGCTTTTAACCTTCAAGAGGAATGAGCCTTCCATGAATATCAAGGAGCTCGACGAAAAAAAGCAGCTGGAATTTTATGCCGTCCTCTATTTCATCCGGGATCAACGCAAAAATCACCACCGCTGGCTCGTTTTCAAGGAATTCTCCGAACCGCCGAACCCGGACACCTATTGCCTCCTCAACGGCGAGCAGGTCGGCATCGAGGTTACCCACCTGTGCGGCAACAACCACGATGCCAAAAAGGTGCTCGGCAAGGTGAACAACGGGGAGGCCCTGGAGGGGTGCCTGGGGGTGCAGGTGCCGCCTGATTCCATGAACCACCGGCTGCCCAATGAACTCAACCGGATCCTGGAGTATAAGGCCAAGCACCAATACGGCGACAAAACCTGGCTGGTCATCCGCAACACCTATCCTCTCTGGATGAAAGGGGATTTTGAAACCTACCGCTCCGACATCATTGTTCCCCGGGATCATGCTTTTGAGGAAATCTGGCTGGTCTGCGACCCGGTGGGCGCCTCGGGTACCCTGCGTCTTTTCCCCTGAGCTGCGATCTAAGACATCCTTGAACAGGTCAGCTTGAAGGAGAGCAGGGAGTCCACCCTATTCAAATCCCCCTCAATCCCCCTTCAGAAAAGGGGGACTTTCCATGCAGTTACCCCTAACTCCCCCCTTTTATAAAGGGGGGCGGTCTTTAATTCTGACGAGGTCCCTGGCCCTCCTCCCGGAAATCAATCCAGTCCCAAAGTTTCAGAAGCCTGCCGCAAGGCGGGCATTTCCCCTTTCGGCGGCGCCAGCAATTCCTCCACCCGCTCTTCCAGGCGGGCAATGAGGGGCGGCAGGGTCTTGTCGTCCAGGGCCGAGATGGCCACGCCCTGGTGGATGCGGACCTGCAGGGCCGCGAGTTCCGGGGGCACCAGGTCCATCTTGTTGAACACCTTGAGGACCAGTTTATCCATCAACTCCAGGGAACCCAGGAGTTGCTCCACCGCGGCCATCTGCTCCGGAAAGCGGGGATTGCTGAGGTCGATGACGTGGATGAGGAGATCGGCCTCCTCCAGTTCCTCCAGAGTGGCCTTGAAAGCCTCCAGGAGATTTTTGGGAAGGTCCTGGATGAAACCCACCGTGTCGGTGATGAGCACTTCCCGTTCTTTGGGGAAGCGCAGGCGGCGGCTGGTAGGGTCGAGCGTCGCAAAGAGGCGGTCCTCGGCCAGGACACTGGCGTGGGTCAGGGCGTTGAACAGGGTGGATTTGCCGGCGTTGGTGTAGCCGATGATGGACAGAATGGGGAGCTGATGACGTTTGCGCGCTTCCCTTCTCACCTTGCGTTCGGCCCGCACCTTTTCCAGGTCCCGGTTCAGGCGGTGCAGGCGCTCCTGGAGGCGCCGGCGGTCGATCTCGAGCTTGGTTTCACCCGGCCCCCGGCCGCCGATGCCGCCAGTGAGGCGGGAGAGGGCGTCGTCCCGGCCCCGAAGGCGCGGCAGGAGATACTTCACCTGGGCCATTTCCACCTGGAGCTTGCCCTCCCGGCTCCGGGCCCGCTGGGCGAAAAGGTCCAAAATGAGCTGGGTGCGGTCGATGACCCGCAGCTCCGTGAAATCAGTAATGGAGCGCACCTGAGCCGGGGTGAGTTCGGCGTCGAACACCAACAGATCCGAGCCCAGCTGCAGGGCCTGGATGACCAACTCAGTGAGGCGCCCCTTGCCCATGAGAAAGCGGGAATCCACCTTTTGCCGGTGCTGGATGACGGTGGCGGCCACCTCCAGACCGGCGGAACCGGCCAGTTCGGCGAGTTCGGCCATGGAGTCTTCGGCCTCCAGCCGGCTTTTGGCGGAGACCCCCACCAGGATGGCCCGTTCGCGGCCCGAGGCTCCCCGGCCATCGGAGCTTCTGGCCAGTTCTTCTTCCAGGGAGTCCACCAGGTGGGCAAAGTTGAGATCGAGGTGGGCCAGGTGATCCGCGGTGAGCAGCGCCCAGTTGCGGCCATTGTCCTCGTGGGGCAGGAGGTGGGCCACCTGCACGGCCCCCGGCAGCCCCTGCGGGCTCACGGCCAGGGCCGCCACCACGTCCAGGCGCAGGAGGGCCAGGTCCATGAGGTCGTCCTGGGTAAGGGGGCTATCGTCCAGGTGGGTGTGGATGAGGCGCAGGCCCTTGAGGCGGCCCTTGGCGCCGCGCTCCCGGGGAAGGCTGGGGATGAGGAGGCCCTTGGCGTCCCCCACGATGACATGGGTGACCACCCCGGCCCGGTCTACCAGGATCCCCACCTGGCGGTGCACTTCCCGGGAGATCTCGGCAAGCTGCCGGGCCAACTCGGGAGTGACCAGTTCCCGGGGAGGCACCTTGCGGCGGTAGAGGCGCTCCAACCGCCGGGTCTGCTGGTGTTTCAAGCCGGTGAGATTGCCAAGCGGCCGGTTGATGATGGCTCCTTTGAAACTTTGGAAAATGGTATTTTGGGGGAAGGGCCAGGGACCAAATCCCCCCACTCCCCCCTTTATAAAAGGGGAAGTTACCCCCCAAGCCCCCCTCCAAACCCGCAGAAGGGGGGCGGCAAGGCGGTGTCTAAAGACCCGACTTGCCAGCCATGCTTCTTCTCTTCGCTTAGAATGAAAGAATAATCAATTCTACTATATTATACCAGAAAGATGTCCGTGAACTTAGCCGAATCTCAAGAAGTCCCCATGACCTGCACCATTAGTTGCAACTGTTCCCGCAGGACCGGATTCAGGACGTCGACCAGGGCCAGGCCGAGGCCAGCCCCGGCGAGAAGGGCAAGAACAGTAATCTCCAACTCCACCGGGTAGATCCCCCGCAGGCCGCTCCGCAGGTTGGAAAGCCCCACCATGGTGCTGACCGGGACGCCGAAGAGGGAGCCCGAAGCCAGGTAGCGCATGGTTTTGAACGCCGCCCCGGTCTGGGGCCAGGCATCCGGCCACCTTAAGTTGGGCAGCACCGGATCAAAGATGAGCTGCTCATCGGTGAGACCCGCGGCCAGGGCCCGTTCCCGCAGTTCCACGGCCAGGGCTAGCTTGCCACGAATTGGACTTATCGAAGGAGTGGGGAAAATTGCTGGTATGGTCTGGATATGGGAAGTTTTCAGCTTGTTGATAAGTCCTCATTCATAGCAGATACCCGCTATCAATTCACCTCATTGGTTTGTGATTAAGGAGCCGTGTGTCCCTTCCTTCAAAAATACTGAGAGCAAGGTGCACGCTTCGCATCATTCGCATCAGGTAGAAGTAGTTGGTGAGCAGTGATGTCGCCAAAGACAGACAAAGGTTTATCTCTGAAGATGGCGGGTAATGTTCAAATTCTGCGGAAATGCAGAGTTATGTCTGACCCTCGGTGTGTTGCTGAGAGGGAATGGATGGTTTCCTCTTTCTGAACCTCTTCCACGCCACTTGGCGATGCAAGTAATAGGTTCGGCAAGTTACCCACAATAATTGCCGCATCAATAGCGCCAATGAATTAAAATCTTCATCTGAGAAACTCTTTCTATAATCAAGACAAGTATATAACTGGCATCGCATGGGTTTTTCGTCGATTTGTAATGAGCAACCCATTTGCTCAACCCATTCGGGACATCTTTCGCCTGATAAAGCTCTTTCTTTCATCCACGATACATCCTGGTTATCCTTCGCTATTAATTTCTTTAAATGGGCTAAAAAAAATGTTGAAGAATATGGTTTATCAATCAATTTAAAAGCATGTATTGGATTTGTTGAGCCTAAGCGCATTATGTAATCAAGTGAAAAAAAATGATTATAATTTCCCCTGCAGCATAATCCATTACAGCTTATACATACATTATTAAGTGGCTTAATTTTTTGAATCTTTTTAATTAGATCAATTCGTTTTTGGTTTAATTTCTCAACATCGTTTAAAAAAGGTAAATCATATTCTAATCCTAATATGTTGTATTTTTGTAGATGATAAGAAAATAAGCGAAATATGTAATCAGAAGATCGTACATATAACAATGAATATATATTTCTTTTTAATATACTGTAGTTGAACATTATGAAATATCCTTATTAATCATCATTAGAAATCGGCTGGTCCCCTGCTTTTGGAGTCAAATAAAGATGGGTATCAACCCAAGACCTGAATATAATTAGGAGACCATTCACTTCTTTGAGATTGTACGCAGCCTATCTGCGAATTTCCAAAATTAATGCTTAAAACCCACCGCAGTCAAAAAACGGTTTTAGAGCCCTCTTTCCAAATTTAACCAATTTTAATCATTTTTTTTAAAAAAATCCAGATACAGATGAGCCGGCCAGCACCCGGGGATTGGGGGAATCGAGGATCAGGGGGAGGATGGTCACCTCCTGCACGGCTTCCACCAGGAAGGCCATGCGGTTCTCCAGACGGCGGGAGAGGTAACCGGGGTTCAGGTCCAGGATCTGGGCCCCGGCCGCCTCACAGCGCCGGGCCAGGTCCTGCAGGGGAGCGGGATCGAGGTGCCGCAGGGCCTGGGCCACCACCGGGTCGGCCCCGGTGAGGTTGTCCGCGGCAATGATCATCCGGAGTTGAGTGCCGCGTGGACCTTGGCCACCAGCTGGCTGCGCACCCGGAGAGTGGCCTCCAGCCCTTGGTGGGAAGCCTGGGAGAGCCGGCCAACCCACTCCTTGCGCCGGTTGGCCGCCTTGATCAAGGAAAGGTTGGCCGCGGCGATGTGATAGGCTCCCTGGAGGGCCCCGCCCAGAAGCTCGGTGGCCACCAGGAGATCAGAGAGGAGGTGGCGCCGGCAGTGAGCCCCGGCGGCGGCCACCAGATCGAGGGCCACCAGGGCCTGCTCCATGATCTGCCAGGGACAGCGGGTGGCCTCTTCCACCGCCCTTTGCAGGGCGGCCCCCTGTTGCCGGACAGACAGGGCCTCAGCCATGGTCAGATAGGCCTCCACGTCCACCTGGCGCAGCTGTTGGAAAATCCGGGTCAGCCGGCGGGTTTCCGCCAACTGCTCGGCCCAAAATTTGCCCTGGGATTCATCATTGTAAGGACGGGACTTCTCCAACCGGATGATCTTGGTGAGCAGGGCCAGCCCCACACCGGCGCTATAGGCGGCTGCCGCCCCGCCACCGGGGTCGGGCCGGGCCTGGGCTAATTGGTCAAGGAAGGAGGCGTTCATGAGGGCTAACTTAGAAAACTTGCTGGCATATCCAACCTGCTCACTCCACGTTGGGGGCTTTACTTCGTTGCGCCGGAGAAGTTTGAATTTCGTCAAGTCTGCATCAAAATAAACGAGTTAGAGGAAATCGTCAAGAGGCCGGCAAATTGGTCCTCCTTGCGGGAGCGGAGCATTGCGGCTATACTTCATTGCGGCTATACTTAATAAACAGAAGATTAATCTTTCAGAACCCGAAAACTTTAGACATGAGCAAGATACCCGACCAGAAAGAACTGGAAAAAGAAATCAGCGACTATCTCACCAAAAAATACGGCAGCCGCATCAAGGTGATTTCCCCGTATTGGGTGGCCAAGCCGGACACAGACGCCAAGGGGAAAGGCACCTCAGACAAGCTCAGCCAAATCAATTTTGACCTGAAGCCCGAAGAGCTGGAAGCCTTTCTCAACGAGTACGTCATCAAGCAGGAAGACGCCAAGAGCATCCTGGCCACCAAGGTCTGCACCCACTTCAACCGCATCCGCCACTACCTGGAGAAAGGGCGGGAGCCGGAACCCGGGGTGGGCGCCATCAAGAACAACATCATCCTCATCGGCCCCACCGGGGTGGGCAAGACCTACCTCATCAAGCTCATCGCCAACAAGCTCGGGGCCCCCTTCGTCAAGGGGGACGCCACCAAGTTCAGCGAAACGGGATACGTGGGCGGGGACGTGGAGGACCTGGTACGTGACCTGGTGTACGCCGCCGACGACGACCTGGAGTTGGCCCAGTACGGCATCATCTACATCGATGAGATCGACAAGATCGCCTCTTCGGGGAGCCTCTGGGGCCCGGACGTCTCCCGCACCGGGGTGCAGCGGGCCTTGCTCAAACCCATGGAAGAAACGGAAGTGGACCTCAAGGTCTCCCACGACCCCGTTTCGCAAATCCAGGCCATCGAGCAGTACCGCCGCACCGGCAAAAAAGAGAAGCGCACCCTCAACACCCGGCACATTTTATTCATCGTCAGCGGCGCCTTCAACGGGCTGGAGAAGATTATCCGGGAGCGCTTGAGCAAGCAGGAGATCGGCTTCGGGGCCAAGGTGACCACCCGGGAAGAGGAAAAAAAGCTGTTCACCAAGGTGAACGCCGAAGACCTCATCAAGTACGGCTTCGAATCGGAATTCGTGGGCCGGCTGCCGGTTATCGCCGTGCTGGAAGAACTGAGTGCGGACGACCTCTATGAGATTTTGCTTAACCCCAATAACCCCATCATCACCAGCAAGAGGCGGGATTTTGCCGCCTACGGCATTGACATCAAGTTCGAGGACGAAGCCCTGCGACTGCTGGCCGACCGGGCCGCCCAGGAGAAGACCGGGGCCCGGGGTCTGGTGAGCGTCATTGAACGGGTCCTGATCCAGTTTGAAAAAAGGCTGCCGTCCACAGATATCCGGGAACTGGTGGTCACCCCCGAGATGGTGACCCAGGCCCAGGAAGAGCTCGACCGGTTGCTTTCGCATCCGGACGACCCGGCCCAACGGGAACGTTATGAGCGAGCCTGTCTCAAGGAACAGGAGCTTCTGCGGGAGTCGATCTGGCGCCGGGAACAGGAACTCCTCATCCAGCACCAACTTCCCCTCACCGAGGCCCGGGTGGAGATGCTTTTGGACCTCTATCGCCACTTTGACGGCGACCTCCGGGCCGCGTTCGAGGCCCTGGTCAGCCTCCACCAGCAAGTGCGGCAGTTCGAGGAGCGTTTTCAGGAGGACCACGACCTGACCCTCCATTTTGACGACGACGCGGTCGACCGGATTTTGCAGGAAGCCTTAAACCGGGAGATGCCGGCGATCAATGTCTGCCAGAACCTGGCCGAGGACCTGGAACACGCCCTGAAACTGGTGCGGGACCGCACCTCCCAGGACTGCTTCCTCCTCACCAGGGAGGCCATCGACAACCTGGACGCTTACCTGAACCAGGTCATCAGGGATTACTACCAGAAGACCCTGTTCCGGGAGTGAGGTGGGGCTGATAACGGTTTGTGGAGGAGAGGGCTAAGGGCCAGAGGGCCCTTACCCTCTTCCCCCAAGGGGATTAATTATGATCGGTATTTCCAAGCTTTACTGCGGGGCGGTGGAGCCCGGGGACGTGCTGCGTTACCGTTGCCATTCCGGGGATTTGCCCTCCCATCTCCTGCAATTCTCGGCGGACAAAAAGCCGGTGGTGGTGTGGAACATCACCCGCCGCTGCAACCTCAAATGTGTCCACTGTTACGCCCAAGCCGACAACGCGGCCGCGCCCGATGAACTGAGCCACGCCGAAGGCCTGGCCGTCTTAGACGACCTGAAACAGTTCGGCGTGCCGGTGGTCCTGTTCTCCGGGGGTGAGCCCCTGATGCGTCCGGATCTGTTCGACCTGGTGTCCCACACCGTGGCCCAAGGCATGCGGGCGGTGATCTCCACCAACGGCACCCTCATCTCCCGGGAAATCGCCCTGCGCCTCAAGGACCTGGGGCTCTCCTACGTGGGCATCAGCCTGGACGGGATAGAAATCACCCACGACCGCTTCCGGGGGAAAAAGGGGGCCTTTGCCGCAGCCATGGCCGGGGTGCGCCGCTGCCAGGAGGTGGGCCTCAAGGTGGGGCTGCGCTTCACCCTGAACCAGGCCAACTTCCGGGAAGTGCCGGCCATCTTCGACCTGGTGGAGGAATATGACATCCCCCGCATCTGCTTTTACCACCTGGTCTACACCGGGCGGGGAAGCGAACTGCTGGACCAGGCCTTAAGCCACAGCGAGACCCGGGAAACCGTGGACCTCATTTGCGAGCGCACCCGCGGGCTCTTTGACCGCAACAAAGCCGTGGAGGTCCTGACGGTGGACAACCACGCCGACGGGCCCTATATCTACCTGAAGTTGCTCAAGGAAGACCCGCAGCGGGCCGCGGCGGTGCTGGAACTCCTCAAGATGAACGAAGGGAATAACTCCGGCCGGGGCATCGGTTGCATCAGTTGGGAGGGTTCAGTGCATGCCGATCAGTTCTGGCGGCATTACACCTTCGGGAACGTCAGGGAGCGGCCCTTCAGCGCCATCTGGACGGACCTGTCAGATCCACTGCTGGCCAAACTCAAGGACAAGAAACGGCATGTCACGGGCCGCTGTGCCGAGTGCCGCTGGCTTGCGGTGTGCGCCGGCAATTTCCGGGTCCGGGCCGAGGCCCTCACCGGCGATCTTTGGGCCCCGGACCCGGCCTGCTACCTGACGGACGAGGAAATCCGCTGAAGGGAACCTGGCGATTCTCCTAACGTCAAGGGGTAGCCTGGAAAAACTCAGAATCCTGCCGTTCCCCCGCCTGCTGACGCTTCTCAAGCCGGCGTTGCCGCTCAGCGCTTTGAGGCTTTCTTCTTGTGCCCTACCTACCTGTCCAGCTCAGGTTGTCGGCTGTTAAAACCGCAGGAACATCAGGCGCAGGCAGAGAATGGCCAACCAGCAGCCGAAGACCAAGATCAAGCCCAGGGGGAGTGACATCCAGAACATGGTTGCCGTCCTTCTGGCTACAAAGCGGGTCCCAGGTGCGAGAGCACCTCGGGGGTGGGGGTTCTTGCTTTATCTCACTAAAGGGCATGCGGGGGGAAAAGTCAATGGTCCTCGGTAACCATTTTACCTGGTAAAGATTAACCACAGGACCGCCTGTGGGCCGGGAGACACAGGAATGGTGCGTTTGCCTGCATCTCCGGTGGCCGCGGGGGCGGTGATTTTGGCGGAAATTTTCGGCCGGGACAGAGCCCTTGGCGACCTCTGGCACCCTGGGAATTCAGGGAATGGCCGCTGACGGTTTATTTATACGCCGGACATAACAAGTTAAACTGACCCTCGACAACCGGCGCCCCGCTGGCATTGCTGCCATCCAGGGCCTTCCCGGAATAAATGTTGCGCCAGCGGTAATTTCCAAATGAATCTTTGCCAATGGCCGTAAAGGTTTCGTCCCAGCTCGTCTTGATGGTCTTTCTGGGGCAATCTGCCCTGGCCGAGTAAAGTTTTCCCTTTTCTTGGGTCAGTACTTTCTGAACACATTGCTCTTTGGTTAATTTGCCGCCATATTGTCTCGTTTCTCCTCCCGGGTCGCGCTCACAATATTCTTCGGCATTTTCCCGCTTGACTTCGCCAACCGCCAGGGCATTTGACGAGTTCACCCCCTCAAGTTTTATTACAGTCGCCTGCCAACCTTTTGAGGACAACGGGAATTCTGCAGCAGTCGCAAGTTGCCCGCGGCCAGCGAGAACGGCCACCAGTCCGAAAAATAATGTATGGGACAACAAACGCGCTCTGTCAGTTTTCATCTTCTCCCTCTTTTAAGACTCTATCTTTCCAAATAACTCATGCCTGTGACTCTTAAATCCGAGTGGCTGTTCCAGTTAATAATCGGTTCGGGAACCCTACGGCTTTACCGGGAGACGGGAGGCTTAAGCCTCAGGGGCGAAAAGGCACGGTGATGTGGATCTTGGTGCCCTGCTGCGGTTTACTCCAGATCTGGAAAGTTCCCCCCATCATGCGGGCCCGTTCCTCCATGGAGGTCAGGCCCAACCCCCTCTTTCTGCCCCGGCGAGTGAGGGTCCGGTCTACCTCAAAGCCTATCCCATTATCTTCCACGGATAACCAGGCCTCACGGGCTTTCCTTTTGATGGACACGGAAACCTTGGTTGCCTGGGAGTACTTGGCGATGTTGGTCAGTGACTCTTGTAATATCCGGTAGATAATCAATTCGATGTCCGGTGGGAACAGACCCTTAATTTCATCGATGTCCAAAGCATAGGCAAGGTTTTGATGCTGGCAGAATTCATCCAGGAGGCTGTTTAGGGCCGCTTTGAGACCGATTTCAGTCAGGGTGGGGGGAACTAAATCCTGGGAAAGGCGGCGGACGCTGTCAACGATGTCCTGCACGGTATCAATGGAGTTGAGACATTGCTGCCGGGGTCCCTCCAGTTCCGGAGTCAGTTCCCGGGTTATGCCGCTCAATTGCAACTTCAGGAGCAGCAGGGACTGCCCCAGGTCGTCGTGCAGTTCGTGGGCGATCCTTACCCGTTCCCGCTCCTGGGCATTGAGGAGTTGGGAGGCCAGATAGCGCAGGTTTTCCTCCGACTGGCGCAGCGCCTCCTCCGTATGCTTGCGCTCAGTGATATCGTCAAAGACGGCGACGAAGTATTCCTTTTCAGGACTGTAGGCTGTGACCTCAAACCATCTCTGCAGGGCGTTTACATAAATCTCAAAACTCTCGGGCTCCTCGGTCAGGGCCACCCGCCCATAGATAGCGAACATTTCCGGGTCAATCTCTTGAATGCCTGGAATGACCTCGGAGACCTTTTTGCCGATCACATCCCGCAAACCGGTCAAGGTCTCGAAGGCCTGGTTGACATTGAGATAGATAAAATCTATGGGCTGGCCGTTCTCAAAGAGCATTTTGCAATACGCCAAGCCATTCAACATGTTCTCGAATAGCGATCGATAATGTTCTTCGCTCTCCCGCAGCGCCTCCTCAGTCTCCTTGCGCCGGGTGATGTCCTGGACGGTGATCAGCACCTGGGGTTCACCCCGGACGGCCAGCCGGGCTGTGGAAAGCAGGAAAGTGAGGTCCCGGGGTTCCCCGTCAATAAGAAACGGCAGGCTTGCTTCCACCTGGTGATGGTTCTGACCGGTTTCCAGGGTGTCGATGACGGTGTCGCGTACCCTGCAAGCCTGACAGAATGGGCCGAAGCCGCAGCCTTCCGGATCATCCAAGGCATGGAGGCAGCGCCAGGCCTCGCCGCCGCGCCGGCCGATCAAATCGGCCTCGTCTTCACCGGCACATTCCTCCGCCATTTTATTGGCTTTGCACACCCGGCGTTCAGCGTCCAAGAGCATCATGATGAGCGGGGCGTTGTCGTAAATCGTGGCCAACTGCGCTTCGCGATCTCTGACTCCCTCCTCCGCCCGCTTGCGCTCGGTGATGTCGATGCCCAGGGTCAAGACCAGCAGTTCGTCATCAGGGCAGAACGGATAGTGGTAGACCTCAAAAATGCGGTCATGAAGGGGATCGGTCCACTCAAACTTTTGGGGGGTTTTGGTCTTGAAAACCTCGACCACATGACAATTCTCACAGGGTTCACTCCTCCCATGGAGAATCTCAAAGCAGGGTTTAGGGCCCGGTTCGCCGAAAAACTCAACATAACGGCGGTTGGCAAACTGAATGGAGAAATCCCGCCTCTTCAGGTGCACAAAGGCTGGCAGGCTGTTCAGCAGGGCATAGAGCTTGCGCCGTTCCGTCTCCAGGACCAGCTCGGCCTGTTTGCGTTCGGTGGCGTAGCGGATGGCGCGCAGGATCAGATTGGGATGCGTTTCATCTTTAAAAAGATAATCCTGGGCTCCCTGCCTGAGCGCCGTGAGAGCCAGGGTTTCATCAGCCAGGCCGGTCAGGACCACGAAGGGCACCTGAGGCGCCTGCTTGTAAGCCTTGATGAGGGTGTCCAGACCCTGGCTGTCCGGCAGACCCAAATCCAGTAGGACCACGTCGAACTGGTCCCGGCCCAGCCTCTCCAGACCGTCGGCCAGCCGGGACACCCACTCTATGGAAAAATCCTGGGCCGGGGTTTCGGCCAGCATCTCCCTGATCAGGCGAGCGTCGCCGGGATTGTCCTCTACCAACAGGATTCGGGTAGGTTTCGTGCTCACCACATACTCACTTGGGCGGCAGCATCACCACCGTCAGCCAGAAATCCTCGACGGACTTCACCACCTCGATGAAACGGTCCAGGTCCACCGGCTTGGTGATATAACAGTTGGCATGCAGATTATAGGTCTTGAGGATGTCGGCTTCGGCTTCAGACACCGTCAGGATGACCACCGGGATGCGCCGCAGGTCGGGGTCCTCCTTAATCTCGGCCAGGACTTCCTGCCCGGTCTTCTTGGGAAGGTTCAGGTCCAGAAGGATCAGGTCGGGCCGGGGCACCTGGGCATAGGAGCCCTGCCGGCGCAGGAAAGCCAGGGCCTCTTCGCCGTCGCTCACGGTATGCAGGTGGTTGCGCACCTTGCCCTCTTTGAGGGCCTCCACAGCCAGGCGTACGTCACCCGGGTTGTCCTCCACCATCAAAATCTCAATGGGCCGGCATTCAGCTCGTGCTCCGCTCAATTTGCATCTCCTTGGGAAGGGTGAAGTAAAAGGTGGCGCCCCGGCCAGGCTCCGATTCCACCCAGAGGCGGCCACCGTGGCGGCCCACAATTTTCTTGCACAGGGCCAAGCCGAGGCCCGTGCCGGGATATTCGGAGCGGTGGTGCAGGCGCTGAAAAATCATAAAAATGCGCTCCTGGTGGTCCAGGGCTATGCCGATGCCGTTGTCTTGGACCGCAAACCTCCAGGCGCCGTCGTCTTCTTGGGCCGTGATCAGGATAACCGGTTGTTGGTCCCCGCGAAACTTGAGGGCGTTGGCGATGAGATTCTGGAAGAGCTGCACCAGCTGGACTTCATCACCCCTGACGGTGGGGAGGGGCCCAGAGGTAACCTGGGCGTGGCTCTCCTCGATGGCCGGCAGCAGGTTGGCCGTGGCTTGATCGAAAATGACGTTGCAATCCGTGGCTACCAGAGGCTTGCCCCGAGTGCCGAGCCGGGAGTAGGCCAGCAAATCCTGGAGAAGCTTTTGCATGCGGGTGGCGCCGTCCACGGCGAAGCCAATAAACTCATCGGCATCCTGATCCAGCTTCCCCCGGTAGCGTTTGGCCAGGAGTTGGGTGAAGCTGGCCACCATGCGCAGGGGTTCCTGGAGGTCGTGGGAAGCCACATAGGCAAATTCCTCCAGTTCTGCATTGGAGTGCCTCAGATCTTCAGTGTATTGAGAAAGCAGCTGCTCAGTCCGGCGGCGCTCATCCAGCTCCACGGCCAGATGGGCGTTGGCTTCCCTTAGCTCTAGGGTACGTTCCGCCACCTGGGCTTCAAGGTCCTCTTTGGACTGCTGCAAGGCCACCGCGGCCTGCTTGATGGTGAGAAATAAAGGGGAGATATAGAAAACCCCGGCCAGCAGGAAAAGAGAGGTAGCCAGGGCCACGGATTCATCCACCAGATCCTCTGGATTTGTCACCCCTCCGGAAAGCAGCCAGACGAGGGTGATCAGGCGGCGCAGCGCCGCGCAGCAAAAGGCCGCGGCAATCAGCACCCAGGCGGTGCGCCGGCCGGTGATCCGGATCAGCCGCAAAGCAAAGAAAGCCGCAGCTAACTGGACCAGGGCAGACAGAACAGTGATGGCGATGAGTTCCACGGATGAGTTGCTTCAGTTGCGCGGGACTGATTTCTTTTTTTCACAATTATTTTAGCACGCTTGGGGAAAGAAATGGAGAGAGAATGCTGGTCAGGCGAGTTCCAGGGAAAAATTGGTTAAAGATAACCACATGCCATCGCATGTTTTCAACTGCCAACTAGGTTGCCATTGTCAATAATTTCCTTTCCACAGGGGAATACCATGAAAAAAAGGCGCGCCCGGGCGCCCCTTGACGATACTTACCTTATCCGGTTTATGGATAAAGGCGGCTTAGATCTTCTCCACATTCACCGCCTGGAGACCTTTGGGGCCTTCGTTGACTTCGAACTCCACCTCGTCGTTTTCTTTCAGGGTGCGAAAACCCTTACTCGTAATATTCGTGTAATGCACGAAAACGTCGGTGCCATCCTCCCGCTCGATGAACCCGTAGCCCTTGGATTCGTTGAACCACTTGACTTTGCCGGTGAAGCGCATAACTCCTCCTGCTGCTGTTAGTATTCCTTCCGGTGGCGCCCCCCGGTGCAGGCCAAAAAAAAATGGGCGGCCTTATGGCCCTCCCATTTCTTGCTGATTTATCGTCGGTGCCTCAACCACTGGTATTACGCCTGGTGAAAGGATAGCCATTCTTAGCACAGAGATTTTCCGGCGTCAAGGATTTCCATGCGGCAAAAAGGCTAGAAAGCTAAATTTTTTTGGCAACTTGCCCTAACCTTCCCCTAACAGCAGGCGCAGATGGTCCTCCACACAGTCCGCCAGGACGGTGAGGTTGTAGCCCCCCTCGAGAACACTGATCAGGCGGCCCTGGGCGTAGTCCTCGGCCAACTGCAGGACCAGTTTCCCCATCTCTTGATAGGCCCCCCGGGTCAGGGTCTGGTGGGCCAGGGGGTCGTCCACATGGGCATCAAAGCCCGCGGAAATGAGGACAAATTGAGGGGCAAACTCCTTAAGGCGGGGGAAACCCTGTTCTTTTAAAGCCGTAAGATAGGCGTCATCGCCGCTGCCGGCGGGCAAGGGCAGATTCAGGGTAAAGCCCTCGCCCTTGTCCTTGCCCCGCTCCGTGCTGTGGCCGGTGCCGGGGTAGCAGGAATAGGGGTCTTCGTGGAGCGAGAGGTAAAACACCCGGGGGTCCGCTTCGAAGAGATGCTGGGTGCCGTTGCCGTGGTGCACGTCCCAGTCGACGATGGCCACCCTCTCCAGGCCGTAGTTTTCGAGGAGATAGCTGGCACCCAGGGCGACGTTGTTGAAGAAACAAAAGCCCAGGGCCTTGCTCCGTTCGGCGTGGTGGCCCGGAGGCCGCACCGCACAGAAGGCATTCTGCACCATGCCGTTCATGACGTTTTCGATGGCCGCCATCACCCCGCCCACCGCCAAAAGCGCGATGTCATAAGATTCAGGGCTGATGCCGCAGTCGGGGACCCCAAAAATGGTTTGCCCCCTCTGGCAGGCTTGCTGAAAACGCTTGATGTATTCCGGGTCGTGGAGGCGTTCGATCCAGGGGAGCGGCGCCGGATAGGGGCGGATGAGGACCAGGTCAGCCAGAAGGTTGGTCTCCTGGAGGCGCTGCATAATGGCCTCCAGGCGGGCGGGGCGCTCCGGG
>Ga0207826_1000207_pt1 | contig 16245 bp, 10 predicted proteins | sample LuqExpMetageno80_FD_187837 | JGI IMG/M metagenome (GOLD analysis project Ga0207826, IMG submission 187837) | Tropical forest soil microbial communities from Luquillo Experimental Forest, Puerto Rico - Sample 80 (SPAdes) | ecosystem: Environmental > Terrestrial > Soil > Tropical forest ... | reverse complement strand
TTGCCCGATGTCGCCGGGGACAACCGGCGGCTGCAGGAAGTGCTGCAAAACCTGTTGGACAATGCCATCCAATACACCTTGCCGGGCGGGAAAATCGTGCTGAGCGCGGAAGCGGGGAACGACGAAGTAATTTTCACCGTGGCCGACACAGGCATTGGGATCCCGCAAGCCGATCAGCCGCGGATTTTTGAGCGTTTTTACCGCGTCGATGTGGCGCGATCGCGCGAAGCCGGAGGTACCGGTCTGGGACTCGCGATTGCGAAGCATCTGATTGAAGTTCATGGCGGGCGCATTTGGGTCGAGAGTGAATTGGGAGTGGGTTCGAAATTCCACTTTTCGATTCCGGTGTTTGACGCGCAGCGCGCTGTCAGCCGGGCGTCGTTTACCACAAGCGGCGCCGGGCGGACGCTGCGGGCGGGAAACGCGAGCGGGGTTTAGTTGAGGCGCGCTTTCCAGCATATTCATCCTGCTTTCAACGACTTGTAACGTTACCAAAGCACACTGGCCAGTGGTGTGCGGAGGCGCATCGGGTCGCCTCTCGCCGCGGAGGCAGCGCATGGCAGAAGCACCGGGTTTGACCGAAGCGGTTCTCTACGACACGCTCGTCAACTATCTGGTTTCGATGGCCCGGGTCGTCGAAACGGCCATGAATCGTGCCTTGGACGCGATTGTGGGTTTCGACAGCGCGCGGGCGGCGACGCTCCCGGGCGAAGTGTTCCTGCTGGAGCCCCGCATTAACGAAATGGAAATCATGATCGACGAACTGGCCATCAGGCTTTTGCGCCGCGGCTCGTTCAACGACGATGAAATGCGGCTGATTGTCGCCTCTTTGAAGATTACGAACGACCTGGAAAGAATCGGAGATATTGCAGTGAATCTGGCGGAGCGCGTCGTCTCGCTGCGGGACATGCCTGGCGCGAAGAGTCCGGAGGAGCTCGCCCCCATGGCCGAAGCCGTGAGATCCATGGTCAGCCGCAGCCTGGGAGCGCTGATTTTTCGGAACGCGGAAATGGCCACACAGGTTCTCGAAAGCGACGACATTGTGGATCAATACCGCGACCGGATCTTTGAAAACGTATTGCAGCACATGACGCAGAATGTGGCGCTCGTGAGTCCCGGAATGCAGTTTGTGCTGGCGACCCGGCACCTCGAACGAATCGCCGACCATGCCACGAATATTGCCGAAGACATCATTTTCTGGGTGCGCGGACTCGATGTGCGTCATGGGCGCGGGCTAACCGTGCGCTTGGAACAGGAAGGAGCCACCTCGGAGACCACCGGAAGGGTCACGGAGAATTCACAGGACCTTCATTCGGAAGTGACCCCGGGCTGCGAAACTCGAGGCGTTTAGTCTTCACTCCACGTCCTACCACGGGGATCGGCGCACCCCTGGCTCCGATCCCCTCTCCTTCCTCGAACGACATAGCGGCGGGTACATCCCCTTGACCGGAGAGCCGAGTCCAACTAATGTCTGTTAAATAGAGGCCATGAGCCCATTTCCGAGCCCGGATGGCGGTAAGCACCTGCCCATGTGGGGTCGCTGTATTTGTGTCCTGCTCGTCGGGCTCCTTCTCTACAATCCCTTCGCCGCTTTAACAAGCGCATCCGATGGACTTGCTTACCAGGCGTTGGCGCGGCACCGGGCGAGTGTCGGCGCAAGTGAAATGCAACACTTTGCTCCGGTCAAGGCCGAGACGGGCCAGCCGGACGTGACCGTAGCCGTGCAAAAGGGTGAACTACCCGCACCACGGGAAGAAGCCCGGCTCGCAAGCGGGCGCGTCCACCTTCCGCTATTGCTCGAGGGCATGACGAGCCTCTGGTTTCGTCCGCCTCCACGCGCATAACAGTCAGAAAATAACCGACCCCCAGGTGAAAGAGCGATGGAAGTCGTACGCATCGGCGTTCGCATGCGGATCCCTTCCCGCGAAGATATCCAGGAAGGGAGAAGGCTACCCTTTCCGTTGCGATGAGGAAACCGTATGACGGGTAAACGAAAATTGCTGATTGCAGGGGCCGTGGTTCTCGGGGCTTTGCTGTTTTGGGGAGCCATCCGGCACGCGAAAACGGAAGCGGACGACGGGCACGACCCCCTGAGCGGGGATCCGGTCGCCGCCACCGTCAAGGTCGAGAGGACAAATCTGGGCACCCCGTTGACGCTGGCGGGGGCGTTCAAGCCGTTTCAGGACGTGGATATCCACGCCAAGGTGGCGGGATTTATCAAGACGATTTACGTGGATGTGGGATCACGAGTGAAGCAAGGGCAGACGATCGCGGTTCTCGAGGTGCCGGAACTCGAGGCGCAGTTGGCGGGAGCTGATGCGGCCGTGCGTCGAGCGAAGGAAGAGATTACCCGGGCGCAAGGCGACGTGGAGCGCGCCAAGTCTTCTTACATGGCGCTCCACGCGATGTACGAGCGGTTGAATCAGGCGGCCCAACAAAAAGAGGGCTTAGTCGCGCAACAGGAAGTGGACGACGCTCAGGCGAAGGATCTGGGATCCGCCGCGCAAGTGTCGAGCGCGAAAGCAGCGTTGAACGCGGCCGAACAAACGCTGGAAGTGGCCCAGGCGAATCAGAAGCAGTACATGGCGCTCTCTGCCTACACGAAAATCACGGCGCCGTACACCGGCGTGGTCACGGTGCGATATGCGGATACCGGGTCGCTGATTGCGTCGGGGACGGCCACCAGCACACAGTCGGAACCGGTAGTGCGGTTGGCGCAGATTTCGGTACTACGGCTGGTGCTGCCGATACCGGAATCGATCGCCGGCAAGATACAGGACGGAGATCCGGTGAAGGTGCGCGTACAGGCTTTGAACAAGGATTTCGTGGGAAAAGTGACGCGCTGCGCGGAGGCGCTCGACCCGCAGACCAGGACCATGCACACGGAAATTGATTTTCAGAACCCTGACGGAAAACTCATGCCCGGAATGTACGTGGAAGCAACCGTGCCCCAGGTACAGAAGCAAAACGTGCTGACCCTCCCCTTGGAAGCGGTGGAAAGGAGCGGAACGAGCGAAGGCAGCGTGCTGCTGGTCAACGCCGAGAACACGCTCGAAGAGCGGAAGGTGAAGCTGGGCCTCGAGGGCAGCACCCGGATCGAGATCATCGCCGGATTGAACGAAGGTGACCGCGTTGTCGTCGGGAGCCGCAACGAATTCCGGAGCGGGATGAAGGTGAAGCCGAAAGAGATTGAAAGCGGCGGGCGCGGCGCGGCGGGAGGAAAGTAATGCCGAAGTTTGCGCTGGCGTATCCCTATTTCATCATCATGGTGTGCCTGGTCGTGGCGGTGGTGGGTGTAACCACCGTGGTGCGCATGCCGGTCGATTTGTTTCCGCAAATCAAGATACCGGTGGTCGTGGTAGCGACATTTTATGCGGGGATGCCGCCGCAGCAAATCGAGGCGGACATCACCAACACCTTCGAACGCTTTTTCACGCTGGGAAGCAACATCGATCACATCGAGTCACGCTCGCTGACCGGGGTGAGCCTGATCAAGATTTACTTCCAGCCGGGAACGGATGCCAACGCGGCGCTGAGCAATATCGCCAACCTGGCGATGGCGGACTTGCGGCGTCTGCCGCCCGGAACATTGCCGCCGGTCGTGCTGAAGTTCGATGCATCGAGTCTGCCGGTGTGCCTGCTGACACTGAAGGGGCACGCATTGAACGAAACGCAGCTGAAGGATCTGGCGCAGTTCCAGGTCAGAAACCAGGTGGCGAACGTTGCGGGAGCCTCGGTGCCGCAGCCGTTTGGGGGAACGTACCGGCAAATCCAGGTGTTCGTGGATCCGGTGAAACTCGAAGCCCACCAGCTGAGCCTGATGGACGTGGTGAGGTCGATCAACGATTCGAACCTGATCTTGCCGGCCGGGGATGTGCGCATTGGCAACCGCGATTACAACATTTACGCCAACAGCCAGGTAGACAACCCGGAGGATATCAACCAGATTCCGCTGAAGAGCGTAGGGCTTGGCTCGGTGGTGGTCGCGGATGTGGGCAAGGCCGAGGACGCCGGAGCGATTCAAACAAACATCGTGCGAATCGACGGGCAAAAGTCCGTGTACATCCCGATTCTGAAGCAGGGCGGGGACAGCAACACGATCGCAATCGTAAACGGCGTGAAAAGAACGATCAAGCACCTGGTGGACGTGCCAGACTCGCTGCGCACGGCGGTGGTGTTTGACCAGTCGATCTTCGTTCAGACGGCGCTAAAGAACCTTTTGAAAGAAGGAGGAATCGGGCTCGCGTTAACCGGGCTGATGATCCTGCTGTTTCTCGGAAGCCCCCGGGCGACCTTCGCGGTGCTGCTGTCGATTCCCCTGTCGGTGCTGACGTGCTTCCTGGTGATGAGCGGCATGGGCGGTTCGATCAATACGATGCTGCTCGGCGGACTGGCACTGGCGTTTTCGCGGTTGATCGACGACTCGGTGGTGGTGCTCGAGAACATTTTCCGGTTCATGGAAAACGGAGCACCACCGCGCGAGGCCGCGGAAAAAGGCGGAATGGAAGTGGCGCTGGCGGTGCTGGCCGCCACATCGACGACATCCATCGTGTTTTTCCCGGTGACGTTCTTCTACGGAGTGAGCCGATACCTGTTCGTTGATCTGGCGCTTGGCGTGGTGATCTCCATATTCGCTTCGTACATTTTCGCAATGACCGTGGTGCCGCTTTACTGTGCCTATTTCATCCGCCTCAAAGGAGCTGGGGGGCACGGCGATGAGCAGGCCGAAGAGCCACTGGCCGAGGCCCACGAGAAGGATGAAGGCACATTGGCGCGAATGGTGGGCGGTTTCAACAGTCTGTTTCACCAACTCCTCGCCAATTACGAGCGGCGCGTCACCCGGGCGCTTGAAAGGCCGGGGCGCACGGCGCTGTGGATCCTTGGAGGCATCGTCGCGCTCCTGGCCGCAGTCTTCCCGTTCGTCGGCCGGGCGTACTTTCCTCGCACCGACCCCGGGCAATTCGTGATCAGTGTGAAAGCGCCCTCGGGGACAAGGCTCGAAGTGACCGACAAATACATGGAGCGGGTTGAGGACGACATCCACGCGGTGATACCGAAGGGCGATCTGCAGATGATCGTCTCCAACATCGGAATCACACCGGACCTTTCGGCGATCTACACGAGCAACAGCGCCATGCATACGGCGTTTGTGCTTGTGAACCTGACGGACGATCACAAAGGCGGCAGCTACGAATACATGGAACGGGTCAGGCGGAAACTGGCGAACGACCTGCCGGAGTTGAGCACGTACTTCCGGGCCGGCGGGCTTGTGGATTCAGTCGTGAACCAAGGCTTGCCGGCGCCGCTGGACGTCCAGGTGAGTGATAACGATTTGAACGAAGGTTACGCCATTGCGCGCAAGGTGGCGCTACAAATCAAAGAGTCGAAGCGAGTGAGCGACGTGCTGATCCCGCAGGATATCGATTATCCGGGTCTCGAATTGAACATCGACCGGCAGCAGGCGAGCCTGTTGGGCTTGTCGCCGAGGGACGTCGTTGACAACGTGATCACCGCGCTGACTTCAAATGGCATGATCGCGCCGACTTACTGGATCGATCCGAAGAGCGGGAACAACTACATGCTGACCGTGCAGTACTTCAACCAGAAAATAAACTCGATGACCATGACGGATTTTCGAAACATCCCGCTGCGCGCGAACAACTCCGCGCAATACACACCCTTGCAATCCGTGGCCAAGATCGAACCAATGAACACGCCAACCGAAGTGGACCACTACCAGATCCGGCGGGTGATCGACGTGTATGTGATGCCGAAGAGCGAGGATTTGAGTGCCATAAGCGCGGAGGTCAATCACATCTTGAAAGGCGTGACGCTGCCGAAGAACGCGCGGGTGCGGGTACAGGGAGCGGTGGTCGGAATGAAGGAGTCGTTCTTCCGCTTCGGGATCGGCCTGATCCTCTCGGTCATGCTCGTGTATCTGATCTTGATGGCGCAATTCCGGTCCTTCATCGATCCGTTCATCATTTTGACGGCTATTCCGCCGGGACTCGCGGGAGTGGTTGTATTCCTGTTCATCACCGGCACGACGCTGAACATCATGTCGTTGATGGGCGTCATCATGATGACGGGAATCGTAGTGTCGAACAGTATTTTGATCGTGGAGTTTTCGGGGATTCTGCACGAAAGAGGGCTCGAACTGAAGCAAGCTGTGGTGGAAGCGTGCAAAGTAAGGCTGCGGCCGATTCTGATGACTTCGCTTGCGACGCTGCTGGGACTGGCGCCCATGGCGCTCGGGATCGAGGAAGGCAGCGAACAGTATGCACCGCTGGCGCGGGCGGTGATTGGAGGATTGGCGGTGTCGGTGGTTGTGACGGTGTTCCTTGTTCCGGCGGTATATCTAGTGATTCACGGAAGGAGAAGGCCAGGCACAGCGGAGGTGGCGGCGTGAGAAGCGGGAGAATGCTGGGCGGCGCTGTGTTCGCGCTGATCGCGACGGCGGTCGCGGGGCAGCAGCAGGGTTCGCCGCCATCACCAACGCCGGCAATGAGCGGGCCGACGAACCCTGCTGGCGGCAGGCGGCTGACATTAGAAGAAGCCGAAGCCATCGCACTCCGGAACAACCCGGAGATCACGGTCGGGAAGCTACAGGCGCTCGAGGCTCGAGAGTTCGTGCGCGAAACGCGATCGGCGTTTTATCCGCAGGCGAATTTGAGCCTAACGGCGGTCACTTCGAACCCCGGTTCGCGAATCGCAGCCGGCTATTTGACGAATCCGATCGTTTATCCGAGGGCGGCTGCGGGCGCATCCGTCAGCCAGCTGATTACGGACTTCGGGCGAACGCAAAACCTGCTGTCGAGTTCGGAGTTTGCCGCCAAAGCCGCGGACCAGAATGCCGTGGCAACGAAGCAGCAGATCGTGCTCGCGGTGGACGAGGCGTTCTACAACACGCTGGAAACCATGGCGCTGCGCCATGTAGCCGAAGAGACCGTGAAAGAGAGGCAGTTGCGAGTCGATCAGGTGCAGGCGCTGACGAATTCCAAGCTGAAATCCGAGCTGGACCTGAGCTTTGTGAAAGTGGATCTGGCGAGAGCCAAGCTTTTGCTTCTGGATGCGCGGAACAATTACGACGCCTCGCAGTCGACCCTTTCGGCAATTCTCGGATACCCGGACCGGCAGGACTTTTCGGCCGTCGAACCGGCGGAGCAGGTTCGTCCGCCGGCGCCGGACGCGGTGCCGCTAATTCAGCAAGCATTACAACAGCGTCCGGAAGTGCAGTCGCTCGCCGACGAAGTGAGCGCGGCGACCAAGTTCAGCAAAGCGGAGCATGATTTGTGGTGGCCGACCGTAAATGCCATGGGGGTGGTGGGATTGGCGCCGGTGCGCGCGAACCAGATCGACAGCTGGTACGGGGCCGTGGGAGTGAACATCAATATTCCGGTGTTCAACGGTTTTATGTTCAATGCGCGGGCCAAGACGGCGGATCTCGAGACGGAAGTAAAACGAAAGCGGCTCGAGGATTTGCAAGACAACGTCGCGCGGGACGTGCGAAACAGCTGGCTCGATACCGGCAAGGCCTACGAGCGCCTTTCCGTAACCACACAACTGCGCGAGCAGGCCGACCTGGCTCTCGAACTGGCCGAGGCCCGTTACAAGCTCGGACTGGGCACCATCGTCGAATACAGCCAGGCGGAACTCGAGAAAACCGACGCGGAACTGCAGGACACCGACGCGCATTACCGATATGTTCTGTCGCAGATCGTCCTCGCGTATCAGATCGGACTCTCGCGGTAGCGGAATTTGCCGCGAAAAATGCGGCAAGCAAAAAACAAGACCGAGCGCAAGGAACCGAGGGGCCTTGTAAGCTGAAAGGGAGTTGTTGTCCCTGGAACGCCAGAAAGCACCGTTCTCCAGTTATCTCGCAAGCTATTGAATGTAAGGCAGTTAATTTTAAGCCCCGCCGAATTGTTACAGATTATTCACAATAGATTGACGTAAGCGTAAGAGTCGCAAATTAGCTTGCCTACCGGGGTGACGGTATTCCCACGGGTACGTTCGAAATTCTGTTCAAAAGAGAGAGGCAATGAAAAAACTTGCAGCACTAACCTTGTCGCTGTTCCTTTCGCTCGGAACAGCGTTTGCTGACTCACCGAAAGATACACGGAAAGATACACCGAAAGAAGCGGACGCGCAGCCGGCGAAGACCGCGCCGGCAGCGAAGCCTGCCACAACCAAATCCAATGCGGAGATTGCGGCGGAGATGGAGGAGCTGCGCCAGACGCTTCAGGCCCAGCAGGAACAGCTGCAGATGTTGAAGGAAGAACTGGCGAAGCGCGACAAGCAGATCGAAGAGGCCAAAGAGGCCGCCGCTTCCGCCAGTTCCCGCGCGACGGAGGCAAATGTTAAAGCCACAGAAGCCGTGACCACGTCGGCCGAAGTAAGGAGCACGACGTCCGCGCTGAACACGACCGTGGCCAGCATGGCGGCAGCCCAGCCCGTGAATAGTGCCGCGGATCTTTCAACGGCAGCCGGCGGGCAGGGCGGGGCCGAAGAGAAGGGGCCGCTCACGATCCGCTACAAGGGCGTGAACATCACGCCGGGCGGTTTTCTGGCGGCGGAAACGGTGTGGCGCAGCCGCGCCACGAGCGGCGATATCGCCACGCCATTTACGCAGGATCCGTTCACCGCAGCCGATATTCAGCATCTGAATGAGAACAACTTCTCTGGGCGGCAGAGCCGCTTGAGCCTGCTGATCGAAGGCAAAGCGGGCAGCATAAAGGGCAGCGGCTACGTTGAAGCGGACTTCCTCGGCGCCGGCACCACTTCGAACAACCGGCAGACCAACAGCTATGTCTTTCGCCAGCGGCAATTGTGGGCCCAGGCTGCGCTTGAAAACGGCTGGATCTTCACCGGCGGGCAGCAGTGGAGCTTGGCCATGGAGAACAAGAAGGGGATCCTGAATCGCGGTGAGAACACGCCGATGATGATTGACCCGAACTACGTGGTGGGCATGACCTGGCAGCGCGCCTACGCGTTCCGCGCGGTAAAGGATTTCGGCGGCAAGTTTGCCCTTGGCGCCTCCGTCGAAGGGCCACAGGCTACCATCGGCGGGCGCGGGTTTTCGAGTGTGACCACGATCAATAGTGCCGCGGCACCGTCCGTGATCGTCACCACGGGTGCGACCGCCGCGGTCACTGGGAATTTCTTTATCAACGCGCCTGGCCAGGGTGGCGGTCTGTACAACACCTTCGACACCCAGGGATATACGGTCAACATCGGCCCGGACCTGGTCTTCAAGGCCGCTGCCGATCCCGGCTACGGTCACTATGAAGTGCTCGGTATTGTCAGCTTCTTCCGCGATCGCATCTACCCGTGCGGCGTAGTCGCCACCCAGGCGAACGACACCGTGAAGGGCACCAAGTCGTTCACCGGGCCCTGCCCATCGCCGACACCCACCGTGGTGAGCAGTTTTGGTGCTTTTAACAGCACCGCGGTCGGTGGCGGGTTCGGCGCCAGCGCCTTCTTGCCCCTCGGCCATAAACTGGACATCGGCGTGAAGGCGGTTGCCGGCGACGGCATCGGGCGGTACGGAGCCGCACAGCTTAGTGACGCCACGGCTCGACCCGACGGCAGCCTCGCGCTGATCCGCAATGCGCAGGGACTCGCGCGGATCGAGTTCCACCCCACGCCCAAGTTTGACCTGTACGCGTACTGGGGCCTCGAATATGCCTGGCGCGCAGGCTATAAGGGCTACACCACGATCACGGTGACCAAGACGACAGCCATTCCGGCAACGCTGACGAGCCCGGCGATTCCCGCCACCACCGCGACCAGTATCACATTGGACGCCATTGGCGGGTACGCCAACGTGGCTGCCAACAACAGCGGCTGCGCCACGGAAGGGGTTCCCATCAACCAGCTCAACCCGTCCTCTGGCGGCAATTGCGCCGGTGACATCCGCATCATCAAGGAAACGACGGTTGGCTTCTGGCACAAGCTCTACCAGGGAGACAAGGGCCGCGTGCAGTGGGGTGCGGCGTATTCCTACCTCGTCAAGAACGCCTGGTCCGGCACCGGCGGTTTCCCGGCGGGCAGCGCCGGCGTTGGGCCCAAGGCAAACGACAACATGATCTGGACCTCCTTCCGTTACTATCTGCCATAGTGACAGGGCCGGAAACTTGCTTTCGCACGACCGGACCGAAGGGCGGCTCGAAAGGGCCGCCCTTCGCATTGAGGAAGCCCACCGAAACGCGTCTAAGCTATTGACAAGCGAACTCTTAGAGTCCGTTAGCGGGAAATATTTCTAATATTTAACAGACTCTACTCACGTTGTAACAATTCCGTAACTATCGGTGACGAGACTATGCGGTATTCAAGAAAGCCCTCTACAGAGGTGGAGAATCCAAAAATGAAGCGACCGACCGGTGCACTGCTCGCTCTACTGGTTTTGGGTGTCATTGCATGGGCGGCTCAGAATCCGCTGCTGATCAACGGAGCGGGAGCCACTTTCCCGTATCCGATTTACTCCAAATGGTTTGACGTTTATCACGGTAAGAACCCCAACATCCAATTCAATTATCAGTCGGTTGGCTCTGGGGCCGGAATCAAGCAGGTCACGGAAGGTACGGTGGATTTCGGAGCGACCGATGGTCCCATGAACGACGAACAGATGAAGGCGTTTGAGGATAAACGAAAGACCGCGATTCTGCATTTTCCGACCGTTCTCGGAGCGGCCGTCCCGACCTACAATGTGCCGGGAGTGAGCGGCTCCCTGAATTTTACGCCGGAGGCCCTCGCGGGGATCTTTCTTGGAAAAATCACCAAGTGGAACGACCCGGCCATCGCAGGCCCGAACAAAGGGGTGAACTTGCCGGCGAATGACATCGTTGTCGTCCACCGTTCCGACGGCAGCGGCACGACGTACATCTGGACGGATTATCTTTCGAAAGTCAGCGACGAATGGAAGAGCAAGGTGAGCCGCGCGACTTCCGTGAACTGGCCGGTAGGCTTGGGCGGCAAGGGAAATGAAGGTGTGACGGGGCTAATCAAGCAGACGCCCAATTCGATCGGATACGTGGAGCTGATCTACGCGGCGCAGAACAATATTCCCTACGGAGCGGTGAGGAATTCCGCGGGGACTTTTGTGAAAGCGGACCTAGCGAGCGTGAGCGCGGCGGCGTCGGGCGCGGCGAAGGACATGCCGAACGATTTCCGCGTGAGTATCACGAACGCGCCGGGAAAGACGGCTTATCCCATCTCGAGTTTCACCTGGCTGCTGATCCCGGCGAAGATCGACAATTCAGGCAAACGCGATGCCATCAAGGGTTTCCTGAAATGGATGCTGTCGGACGGCCAGGGCAACGCCGAGGCCCTTTCCTACGCGAAGCTGCCGAAAGAAGTCGTGCAAAAAGAAGAAACGGCCATCAACAACATTCAGTAACGGCAAACGAGAAACGTGGCCACCGCAACCCCAACGATTCCGAGCGCGGGCTCTATTCGAGGCTCGCGCTCTTTTCTCTCGCGCCTGCGCGACGGGGACGAAATTGCGCGGCTGATCACCTTCGTCTTTGCGGCCTCGGTGGTGTTGATCACGATTTTGCTGGTGTACGAGTTATGGATCAATTCGGCGCTGCCGCGGCAGAAATTCGGTCTGCATTTCTTCGTCACCCAGGTATGGGACCCGGTCATGGACGAGTACGGCGCTTTGCCGTTCGTCTACGGGACGCTCGTAACCTCCGCCGTTGCTTTGCTGCTGGCCGTGCCGCTGGGGATCGGAGCAGCGATTTTCCTCGCCGAGTTGGCGCCGCCGCGGGTCTCCGATTCGCTGCAGTTCTTCATTGATTTGCTGGCAGCGGTGCCGAGCGTGATCTACGGGTTGCTCGGGGTGTTCATCGTGGTGCCGATGATGCGCACGGTGATCTTCCCGGCGCTGAACAAGCCATTCGGGTATTTGCCGATATTCAAAGGACCATCGTACGGCGTCGGATTTTTTACCGCCGGGATCGTTCTGGCGATCATGGTCATTCCGTACATTATTTCGGTGTCGCGCGAAGTGCTGCTGTCGGTGCCACGGGACCAGCGGGAAGCGGCTCTAGCGGTGGGGTCGACGCGCTGGGAGTCGACGTGGAAGGTAGTGGTGCCCTTCGCCAAGACCGGCATCATGGGTTCGATTTTCCTGGCGCTGGCGCGCGCGCTCGGGGAAACCATGGCGGTAACTATGGTCATCGGAAATACGCCGAAGATCGCGGCTTCGCTGTTTGCGCCGGGCTATTCGATTGCCGCCGTGATCGCCAACGAGTTCACCGAAGCGACCGGCGACCTGTACCTGCAGTCGTTGATTGCCTTGGGCCTGGTCTTGTTTCTCTTGACCTTCATCTTGAACGGACTGGCGCGGTTGCTGATTCTGGTGACCACGCAGAAAGGCAGCGGGGTGAGCAACTAATGGCAGCGCGGCTGCGATGGCGGAAATTTGTCAGCAACCTCATGCTCACGATGACCGGTGTATGCGCGTTTGTTTCTGTTGCCGTGCTGTTTTTCATCCTGGGATACCTCTTGTTCAACGGCGGAACGTCGATTAACTGGGCGTTCTTCACGCAATTGCCGAAACCGGTAGGCGAAAGCGGTGGAGGAATGGCCAACGCGATCGTGGGCAGCGCCAAGCTGCTGTTGGCCGCGTCGTTGTTTGGCGTACCCATCGGATTCCTCGGCGGAGTGTATCTTGCGGAGTTCAGCGGCAGTGCGCTGGCCTCCGTGGTGCGCTATGCGGCCGACCTACTGAACGGCGTTCCATCGATCGTCATCGGGATATTCGCGTACAGCATGGTGGTGCTGCCCTTCAAGCACTTTTCGACGCTGGCCGGGGCTTTTGCGCTGGGGCTGATGATGATCCCGATCACGCTGCGCAGTACGGAGGAGTTTTTGAACGGGGTGCCGCGGATGCTGCGCGAAGGAGCCATGGCACTGGGAGCAAGCAAATGGCAGACCATCGCGAGCGTTATCGTGCCGGCAGCGTACCGGGGCATTCTTACGGCGATACTTTTGGCGCTGGCGCGTGTGGCCGGGGAGACCGCGCCGCTGCTTTTCACGGCGTTCGGGAACCGCTTCTGGAGCCAGGGGTGGGGCCAGCCCACAGCGTCGCTGCCGGTGATGATCTTCACCTACGCGGTTTCACCGTACGAGGACTGGCATCGGCAAGCATGGGCGGCGGGGTTGGTCCTGCTCGGACTGGTCCTGATCATCAATATCGTGGCCCGGACAATCCTGTCGCGGGGCATAGCGGTGCCGAGGTGATCGAGATGGGCGCGCCATCCAAGCCGGGACTTTCTGTGAACATCGCTTCGACGCAGGGCGGTGGAACGCGTGAGACGGCCGCGGCACTGCCGATGCGCATGACGATTTCGAAGGTCAATTTCTATTACGGCAGCAAGCAGATTCTCTTCGATATCAACATGGGGATCGCGGACAAGAAGGTCACCGCGCTGATCGGTCCATCGGGATGCGGCAAGTCCACGCTTTTGCGCACCTTCAACCGCATGCATGAAACGGTGAGCACCTCCCGGTTGGACGGAGAAATCCTGCTGGACCAGCAAAACATCCTCTCGCAGGACGTTACTTCCTTGCGCCGGCGCGTGGGAATGGTGTTTCAGCGACCCAATCCATTTCCCAAATCGATTTTCGACAACGTGGCTTATGGGCCGAAGATCAACGGGATGAAGGGCTCGACCGCGGAGACCGTCGAAAAGAGCCTGCGACATGCAGCGTTGTGGGACGAAGTGAAGGACCACCTGCACAAGTCAGCGTACGAACTTTCCGGAGGGCAGCAACAGCGGCTGTGCATTGCGCGCGCCCTGGCGGTGGAGCCAGAAGTGCTGCTGCTCGACGAACCGTGTTCGGCGCTCGATCCGATCAGCACTGCGAAAATCGAGGAACTGCTGGTGGAATTGAAAAACCTGACGACGATTGCCATCGTCACGCACAACATGCAGCAGGCGGCGCGCGTGAGTGACTTCACCGCATTTCTTTTGACCGGCCAGTTGATTGAATTCAGACCAACGCCGCAGCTGTTTACGACTCCAGCCGACCCGAGAACGGAGGCTTATATCACCGGCCGGTTTGGATGAGGCGAATGAATCGAAGTTTTTTTGCTGTTCAGGCTCCGGAATGCAGATAAGATGCAAACGGGAAGGCTTTCATGGAACGTCACTTCGAAAAGGATTTGAACGAGCTGAAAGACAGGCTGCTTTGGATGGGCAGCCTGGCGGAGCGGGCCGTACACCAGGCGCTTCATGGCGTGCTGGACTCGGACGAGCAACTGGCGAAGCGGGTATTGGATGAAGAAGACGCCATCAACGAACTGCAACTGGAAATCGACGACCGCGTTGTGCAGCTGCTGGCCTTGCACCAGCTGATGGCGGCGGACCTGCGGTTTGTGCTGGCGGTTTCGCGAATCAACAACGACCTCGAACGGATTGGCGACCAGGCGGTGAATATTGCGCAAGGTGCGCTGCGGATTTTGCGGCACCCGCGGGTCAAGCCGTACGTGGACTTGCCGCGGATGACGGAGTTGGTTGAGGAGCAGGTCCGCAACGCGTTGAATGCCGTGGTGCGGCGCGACGTGGAGCTGGCGCAAAAAGTGATGGCCAGCGACGATCAGGTGGATCATTACCGCGACCAGATCTTCCGCGAACTGCTGACCTATATGATGGGCGACTCGAGCCTGGTTTTCCCCGCGTTTGAGCTGATTCTTGTCGCCAAGAACCTGGAGCGCATTGGAGATCACGCGACGAATATCGCGGAAGACGTGATTTACATCGTGCAAGGCCAGGATATCCGGCATCCTTCGATTGACCGGCGGTAGCGGCGGGCGGATCGAGACAACCTTCGCTGCAAGCCGAACCGGATGGTGACGTGTCATTCCATGCCCGCTGCCCTTGGGACAGCGAAACGAGCGACTCCTCACTTCGTTCGCAATGACGGCACAGCGCCGTGGCGGTCAACCAACAACAAGCCAGCTACGATCGAGGCGCTGATCAACGAGAGCAGGATTCCCACCGTACGGTCGGGTGTGCGCATAAAACGCACGCGGATGTCGGAAGTTCCCGGAGCGACCGGAACGACCATCTGATTCACGTCGTCCGCGCGCTCAGGGACGACAGGCCTGCCGTTCACCTCGACCTGCCATGCAGGATAGTTGAGGAGCCGAAGAGCCACGCGAGCGGAATCCTCGGCGTCGATACGGAGGTCCTTTTGTTCCGTGGTCCAGGAGCGGACCTGCACGTGCGCGCGTGGTTGCGCTGTTTCTCCGGCATTTTCGGGCAGAAGCTTGACGAGAGGGGCGTTCGCCGGCAAATCGAGATGGTCGTCGCCCTTAGGGTCGTATTCGTCGGTGCCCTCGTAGCCCGTGCCGTTCGTGATGGCCGCCTGTTGCGTGGGCATTTCATCGAAATCCCACCAGGTTTCGTTGACCAAAAAAACGGCGAGGGACACTGAGAGCAGGAGGACAGAAGCGAACCAAATCGAAGCCCGCCGCTTTTCGATGGCCGCGGCGAAAAAGCATGCCGAGACGACCGCGAGGATGGACATCGAGCGCCAAGGGAACTGAACGAAACGAAGCTTTGGCAAGTAGATCCACAGCGGGGCCGTTATCCTCAAGGTAAGCAGCGACGCGGAGGCGCCGAGAACCAGGAGAGAGAGGAAGGCTTTGCGGCCACGTTCTGGCGCGGCCGTTTGAAAGGCAAAGCGCCGAGAAGCAAGAGCGGCAATCGCGAAAAAGAGCATGAGGGCAAGGGTGCAATCAGAGGCGATCCAGTTGAACCAGGTGTGCTCCGGGTCGTCCGTCACAGTGAACAGGAAATTTTGTGAGGGGAGCAGACCGCTCGAGAGCGCTTGCCCGATGTTCACCCAGCGCTGTTCGTAGGCGGCCGGGACAATGTAGACGGCGGCCAGACCGAGGCCGAGTGCCAAGCCGGCAACCCCGCGAAGGAGGATACGCCAGGAACGCTCGGTGAAAGCGGCTGCCCAGGCAAAGAGCAAGGCCATGCCGTAGCTGGCGATCACGGCCGCGGGGGCGTTCGACAACCAAACAGCGGCAAACGGGATGGCGAACCAAGCGACATCAGCTGGCCAAGAAGGCCGGTCGTCGAGCAGCTCGGCCAGGCGAAGACCTGCCAGCAGCAACAGCGGAAAGAAGACGCAGGCCAGTTGCTCGGCGAAATCGCTTCGGACATAGGTCAGGAGCAGCGCGTTCGGGTTCATCACATAGCATGCCGCCCCGAACAGTGCGGCTCG
>Ga0207826_1000206_pt1 | contig 16249 bp, 9 predicted proteins | sample LuqExpMetageno80_FD_187837 | JGI IMG/M metagenome (GOLD analysis project Ga0207826, IMG submission 187837) | Tropical forest soil microbial communities from Luquillo Experimental Forest, Puerto Rico - Sample 80 (SPAdes) | ecosystem: Environmental > Terrestrial > Soil > Tropical forest ... | reverse complement strand
TTTCCGCTAATCCATTGATTCTAAACAGTCGTGATATTTATTTATTTCGTTCTTGTGTTATACACCACCAATACACCTGCGGGCCCATTCTCCCCGCTCCAGACCGGTCCCATGAGACCCTGACCGGCGCAAGGGTAGAGCCGCGCTACCCTCTACCCGGCAGTTAGAGTAACTGTCAAACAGGTCTAATGCGTAGGCGGGGCTAGGCGCTCGGAGCCGGCTGCCAGAAACGCATCGCGCAAAACGTGATGTTTCTGCAGCAAGCGAACGTACTGCGTTTCACTCGGGCCGGCCTTGGCGCGGATGATGGCGACGAGGGAGCGCTTTTCGTCCGGGGTCCATCGGGCCACGCCCGGCACCAGAGCTAGAGCGAGGGCGAAGTTCTCGAATGCCCAACGTTCGCCGGCGCTCCACGTCGTGAGATTCACTCCCAGGACTTTCGACAGCCGCGCCACCATGGTTCGCCGCATGGTGTCCGCCTGGCCGTCGAACTCAGCAGCCATCTTGCGCTGGACCGCAAGCCCCAAAGTTCGGGTAGAGAACGAGTCCCATTGTCCGGGTTGATTCGCGTCAAACTCGAAAAACATGTGGCCTTCCGCCAGCTTGCGCAGCGTGCGGGGCAAAGTGCGATGTTCGCGATCGCGCGCCATCTGCTTCTCTTCTTTTTCGGCAAGGGCCAGCAGGTCGGGCCGTCCGGGCCTGAATCCCAACTTGCGATAGAACCAGAAAGCCCCCGACTTGATGGCCTCTTCATTGTCCTGGCCAATCTGATAGGGATACACCGAGATGCAGCTCACGCCCGCCACCTGATGGAGAAGGTGCAGGTACTGGGAATAGATCCACGCCGTCTCGCCCTCACGAAATGCGTAAAAGGTGTTGAATCCGATTTCCATCCACTCGAAGAGCCCGATGGCCTCGAAGTAATTAATGGGCACTCCATTCTTCAGCGCGAAGCCGGCGTAATAGGCCCGCAGCGGGAGCCGCCATTCCGCACGAAGTCCCCATAGGAACAACTGAACGCCCCGTCCAACGTCAGCCACGAGCACCTGATTGGGGTCGCCGTACGTGGTGCCTTGCAGTTCGCGATAGCGCACCGTCACCGCGTCCTGCACCATGTCGAGAATCGCCCGGCCATCCTTGCGGTTGAGTTTGCGCACCGGTAGATTCGGCGAGGCCATCTCCCTGGTGAGCGCTATCTGTTTGCGCTGCAGAAGGGGCTCGCGGTGGCAGAAGAATTCCTTCACCGGCATCCGGGCCAGAGTCCGGCTGGCAGACGAGCGGCGCAGGTCCCAGGCAATTTCGACACCAAGGCCGGCAAACAAACTCGCGCGCACGAGAGGAGACACGGGAAGTGCAGCACCCAGATTGTCGAGCAGCCACTGGAGGTCGGATCTGCCGGGTCCTGAGGCTGCGTGGATCCACTCGAGGTACGGTGTGTCAGCTTCCACGAACGAGTCGTCATCGAGCAGGGGGAGGCAACTGGGAAGGACCAGCCCCATCTGCCGATAATTCTTGTCGGCGTTCCACCGGGCACTGAGCTGCTTTCCATGGCGGTCCGCCAGTTGTCGGGCCAACTCAAAGGTCAATGTGTTTGTGATCGTAGTGCCGGCAATGCCGGAGACGGCCTCATCATCCAATGCCTGTTCGTCGTCGGGGCACTTACAGAGCTCTACGGCCTGCGGCTCTATTGTCGTCAGTAGCTTCTCGGCACGGCGGACGACAGCGGCGCTTTGCGGAAAGGCCCGAAGAAACAGCAGCGCGTCATGAAACCTGACCAGCGACTCCGCGTCAGCAAACGTCGCCCCTTCCAGACTCGCCAGTGCCTGTTTGCATTTCCGGTCACAATCAGGACCGTACTCACGCTTCATCGACTCCAGTTGCTTGAGTTGTGCCGCCAGTCGGTTCCCCAAAGCCGCCATCCTCCCGATGTCCTGAAGTGAATCCGCTAGTCTATCCCGCCTCCCCGCTGCGTCGCAGAAGATTCTTCCGGCACGATGTGGGTGGTGGCGTGATGACTACCAAACCCGAACTCGCCTCGGCCGGGAATTCAAGGAACGCCGTAATCTGCCGATGAACTCCTCAGCCATGTCGAATACGGTTCAGAGTCCCCGCCCCAGGATAGAACCACCCATCGCACCCGACCGGCGGCGTCAGGACCGCGTGCTCACACGCCTGCCGATCCGCATATTGAGCGTTGACGGAAATCCAGTCTCTTACCCTGGGGTCTGCACCAACCTAAGTCGCGGTGGCGTGGGATTCGAAACCTCGGCCCGCATTGAGGTCGGCAAAGTCATTGAATTCGAGTTTGAACGGGTCGTTGACGAGGCCGTCCGCTATTGGCTCCGGATCCTGTTTCGCGACAACTGCCGCTACGGGGGCTACTACGTCAATGATGACGGCAGCGACATTCGATCACCCAACTAGGCGCCGGACGGGTGTGGCTCAGACTCGCATTCAGGCCGCAGAATCGCCTGAAGATCTACTGCTGCCAGCCTCCGCCCAGCGCTTGATAGAGGGCCACGTAATTCGCCAGTTCCGAGTACCACGCCGCCGACAGTTGCAGTTGCGAGGTGAAGTACTGCTGCTCGTTGTATTGCACCTCGAGGAAGCCGGTAACGCCGCCCTGGAAGCGAACGTTCGATAACCGCGCAGCTTCGGAGTAACTCTTGGTCTGCTCCTCGATTTTTATTCGATATTGGCGGGCCTGCGTGTAGCCGGTCAGGCTATTGGAAACATCCCCAAACGCCTGGTTGACTGTCTTCTTGTATAGCAATTCGGCTTCGTCGCGCTGCGCCCAGGCTAGTTTGTATTGGCTCCTGATTCTGCCGCCTTGGTAGATGGGTTGGGCTACTGCCAGACCAGCCGCCCAAAACGTTCCCGGTCCGGCAGTGAACGTAGACAGGGCTATGCTTTGTGCACCGAAAAGTCCGGTGAGCGAGAACTGCGGGAAGAAGGCCGCCTTGGCAACGCCAACATTGGCATTGGCCGACACCAGGTTTTCCTCCGCCACGCGAACATCGGGACGACGCTCCAGCAGAGCCGAAGGCAATCCGGCCGGAACTTCCGGCATATGGGGCTGGTCGGCCACTTCCAGTCCGCGCACGACCGGCCCGGGATTCTCTCCCAACAAAATGCTGATGTTGTTCTCCGTCTGTTCGATGAGGCCATGCAGTGTGATTTCCTGGGCCTGCGCCGCTTCCAGCAGCACTTCGGCCTGATAGACCTCCATGATCGAAGCCTCGCCGCCCTTGAAGCGGATGTTGTTCAGCTTCAGGATTTCTTCGTCAGCCTTGATGGTGTCCTGGGCATACGTCAACTGGTAATCGTAGGACCGCAGCAGGAAGTAGTCACTGGCGACCGACGACACCAGCGTGGTGCGGACGACATTCTGGGCATACTCGCTGCCCAGAAGTTGCGCCTGCGCTGCCTCGGTCTCACGCCGGAACTGTCCCCAGAAGTCCACGATGTAGGACAACTGGATCCCTAAGCTGCCATACGTGGGAGCATTCGGAGTCGTGAATTGGTTGCGTTCATTGATAATACTTCCAGACCCGCTCAGCCACGGATACAGGTTGGCCTTCGTGATGCCAACGTTCGCCTGCGCCTCCACGATGCGCGCAGCCGCGATGCGAATGTCGTAGTTATTCTGCAGTGCCGTTTTGATGAGCTTCTGCAATTCCTCATCCTGGAACACCGTCCACCACTTCATGTCGCCGAACTGCTCACCCGCGGGCGGTGGTGTCGGCGGCAATCCGCGATATTCGGCGGGAACGGTCGTCGCGGGCCGTTGGTAATTCGGGCCTACTTTGCAGGCACAAACTGACAAAACCAGCAGGAGTACGGCAATGGTCTTGAGCTTAATCATGGCCTTCTCCCGTCGCCGGAGTTGGTGCCGCGCCGGCGGGCGGCTCATGTTTCTTGCCTCCGATCCATGCTCCGAATTTCTCGACCACTTCGAAGCTGACAGGGATGAAGAAGATGGCAAGAACGGTCGCGGCCAGCATACCTCCGATGACGCAGGTACCCAGGGTCTGCCGCGCGATGCCTCCGGCGCCAGAGGCAGTCCAGAGCGGCACGCAACCTAGAATGAAGGCAAACGCCGTCATCAGAATGGGGCGCAATCGCAGCCGCGCGCCGGTCAGGGCCGCGTCAATGAGCGGTTTGCCATTGTCGTATTCCATCTTGGCGAACTCGACGATCAGAATGGCGTTCTTGGCCGAGAGGCCAATCAGCATGATGAGACCAATCTGCGTATACACGTTGTTGTCCAGCGTGCGCAGGTCCAACGTGAAAAATGCTCCGAAAATGGCGATGGGCACGCCCAGCAGGACAGCAAACGGAAGCGTCCAGCTCTCGTATTGCGCGGCCATAATCAGGAAGACCACGAAGAACGCCAGGCCGAAGATGGTAGCGGGCGACACCCCTTGCGACGCCTTCACTTCCTGGTAGGTCATGCCGCTGTAATCAAAGCCCATCTGCCCCGGCATGGTCTTCTTGAAGACGTCGTCGACGGCGTCGATGGCCTGTCCCGAGCTGTAACCCGGGGCGGCGTTGGCGTTGATCTGGACGCAGTTAAACAGGTTGTAGCGCATCACAAACTCTGCCCCCGCGCGCGGATACGTACTGGACAACGTGCTCATCGGCACCATTTCGCCGGCGTTGTTCCGGACGTAGAACTTGCCGAGATTACTGGCGGCGGTGCGGAACTTGCCGTCAGCCTGGACGTAAACCTGCCATTGCAAGCCAAAGCGGTTGAAGTAATTGACCAGCGAACCGCCCATGAAGGTCTGCACCGTCAGATACAAGTCCTGCAGCGGGATCTGCTGCGTCATGGCCTTGGCATTGTCGACATTTACGCCAACCTGCGGCACACCGAACAGCGCCGTTGTCATCACACCGGTGAGTTCAGGACGCTTGCGCGCTTCCGCCATGAAGATTTGGGTGTTCTTGGCCAGAAAGTCGATTCCGCTCCCTGACCGGTCCTCAAGAATGTAACTGACACCGCCCGAGGTGCCCACGCCAGGGATGGCCGGTGGCGAAAACTGAAAGGCAATGCCACCCGGCAACTGGCCAAGAGCTTTCGTCAGGTGGGCCTTGATGCCGAGATAGCTGGTTTCCGGCGTCTTGCGCTCTTCCCATGGTTTCAGGGAGATGAAATAGAAGCTGCTGTAGGTAGCGTTGACGCCGCTCAGCAAGCTATATCCCATAACTGCGCTGACGTACTGGACGCCGGGAGTGTCCATGATGATTTTTTCCGCCTGGCGGGAGACGTCTGAAGACCGCTGCAGCGAAGATGCGTCCGGCAATTGGAGCCCGCCGTAAACGTAACCCTGGTCTTCGTCGGGCAGGAAACTCTTGGGCAGCTTGCCGCCGAAGTACCAGACGCCCACGATCACAGCCCCGAGCAGTAGAAAGGCAAGCCACGCATTATGAATCAGGTGGGCGCACCAGTTCACGTATACTTCCGTCGCCTTGCCAAACACATTGTTGAACCAGCGGAAGAACGCCCCCAGCGGGCCGCGCGCTTCCTTCTTGGGACGCAGCATCATGGCCGAAAGCGCCGGGCTCAGGGTCAGTGCGTTGAATGCTGAGAACAGAACCGAAATAGCGATGGTGACCGCGAACTGCTTGTAGAGCTGTCCGGTGATGCCGGGAATGAACGCCGTCGGCACGAACACGGCCGCAAGAATGAGGGCGATGGCGATAACCGGCGAGGAGACCTCTTCCATCGCCTTGACCGATGCGTCGTGCGGAGTCATGCCGTGCTCGATGTGATGCTCCACGGCCTCAACGACGACGATGGCGTCGTCCACCACGAGTCCAATCGCGAGCACCAGTCCTAACAAAGACAGCGTATTGATGGAGAAGCCTAGCGCGGGAAAGACAATGAAGGTGGCAACCAAAGACACCGGGACTGCGATTAGCGGGATCAGCGTGGCCCGCCACCCCTGGAGGAAGATATACACCACGAGGATGACCAAGATAACGGCTTCGACGAGGGTATGCTCGATTTCTTTGATGCCTTCGCTCACGGAGAGTGTGGTGTCCAGCGCCGTGATGTACTCCAGGCCTTGCGGGAACCTGCCCTTGGCCTCCTCCATCATCTTCACCACATTGCCCCGCGTGACCAGAGCGTTGCTGCCCGGTGTGAGGTACAAGGCGATCAGTGCCGCGGGCTGGGCAGGCTTATGTTCGCCTTTTTCCGGCACCGTGCCCAAGCGGGCAATGAAGGAATAGTACTGAGAGCCCAAGTCGACCCGCGCGACATCTTTCAGGCGCAAGATGGAGCCATCTGCCTGCGCACGGATGACAATCTGCTCGAAATCTTCCGCACGTGGAAGGCGGCCGGGCGCTCGGACGTTATACGTATATTGCTGTCCCGCGGGGACCGGCTCGCCGCCAATCTGACCCGCAGGGTTGACCTTGTTCTGGGCCTTCACCGCATTGATGATGTCGGTCACGGTGACCCCGAGGTTCGCCAGCGTATCCGGATTCACCCAGATGCGCATGGCGTACGGCCCGGCGCCGAAAATCTGGACTTGTCCAACACCTTGAATTCGGGTCAAGGCATATTGCAAATTGATGGTTGCGTAATTGGCCAAAAAGATACTGTCGTACGTCCCGCTCGGCGAGTACAGGTCGAGGAGCATGAACGGGGCCGTCGTGCCCGGCTGCACGATGACGCCCTGCTGGGTAACTTCCGTCGGAAGCTGCGAGTTCGCCTGTCCGCTGCGCATCTGCGCCAGGATCTGGTCGGTGTTAATGTCCGTGCCAAGCTGGAAATCAACATACAGCGTCATGCCGCCGCCCGAACTGGCGCTCAGCGAGTACATGTAGTTCATGCCGCTCACGCCCGACATCTGCTGCTCGATCGGGGTCGCCACCGATTCCGCAATCGTGGTCGCGTCAGCGCCCGGGTACGTCGCCTTCACCTGAATCATCGGGTCGGCAATATTCGGGAACTGCGCGATGGGCAGGTCAAGCATCGCGACTACGCCGGCCATCACCATCAGAATTGCGATGACGATGGCCACGATGGGCCGGTTGATAAAAAATGTCGACATGGTCAGTTGCCCCCTGCCGCTACCTCGGCCGGTGCCTGGTACGGCTTGGGACTGACCGGTACTCCTTCTTTGACAAACTGCGGGTTCGCTGCCGCAGCCATCTGAATCTTCTGTATGCCCTCCACGACTACACGCTCGCCGGGCTTCAGGCCGTCGGTCACAATCCAGTTCGGGCCCACTCTCTCGCCCACCTTGATGGGACGGAACATGGCCTTGTTTTCGGGAGTGACAACAATGATCTGATACTGCGACTGGACTTCAATGACGGCGGGCTGTGGAACGAGCAGGGCGTTGGACTGGTTTCCGGTTTGAATGCGAACCTGTCCGAAACCCCCGGGTCGTAGGATGGCGTCGGGATTGGGGAATGCGGCTGTAACCTGGATAGTTCCCGTACCGGACGTAACCTGGCGATTGACCTGGATCACCCGCCCGGTGCGCGCGTAGTCCTCTCCGTTCGCCTGAATATATGTCACCGGAATGTGTCCAGGCTTCCCGCTGCGAAGCAACGCCGAAATCCGGGTCGCAATTCCGAGGTAAGCGCTTTCGGCGATATTGAAGTTGACCCAGATTGGGTTCACCTGGGAGACGGTGGTCATTTTGGTCGTCGTGCCCACCAGATCGCCGATTTGCGATTTAGCGTCACCGGCGATGCCATCAATCGGGGAATAAATCTTTGTCCACGCCAAGTTCAGCTTGGCGTTGTCGAGAGCGGCCTTATCCGCCAGGATCTGGGCCTTGGCGGCACTCAGACTGGCAAGGTCGTTGTCGAGTTGCTTCTGGGGAATCGCGTTTTGCGCGGCTAGCGGCGTGTCGCGGGTAACGTCGTTCTGAAAACGTTCAACCTCCGCCTGGGTCCTCGCCAAGGTCGCCTCGGCGTGGTCAACCGCCGCCTGGTACTGCCGTGGATCCAGTTCGAATAGTAACTGGCCTTTCTTAACCAGGAAGCCGTTCTGGTAGTCCTGCTTCAGCAGGTAACCCTCCACCTTGGGCGTGATGTCGGCGTTCACCGACCCGGCCAACTGCGCCACCCACTGCTGGAAAACCGGCACGTTCTGCTGCGAGACTTCGGCGACCAAGACTTCGGGCGGCGCCATCTGCGGCTTCTCTTCCTTCTTCTCGCAGGCCACCACTCCCAGGAGGGCAATCAGGCACCCGGATACCAGCCAACGGCTGCCCCAGTCGCGGCCACCTGCTGCGGTATGTAACCAACCGCTATGCCGATGTTGCATTCTTGCGGCCTTCTCGATCATCCGTCGGCTGTGCATGAAGCAATCCCTCTCTCGTCAAACAGAGTCGTGTGCAAGCACAAGGCGCGCACGTCGTTCTACCTATTGCGACCTGACACTTCCAGCCAATTGTAAATGCTAAGCGTTGCAGGGAACAAAGTTGCGGATTGGAAATGCCTCGCCAAGAAGCGGCTGTCGGATTTGTCGCGCGGTCCGAAGCGTCATCGGAACTTGGTTTCCGATCGCGCCGGTTCGGGCTATCTCATCTCCGAGGATAGCCTGCGGTACTCGCTCAACGACTCAGGTCCTGCTCGAGTGCTTCGCTGGAAATAGGGATTGAGATCACCACAACACATCCGCTTCGATCAACACGATTCAAGAGCTGGATACTACCCCCATGCGCATCGACAACTTGACGGCACAGTACCAGACCGATGCCGCTGCCGTTTTCCTTGGTGGTGTAAAACGGGACAAATGCATTTTCCGGATTCATTAAGCCCGGACCGTCATCGATGACCTGTATCTGCAAGTTGTGGGCGTTGAGAGACCAGCGAATCGAGACGGGCGGCTCGTCGGAAACCCGGGCCCCGGCCTGCAGCGCCGCTTCCGCTGCGTTCCGCACCACGTTAATAAGCACCTGCTCAAACTGGTCGGGGTCGGCACTTACGGTGACGTCCGGGCCGGGCTCGACGCGCACTCGGACGCGCATTTCCAGTGAAGCCGTCCGCTCCACAACACTGCGCACCCGCATGGGCTGCAATTTGGGGCGTGGCATCTGCGCAAGCTGCCGATAGGCCTGGAGAAATCGATTGAGCGAGGCGGACCGCAACTCGATAATACTGAGGCCCTTTTCAAAGTCGGCTTGCTGCTCGTGGTTGAGCTCTCCCGACCTGAGGCGATGCAGCAATGTGCCGGCGATGGACTTGATGGGTGTTAGCGAGTTATTAAGCTCGTGTCCCAGCACGCGAATCAGCCGCTGCCATGCGCTGCGTTCTTCTTCACGTAGAGCGCGGCTCACGTCCGAGAGGACGATGAGCGTGTGAGGTACGCCTTTTTCGCGGAACTGCGTACGCCGTACAAGCCAGCGCGCATTTGGGTTCAGCGGGCTGACCGAGGTCTCGGCGGGCTCGGACTGCAGGAATGCCGCAAGCCCCATCTCGCCGGCTGTGCCTCCGAGCAAAGCCTCCTTCGGCTGCTGCAGTAACCGGCTGCCGGCAGAATTTACCAACTTCAATCTTCCGGCCGGATCGAATGTGAACAGCGGTGTGTCGATTTCTTCGACGACGCGCTTCAGCAACTCAGTGGCTTCGACTGCATGGGTCTTCTGATCGGAAAGAGCGTCTGCCAGAGCGTTGACCTCGATGGCAAGCTCGCCAAGTGCGTCGTTGGGTACAGCACCCCGTGCGCGGAACGAAAAGTCTTCCTCCCGCAACGACGACATGACGTTCGTCATGGTTTGCAGAGGACGTATGACGTGATCATGAAGAACCGCTTCGATGAAGAGGCATGCAAGAACCAGTGCCGCAGCGAGCGACCATTTTACGTCCGTCGGCCAGTTCTGCTGGCGGATCAGCACCAGGGCGACGATGAGACCGGGAGCAGCCAACAACAGCGATAGCCAACGGATGCGCCGCTCGTAAACCCGGCGTCGCTTTCGTGCTCCGGCGACCGCTGCTTGGCCGGGCGGCCGCCCCTCGCGGCTAGATGCCATGCTTTTCCATGCGACGGTAGAGGGCCCCGCGACTTAATCCGAGTGCCTCCGCCGCCTGGGTGACGTTGCCTTGATAACGCTGCAGCGCCTTGCGGATCAGTGCCGCCTCCATTGACTCCAGAGTCATGTCGTCCACATTCACCGCACCGGCGCGCTGCAAATTCAGGCCCAGGTCCGCCGCCTGCAGGTCGCTGGAACGGCACATCAGAACCGCGCGTTCCAGCGTGTGCTCCAATTCGCGAACGTTTCCCGGCCACGCATAGTGCAAGAGAGCCTGTAGCGCCGCCGGCTCGAAACCGCGTATGTCGCGTCGATATCGGCTGCTGTACCGTGACAGAAAATAGGCGGCGAGAACCGGGATATCTTCGCGGCGCTCGCGCAACGGCGGCAGTTGAATCTCGACGGTGTTGAGGCGGAAGAGCAAGTCTTCACGGAATTGCCCGTTAGCGCAGGCCGCTTGCAGATCCATGTTGGTGGCCGAAATCACCCTGACGTCGACCTCTTTTGAGCGTGAGGAGCCAACCCGCTCCACTTCGCCCGATTCCAGGACGCGCAGCAACTTCGCCTGCTGCCGATAAGGCACGTTGCCGATTTCGTCGAGGAAGATCGTACCGCCGTGAGCCAACTCGAAGCGGCCGATGCGGTCGGTCCTGGCATCCGTGAAGGCGCCTTTAACGTGTCCGAATAGCTCGCTCTCGAAAACGCCTTCGGAAAGCGCGCCGGTGTTCACTGCCACCATTGACCTTTGCGCGCGAGTGGACAAGGCGTGAATGGTTTGGGCCACGATCTCTTTCCCCGTCCCATGCTCGCCCAGGATAAGGACGTTGGCGTCGGAGGGTGCGACGCGAGCGATCGTGTCCATTGCAGTTCGCATTGCAGGGGCCGTGGCGATGAAATCGGGACGATTGTCAGTCCTCAGCAGGCGGTTTTCGGCTTCCAGGTGCTGGGCCCTTTGCAGCGCACGATAGAGTTCAATCTGGGTTCGGACCACGGTGACCAAGCGTTGGTTGTCCCAGGGTTTCTGGATGAAATCCCGGGCTCCCCGCCGCATGGCTTCCACCGCAAGTTCAACGTTGCCCCACGCGGTCATAACGATGACTGGCAAGTTGCTGTCAAGGCCCACGATCTCAGAGAGCAGGGCCAAGCCCTCCTGTCCGGAAGTCGTGTCGCGGGTGTAATTCAAGTCGATCAGCAGCGCGTCGTAGCTGCCCGACGCCAGCGCCTCGCGCATCAGTTGCGGAGATCGAGCAGTCTCGACGTCATAGCCTTGGGCGTTCAAGAGCAGCTCTATTGCATCAAGGATGTCCTGCTGATCATCGACGGCCAGCACCCTGGGGCGCTCGCTTTCAGTCTTGCGAGCCTGACGGGCTGGCCTTGTCTGAGTCATCTCTCTACGGCTTTCGAGCGCTGGCTGTGCCACTGATTGCGTCCTGAACCAGGATGCCATTATGTTCCAAAGTCTTGCCGGTTGCACGGTCAAGCTCAACGCGCGACTTCTCGTATGCTGTCATGGCGTTCACCAGATCAAGCTCGGCCACAGCCAGGTCGCGTTGCGCTCCAAGGGTTTGGAAGCTGGAAGCGGCCCCCAGCCGCTGTTCTTTTTGAGTGATATCAAACAGGTGCTGGGAGAGATCACGGGCCTTGGCGGCCGCGGTGACACGAGCCGCGCTTTGCTCCAGCGCATAGCGCGCGTTCCGGACTTCGATACGGATCTGTTTCTTCAATTCCTCGAGACGAACTTCCGCCTGACGATACTCCAGCTCAGAACGATACTGGTCGGCCTTGGCAACCCGGTTCCGTAAGGGAATGTTGAGCGAGGCCCCGACGAAATAGTCGGGTGCAGAACCGTTGAAGGCATTCCCCAACGCTCCTGCGAAATCCGTGGGCACCGTGGATTGTGGCGGCCCACCGGAGAACGCTGGGTTGGTGAGGCCAGCCAGCCCGGAGCCTCCATACGAGGCCACCAGATCAACGGTCGGCAGCAGCGCGTTTTTCGCCGCCTTGCGGGTGATTTGCCGGTTTTGCAGGTCGACGGTTGACTCAAACAGCTCCGGCCTTCCCTCCAGGGCCTGTTGAACGAGGTCCAGAATTGGCGCTACCTGTACTTCAACGGGGCGATCTTGCAGACGATCGGTGGGAACGACCGGCATCTCCTCCAGGACCGGGTCGTCGAGCGTCCTTGTCACTGCATTTTTGATTAACGATTCTTGCAATTGCAAGTTTGTTCGTGCGACGGTCAGATCCTGGTCGCGCCGCGACACTTCGGCTTCCGCACGAGTGACGTCGAGCGCTGGGATGGCCTGGAGTTCCAACTGCTTTCGAGCCATATCGAGTGACTGCTGGGCAAACGCCTGCGACTGCTCATTGACACGCGCCTGCTCGTAAGCACTTACCAGGTCCCAGTAGATGTTTTGGATCTGCGTGACCGTGGCGATCACCTGGTTTTTAAAGGCAGTGTCGGAGATCTTCTTGTCATTCTGCGCAATCCTGAGGTAGCGAAGGTTGGGGCCGAACCCGAGTCCGGCGAGCAAAGGCTGGACCAGTTGAAACTGAGTTTGCGCGTTCAGCGCGGGCGAGAGGTTGGTAAAGATACTGTTGGTCGTTTGCCGATTATTGAAGAACCGGGCGGTAAATATGGCGCCGGTAGAAAACGCCTGCTGGTAGCTGAGATTCACGGTACCGGTATTCTGTTGGAGTGTTGCTACTCCGTTCAGTTGCTGGTTGGCCTGCGGCAACGTCAGGTGCTCCACACCGCCGTTGCCTGTGATCTGGGGGTCGAAACTGGGGACTGCGGTACCGGTTCCAAGCGTGGACTCGACAAGTCCGGCTGCACCGGCGCCGGCTCCGCCGGCCCCGCCTGTGGTACCGCCCGCGCCAGCTCCCGGCGCTCCGGCTCCGAGCCCGCCGACGCCGCCGCCGGGCGTGTTTTGCACGATGCCGGTATTTACGCCGCGGAAGACGCCTCCGGCTCGGGTGCGTAACACATCAGTGTCCGCAATAGGTAGGTTGTAGCGAGCGATCACCAGGTCCAGGTTGTTCTCCAGCGCGAGGTTGATCGCGTCCTGAAGCGAGAGATAGAGCTTGCCATCGCGAATCAGCGACTGCAATCGGGAAGAGTTTGCCATGTTCGGCTGCGGCACAGTAGAGGGCGAATATGGCGCGAGGGGACTTAGCGATTTCGGCATCTGCAGAGCAGGAGGCGTTTTGAACGAAACTGAAGCCTGCTGCACGGTAGGCGCATTCGGAGTTGCCGTCTCCTGGCATAATGAGCTGGCCGGCGCGCAGAGAAGCGTTGTCGCGATTGCCACAATCGCGGATGCTTTGCGGAGCTCCTCGCTCACTTGCACACCGCCTCATTCGCGGGTTTCAGCCTCTGGGAGACAATCCAGCCGTCGCGTAGCTCGACGGTGCGCGTGCCATATGCGGCATTTACGTCGGAGTGCGTAACCTGCACGATGGTGGTTCCTTCATTGTTGAGTCGGCAAAACAGCTCCATGATCTCTTTCGCCTGCGTGGAATGCAGGTTTCCCGTAGGCTCATCAGCCAGAAGCAGCGCGGGTTTGTGAATGATTGCGCGAGCGATACCCACGAGCTGTTGCTGCCCTCCCGATAACTGATTCGGATAAAGGTCCTTCTTCGCGACCATCTGGAACCGGTCCAGCGCATCCGCGACCATCGCCTGACGCTCCGATTTCGGAACGTCCGCGTAGGAGAGGGGCAGATCGATGTTCTCCTGCACGGTGAGATCCTCGATGAGGTGATAACTCTGAAACACCATGCCGATGTTGCGTTTCGCCAGTGCGGCACGTTGTTTACGCTTTAGCTCGTGAACGGCGTCGCATCCGAAGAAATATTGGCCGCGCCAATCGTCATCGAGCATCGCCAGCACATTCAGCAGCGATGTCTTGCCCGCTCCCGATGGCCCCATCAATGTGACAAACTCACCGCGCTGAATAGTAAGGTTGATGCGGCGCAACACCCAGGTTTCACCGGCAGCGGTCTTGTAGCTGCGTTCGACTTCTTTCAGATCAATCATGGGCTCCTATTCGTAGCGCAACGCCTGCATGGGGTCGACGGCAGCGGCGCGCCGCACCGGCAGGAGGGAAGCCGCCAGCACCACAACAGCAATAATGCACACCACTGCAAGCAGGGTGATGGGGTCATGGTTTGAGATGCCAAAGAGTTGGTTCCGCAGCAGCCGGCTACATGCGAGTGCCGCCGGAATTGCAACGGCCAAACTGATCAACAGGAGTAACCCAACCTCGCCCAGCATCATGCGCAGAACCGATCCGCGGTCGGCGCCCAGTGCCATGCGAATTCCGATCTCGCGCGTTCTCTGGGCGGCGGAAGATGCCAGCACGCCGTAAAGTCCCACGGCGCACAGCAGCGTTGCCAGGACGCCGAATGAGCTTGCGAGAAACGTGACGAGTTTCTCGGTACTCAACTGACTGTCGATCTGCTCGTCCATGTTATGAAACGAATCGAGCACGAGCTTGGGATCGATCTGTTGCACCGCGACTCGCACGCTGCTCACAAGCGCATCGGGAGACGATGCCGTTCGCACGTAGTAGGTCATTCTGAAATGCGTGCGATCGAGGTCGCGGCCGTTGGCCAGGTAACCCGTGGGCTTGGCGGGTGTGCGCAGATCGGAATGTTTGACGTTTCGGACCACGCCGACAATCTCGATGTCGGTTTTCGCCTTAGACCCGCCGCCGATGCCGTAATAACGTCCTACTGCCTGTTGCGGCGAGCTGAACCAGCGTTTGGCAAACGCCTCATTGATCACCGCGACTTTGGCGGCGTCGGGACGATTGTCCTGCTCGGTAAAACTACGGCCAGCCAGAAGTGGCATGTCCATGGTCGCAAAGTACGATGGCGTTACCTGCGCACGCTCAACATCGGTGTCGTCCTGGGCCGAAGGCGGCAGACCTGCCACGGTGATATTCGTCCCAACATCGTTGCCCGCCAACTCCGGGTCGTCGGTAGCAGCTACCGAGCGGACTCCAGGGATCGCGTTGACTGTGTCCAACAGGCGTTGCGTCAGCGCAAACGCCCGGTCCTTGTCGTACCCTGCCATCATGGGATCGATGCTGAACGTCAGCAAATGGTCGGGGCTGAAACCAACATCGACGGAACGCAGGTTCTTCATGGTGCGAACGAACAGGCCCGCACCGAACAACAGCAATACGCTCAGCGCGATCTGCACTCCAACGAAAACCCGCTTCATGAGCGACTGTCCCGTGGTGGCTGTGCTCACTTGCTGCTTCAACGCTGTTGTCAGGTCGGGACGCCAGAACTCCAGCGCGGGCACAACGCTGAACACGAGCCCCGCTGTCATGCCGACGATGAGATTGAACGCAAACACCCGCATGTCGGCGTTTGCGTCGAAGGGCACCATGCTCTGGTCGCTAAACATCCGGTGCAACAGAAACGCAGTGAGCTGCGGCGCCAGCAAAAGCCCAAGCAGACCGCCTCCGATGCCGAGCAGCATCCCCTCCATCAGCAACTGTTGCACAATCCGGCTTCGCTTGGCTCCCAGTGAATAGCGCACCGACATCTCTCGCGTTCTGCCGGCAGCACGCACCAGCAGCAAGCTTGCAAGATTGGCGCAAGCAATCACGATGACCAGCACAACCATTCCCATCACGATCAGCAGGGGCGTTCTTATCTGGTCGCGGAGCGGCGAAAATCCGCGCTTCGCGTCAAGCAGAGTGATCCGCGACTTGTTCACGAAGTGATCGATCCAGTCAGCAGAATGATTGGGAGTGTCCCTCAGCTCATCCTGCCGCAACGCCTTCCACAGCGGCTCGAGACCCGCCTCGGCATGACCGACCGACTCGCCGGGTTTGAGTCGGCCAATGATATTCAGCCAGCGGGAGCGATGGTTCGTGAGGTCGCTCCGCCCAGGCGTGATTTGGGGCTTCATCATCATCGGCGCGAACAACTGGGGATTGTCGCCGACCACTATGCTTCTGAAACCAGGCTGTGAAACGCCAACAATCGTGAAGGGATGCCCGTTAATGAGCAGGCTGCTGTTGATCACCGCCGGATCCGCGCCGAATCGACGCACCCAGTAGTCGTAGCTCAACACGACAACTGGATCGCGCTCCTGAACCTCGTCATCGCTCTGTGCCAATAATCTGCCTGTGGCCGGCCTTACGCCCAGCACGTCGAAGTAATTGCCGGAGACCATTTCGACCATGGCTAGCTTCGACTCGTTATGAAACTGCACCCCTACCTGCGCAGGC
>Ga0207826_1000205_pt1 | contig 16251 bp, 20 predicted proteins | sample LuqExpMetageno80_FD_187837 | JGI IMG/M metagenome (GOLD analysis project Ga0207826, IMG submission 187837) | Tropical forest soil microbial communities from Luquillo Experimental Forest, Puerto Rico - Sample 80 (SPAdes) | ecosystem: Environmental > Terrestrial > Soil > Tropical forest ... | reverse complement strand
AGCGATCCGGATTAGTCGACGAACACGCTGCAGGATGTTCCGACCTGCGCGATTTTTTGCACGCGCCTGTAACTAAATCGCTTAGTTTTACGAAGTCACTGATGGAGGGCAGACGATTCGAGGTCGTAAGCCCGGCGGTAAATACAGCCGGCGGGAAGCGGTCAAGCACGCTCAAAAGAAAATTAGTTTGTAACCGAAATCCGTTCGCTTGCGAACAACAAGCTTACGAACAACAAGGATGAGGAGATGGTAGCGAACGAAGCCGAACTCAGGGGGCTGATTCGGGCTGGCCTACGTGGAGACGGTGGCTTCCTATCGTGTCCTTCTCAGTCGGCTTAGTACCAATCTGACGTTTAGCAGCTTGCCTGGACCTGCTGTCGCGCTCGTGTGCGGTACGAATAGGATGCTAGCCAATGGAATGGATGATGTGGTCTGATTTTGACCTTTTTCATTGGATTTTCTTTGCTGCAGCGGTAGCCGTATTTGTTTATCCGATTGGACGAATCCTTACCCGCCTTGGCTATTCGCCGTACTGGTGCATTGTTGCTTTGGTTCCGTTTTTCAACCTAGTCGCCCTTTGGGTATTGGCGCTAAGTGAATGGCCGCGCGACACGAAGAAGGCAGATTAAGGCGGATGCGTACTCGGTTCACTCGCATATTATTATTTGGAGCGTTCATATTGCTCGCGTTCCTGGCTTTCCAGCCATACCTGCATTTACGTTTTTTATATTCTGAGACACCACGCACTGTAGAACCTCGCGGCGATCTTGCAGACATAGAAAAATCCACGATTGCACTCTTTGATCGTGTCTCACCATCGGTTGTTCAGGTCGCTGCCAAAACGACTGCGGCTGCTTCGATCACATCGGAACCCGACGAAGCCGGGATAAAAACCGGAACCGCGTTTATCTGGGATACTGCTGGCCATGTTGTAACGAACAATCATGTTGTCGAGGGAACTACTACCGTTGCGGTTCGTCTATCGAGCGGGGAAATTAGTCAGGCGGACATAGTGGGGCTGGCGCCGAACTACGACCTCGCGGTGCTTCGCCTAATCGGCGCGCGACAGCTCCCTCCAGCCATTTCCATCGGCATTTCATCGGATCTCAAAGTCGGACAGAGCGCGTATGCTATAGGCAATCCATTCGGATTAGATCAATCGTTGACTACTGGCGTAATCAGCGCGTTGAAGCGTCGCCTTCCAACCAGTGGTGGGCGAGAAATTACAAATGTCATTCAAACAGACGCGGCGATCAATCCAGGAAATTCTGGAGGGCCGCTTCTCGATTCGGCTGGTCGCCTTATCGGCGTTAACACTGCAATCTTCTCGCCCTCTGGCTCGAACGCCGGAATCGGTTTTGCAATTCCGGTCGATGTTGTAAACCGAGTAGTCCCACAGCTCATTCGCAACGGTCGGGTTCCGACGCCTGGGATCGGCATTGTCGCGGCCAGCGAAGCGCTTGCTACTCGCATAGGGGTACAAGGGGTGGTCGTCGTGCGCATAGCCACAGGTTCTCCAGCAGAACGAACCGGAATGCGTGGAATCGACACCCGCGCTGGAACGCTGGGAGACGTCATTGTCGAGGCAAACGGCAAGAAAATCGAACGGCTTGCCGATATAACAGACGAAATGGAGCAGCTTGGTATCGGACAACGAATCAAAATTAAGATAACCCGCGACGGGAACATAGTTCCGTTTGAAATAGAACTGGTCGACGTTAGTAGCATTCTGTCCCCACCGCAAACCCAACACTGGTGACGATTGTCTGCGAACAGTTATGGCGGTTAAAGCATAGGTTGGTATGATCGACTTCACCTGCCGTTGGCCCCCGCCGAGTCAGCAATTGGCCCAACCCTCCGTTTGCGGCACTGCGACATCATGTCGGAAAGCAGGGCATAAGCTGACTGCGCGACACGGCGCTCGTGCCCGCAGCCGACGTCCTACTCTCAGTTCCGAGGTCTATGAGCCGATCGCCATTGACCGAGATCAATGCCGAACCTGATTGAACAAAGAACTTGAGCATGAGCATCCGTCGCGATGGTGTAGTCCATGCAGCCGAGAGGAAAGGTCCTGGGGGTGCGCGGGGCCGTGGTCGATGTCAGCTTTCAAGGCGCCGAGCTTCCGCAGCTTGACGAAGCCCTTATAATCGACTGGGACCAGCCGGGGCCGCTCCTCGTTGAGGTACAGGCGCATCTCGACGAGCAGACCGTGCGCGGCGTTGCGCTTCAGGCAACCGCCGGTTTGCAACGCGGAGCGCCGGTATTTGCTACCGGCCAACCGATCACCGTGCCGGTCGGCGACGCTGTGCTCGGTCGTCTGCTCGACGCCATTGGAAACGTTCGCGATAAAGGCCCGGCTCTGCCGCCCGATATGCCGCGCTGGCCGATGCACCGAATGGCCCCACCGCTTGCAGACCGCAGTCCGGCTACCGCCGTATTCGAAACCGGTATCAAGGTCATCGACCTTCTCGTACCGCTGCCACAAGGAGGAAAGGCGGCGATGTTCGGGGGCGCCGGCGTCGGCAAGACTGTTGTGATCATGGAGCTCATCCATGCAATGGTGAAGAGCTATCAGGGCATCTCCGTTTTCGCCGGCATTGGAGAGCGCTCGCGCGAGGGTCACGAACTGCTCATGGAAATGCGGCGCTCCGGCGTGATCGACCGCAGCGTACTGGTATACGGCCAGATGAACGAGCCGCCGGGCGCACGCTGGCGCGTGGGGCTGACGGCTCTCACGATTGCGGAGTATTTCCGCGATCAGAAGCGACAAAATGTTTTGCTTCTGATGGACAATGTGTTTCGATTCGTTCAGGCGGGCAGCGAAGTTTCTGGACTCCTCGGGCGCCTGCCGTCGCGAGTTGGTTATCAGCCGACGCTCGCTTCCGAGGTGGCTGCCCTGCACGAACGCATTGCCTCCGTATCAGGCGCATCGGTGACCGCGATCGAAGCCGTGTACGTGCCGGCCGATGATTTCACGGATCCAGCCGTGACTGCCATTTCGAGCCACCTCGACAGCATGATTGTGTTGTCCCGATCGATGGCCGCCGAGGGTATGTATCCCGCTGTCGATCCGCTGAGCTCGTCGTCGATCCTGCTCGACCCAACCGTCGTTGGCGACGAGCATTACCGAATTGCCGAACAGGTGCGCGAGACGATCGCGCACTACAAGGAATTGCAGGACATTATCTCGCTTCTGGGGATTGAGGAGTTGAGCGCACGCGATCGCCTCATCGTGACGCGGGCTCGCCGGCTGCAACGCTTCCTCACTCAACCCTTTGCGGTCACTGAGGCCTTTACCGGCAAGCCCGGTCGATCCGTCCTGCTGGCTGAAACCCTCAAGGGTTGCCAGGCCATTCTCGATGGCGCGTGCGACAAGTGGGCGGAGAGTTCGCACTACATGGTTGGCACCATCGATGAAGCGCGAGCGAAGGAGGCTTACTCAAGTCGAGAAGCAAAAGCTGCATGAGACTGCTGATTACAACCCCCACGGCTGTCGTCATCGACGAGCAGGATGTTGTTGCCGTGCGCGCCGACGACGAGAGCGGCAGCTTCGGCATTCTCGATGGACATGCCGATTTTCTGACCGCTTTATCTGTATCGGTCGTGAGGTGGCATTACGCCGATGATCGTAAGCGGTTCTGCGCAGTGCGCCGCGGCATGCTCTCAGTAACCAACGGAAGCGAGGTGGCTATTGCGACTCGCGAAGCAATCCCAGGCGACGATCTCGACCGTCTCGAAGCGGTAGTGCTGGCACAGTTACGCGAAGCGCTAGAAATGGAACGCACTGCGCGCACCGAAAGCTTGCAGCTGCAGATGAAGGCCATCAGACAGATTGTGCGCTATCTGCGACCCGAGCGGCCCGGGATATTTGGAGGCGGGTCGTGAACCCAAAGGACACCGAATCCAGCCCGCTGAATGGCATGGCCGAGGCTGTTCGAAAGCAGCAACAGCGCCGAAGCCGTTGGCTCATTGAAGGTGAGGCTTCGGTTGTGCGGTTCGTCGGTCAGATCGGCGTTCTTGGCTGGATCATCGTGACGCCGACGCTGATCGGGTTGTTCATCGGACGATGGCTGGATCGCACGTTCGGCAGCGGCATTTTCTGGAGCGCGACTTTGCTGGTGGCAGGTGTCACGGCCGGGTTCTGGTCAGCTTGGAGATGGATGCATAGGCAATGACGAGTTTTCATTTCGCAGAACATGTCTTGCTTGCGCTGCAAGCCGCCGCGTGGTTGGCGGCTGGAATGCTCGTCGGGGCGTTCCACTTCCTGACGCTGCGATGGAACGTTCGCATGCTAGCCGCGGGCCGAGCGCGGTTTCCCTCAATAATAACTCTGTTCGGGCGTTTCGCGCTTCTGGCCGGCGTGCTGTGGATTGTCACCGACCACTTAGGTGCCTTGCCGCTGCTTCTGACCAGCGCCGGCATACTGGCAGCGAGGACAGCGGTCATGCGATGGGGACTGCCGCCGTGATCGAATCGCCCCTTGCCGCAAAGACTCTATTCGCGGTCGGCCCAATTTCGGTCACAGAGCCGGTCGTTGTGACCTGGGGGCTGATGTTGGCGCTGACTGCCGCGGGATGGTTCGCAACGCGTTCACTCGCGCTTAGGCCTTCCCGTTGCCAAACCGTGCTTGAACTGATTGCCGGCGCGGTCGAGGACCAGATTCAGAGCACGATGCACGTCGCGCCGAAGCCTTACGTGCCGCTGATCGGGACGCTGTTCCTTTTCATCCTGACCGCTAATTGGTCGTCCTTGGTCCCTGGAATCGAGCCACCGACGGCTCACATCGAAACCGACGCCGCGCTCGGTTTGATCGTGTTCTTGGCAATTATCTATTTTGGTATCCAAGCGCGTGGCATGAGGGGCTATCTCAAGACCTTCGCCGAGCCGTCGATCGTCATGATCCCGCTCAACGTCGTCGAAACGTTTACCCGTACCTTCTCTTTGATCGTGCGCTTGTTCGGCAACGTCATGAGCGGGGTGTTCATTATCGGTATCATTCTCTCCCTGGCTGGCCTGCTCGTTCCGATTCCGCTGATGGCGCTCGAACTGCTGGTCGGCGCAATCCAAGCCTACATCTTCACTGTTCTGGCCATGGTGTTCATCGGAAGCGCGGTGAACGAAGACCGCTCGGAAAGCAGTAAAGAAAGGAAAGGGTCATGAACTGGACCGAGATCGTCAGCATCTTTGCTGCTGCAATGGCGGTATCGTTTGGCGCGATTGGACCGGCGCTGGGCGAAGGGCGCGCGGTTGCAGCCGCGATGGACGCCATTGCACGCCAACCGGAGGCCGCAGGCACGATAGCCCGGACGCTGTTCGTCGGCCTCGCCATGATCGAGACCATGGCGATCTACTGTCTCGTCATCGCGCTCTTGGTGTTATTCGCCAATCCATTCATCCGATGAACCGATGAACCCATGCGTATCGATTGGTGGACACTGGCGCTTCAGACGATCAATGTCCTCGTTCTCGTCTGGATTCTTGCCCGGTTCTTCTTTCGACCGGTCGCGGATATCGTGGCCAAGCGGCAGGAGGAGGCGAATAAGCTCTTATCCGATGCAACTGCAACGCGCCAGGAAGCCGTCGAAACTCTGGCTGAAGTGGGCAAGATGCGTGCAGGCATCGCAGCAGAGCGGGATCGGCTGATCGCTGAGGCGCAAAAGGCTGCCCAGATCGAGAAGCAAGATCTGCTGGCGCAGGTTTCACAAGAAATCGTGAAGCTGCGCAGCGAGGCTGGGGCCGCGATCGCTCGCGACCAAGAAGCGGCCGAACAGGCGATTATTGCACGGGCCAGCGAACTTGCAGTGGATATCGCACAGCGTATGCTTGCACGCCTTCCATCTGGCGCCTCCCTTGCGGCATTCCTCGATGGGCTCTGCCAGAAATTGCGCGCCCTCTCGCCGGAAGAAAGGGACAGCTTTACGTCGACAGCAGATCATGCGGTCGAGGTTGTTACTGCGGCACCGCTTTCGAAAGCAGAGATAGACCAAATTCGCAATGCGCTTCGAGGGGCGTTCGGCTCGGAACCATCGTTAGAGGTCCGTACTGACCCCGCCTTGATTTCTGGAATCGAACTACACGGTCCCGGTACGATTGTGCGAAACAGTTGGCGAGCGGACCTCAACCGCATCCGTGAGGAGTTGGAGCGTGCCAAATAGCGCGGCGGGTCTCGACACCTGGCTGAAGCTAGCAAAGGAGCGCGTTAAGGCAGCGGCGCTCGCGCCTGTCGCTGAACAGGTTGGCCGTGTTGAGTCGATCGCCGACGGTATTGCCGTCGTTTCCGGTTTGCGAGACGTGCGGCTCGACGAACTAATGCGTTTCGAGCATGGCCAGTTCGGATTTGCTAACACCCTCGATCGCAACGTGCTTGGTTGCGTTCTCCTCGACGAAATCGAGGGAATCGAAGCCGGGGATCGCGTCCGCGGCACTGGTGAAGTCGTTCGTGTTCCGGTCGGGCCGACCTTGCTCGGCCGTACGGTCGATCCGCTCGGTCGCCCCCTCGACGGTAACGGTCCGGTAGAAGCTGGTGGTTATGAGCCGATTGAGCGCGCAGCGCCTGAAATCATTGACCGGGATTTTGTCAGCGAGCCGGTCCAGACAGGCTTGCTGGTACTTGACTCTATGTTTGCGCTGGGACGTGGCCAGCGCGAGCTGATCATCGGGGATCGGGCAATCGGCAAGACGGCAATCGCCGTCGACTGTATCATCAACCAGAAGTTCAGCGACATCATATGCGTGTATGTGGCGATCGGCCAAAAGTCGTCCACCGTCAAGCGGGTTATCAGTGCGATCCAAGCGCACGGCGCCCCTGAGCGTTGCATCTTTGTCATCGCAAGCGCGTCGAAGGCTCCGGGCCTGCAGTGGATCGCGCCATTTTCAGGCTTCACAATGGCGGAATACTTCCGCGACCGCAGCCAGCACGCGCTCGTCGTCATCGACGACATGACCAAACATGCTGCCACCCACCGAGAAATAGCGCTTCTCACGCGCCAACCGCCGGGACGCGAAGCCTATCCCGGCGATGTGTTCCACGTTCACGCGCGGTTGCTGGAGCGCGCGGCAAAGCTATCAAAAGCCGCTGGCGGCGGGTCGTTGACGGCCCTGCCGATCGCCGAGTTGGATGCCGGCAATTTGAGCGCCTACATTCCGACCAACCTGATCTCGATCACGGACGGCCAGATCGTTCTCGATGCGCGACTATTCCATGAAGGCCACAAGCCGGGCGTCGATGTAGGAACCAGCGTCAGCCGTGTTGGCGGCAAGACCCAGGCGCCCGCCTTGCGAGAGGCCGCAGAGACGCTGCGACTTGATTATGCCCAGTTCCTGGAACTCGAAATGTTCACGCGGTTCGGTGGTATCACAGATGTTCAGGTCAAGGGCAAGATCGCGCGTGGTCAACGCATTCGCGCCGTTCTCTCGCAACCGCGGTACGCGCCGCTGCGGCTCGCCGACGAAGTGGCGCTCGTCCTTGCAGTGCAAGGCGGCATTCTCGACCCTTTGCCGCTAGAGCATATCGGAAAATTTCGCGCCGCACTTCCGTCATGGCTCGATCGTTCTGCGGCGTCGGTCGTTGAAGAGGTCGAGCGCACCGGACGTCTCGATCACAATAAGAACGCTGAGCTGAAGGCAAGTCTCTCTACCTTGGTGGCCCAACTTGCGCCGCTTCCCGCCTCCGAGCCAGGGACCAAGTAGATGGCCGAGCGACTGGCCGATATCGTCACGCAAATCCACAACGTCCACCAGCTTGAGGCGGTTGTTACAGCCATGCGCGGCATCGCAGCGTCCCGTGCGCAGAAAGGCCGGTCACTCCTCGCCGGGATCGAGGCGTATACCAAAGTGATTTCACGCGCAATTGGCCAAGCCTTAAGCCTGCTGCCATCGGATACAATTGTCCCGCCGTCTGGCCGCCATGCTAAACTTGGCTTGATCGTATTTTGCGCAGAACAGGGTTTTGCGGGAGCCTTCAGCGAACGCGTCCTCGATGCAGCTTCTAATGACTTCGGCGCTGCCGTAAACATGATTGTCGGTACGCGCGGCTCGGTCGTTGCAACCGAGCGCTGCATAAAATCTGCGTGGTCGGCTGCGATGGTGACCCATGTTGATGCCATCCCAAGTTTTGCCAATCGGCTGGCTGACGCGTTGTATGGCCATATCTCCTCGGGCGCGGTTGCAAACGTCGACATTGTGTTTTCGCGCTCGACGTCCGGAAGGGGCATCATTGTCGATCGCCATTCGCTGCTGCCGATCGACTTCCGGCTCTTTCCCAAACCAACTGAAAGGCAGCCCCCGTTGACAACACTCAGCCCACGCCTCCTGCTTGAGCACCTCGCCGCAGAATACGTCTTTGCGCAACTCTGCAGCGCGGCGATGCATGCCTTCGAAGCAGAGAACGAAGCACGCATGCTGGCTATGTCGTCGGCTAAAACCAACATCGAGACGAAGCTTGCGGCACTCTCGCAGCACGAACGGCAGCTGCGCCAGGAAGAGATCACTACGGAGATCGTGGAACTTGCGGCGGGCGCGGAAGCTGTTCGGAGCCGTTGAATCGCCTCGCCGCGAATAAAGAAGGGCATTCCTCCAGGTGTCCCTACCGCAAACTCAAGCGCCAGCGTATTGCATGGAGAGCAATTCAGCGGCCGCGATCAGGCTTAGGCCGCTGATTTGATGAGCGAACTTTCCGTCAGGTATTGATGATATTGCGCTATCACTACTTTTGCCTCGTTTAGGGTTGCGAACCTCCATCGGAACTCGAGATTTTCGAGTCCGGTAATGCTCTCCACAATCCGACGTTCTTCGACGCGCAACTTGAATTCACTCGGCTGATCGGAATCTTCGGCGTTGCCATCTAGGCGGGTGGCGAAATCAATGCGTCCGGTAGGGACCCAGTCCCGCTTTATCACACCTTGGGACGGTAATTTTTTCCATCTCTTCCAAGCTTCCGGGTAGGTTATGTATGTCAGCAAGGGGGCCACCGCTTTGTCCTTTTGCTGCTAGGGGGCTGGTGGTTATGGGAAGCCCAAAAACACCGGCCGCTGCGGTGGCCGCCGAAGCACTAGATCATTCCGCCTGCAATTAGCCGGCTATCTAATGTCCGCGTATGACCCAAGCGGACCAAGGGGCTCAAGATCGCGCTCGATCACGAACAACACGCCACGGCGGCCTGAGCCAATCCCCCGTCTCATCTGCCCGTTTGAATTCTATCAATTGGCAGCTTGATACTGGCGCGCAATCCACCGCCTGAACGGTTTGCGAGTGCGAGTTCGCCGCCCTGCGCCTGCACAATGGATTGCGCGATCGCCAGCCCCAGTCCTGTGCCGCCGGTGTCACGACTGCGTGAATCCTCGATGCGATAGAACGGCTGAAACACCTTCGACAGCTCCGATTCGGGAATGCCAGGTCCCTCGTCGTCGATGGTAATCTCGATCGCCTTGCCCTCGGTGGCGACCGCGACCTGCGCGCGCTTGCCGTATTTCACCGCGTTGTCGAGCAGATTAGTGAGCGCGCGTTTGAGCGCACCGGGCTGGCAGTCGTAGATCAGCGGCGCGGCCGGCCTCATGCTTACCGGCGACCCTGCGTCGGTCATATCGTCCACTACGCTCGCGAGCAGTGCGGCAATATCAACGCGGCGAAGCGGCTCGGCCCGTACCTCGTCGCGGGCAAAAGCCAATGTCGTGGCGATCATCTCGTCCATCTCGCCGATGGTGGCGAGCATCTTGTCGCGTTCCGCTGGGTCGGCGACCTCCTCAGTGCGCAGCCTTAACAGCGTTAATGGCGTGCGCAGATCATGCGACAACGCGGCCAGCATCTGCGTGCGGCTCTCGATCAGCCGGCGCAGCCGCTCCTGCATGCGGTTGAAGGCCCGTGCTGCATTCTGCATCTCGATGCTGCCGGTCTCGACAACCGGCGCGGCGGCCACGTCTCGCCCGAGCCGGTCGGCAGCAGCAGAAAGCAACTCGAGCGGCATAGTGACTCGGCGGACGGCCCAGACTGAAACGGCGAGCACGATCAGTCCCATCAACGCCATGGAGATCACAAATTGCCAAGAGACCGAGGGCCCTCCCTGCGGCAGCGTCGTGGTGAAGGAGAGCCACTGCCCGTCATTGAGCTTCACTGCCACTTGCAGGCCGCGCCAGGGTCCGAACGCGCCGAAGTTCGACCCCATCATATTGCCCATCATCGCGCCCATTCCGTTCATGTCACCCATTGGCCCGGCAAAGCGGCGGCGATCAAACGGCGGCCCAAACGGCGCTCCGGGCGGCCGGTCAATCTGCAGCACCGCGGCGCGCACTTGGCGCTCATTTTGTCCAAGGTGCTGGCGTACATAGTCTTCGACTGCCTGGGCGGCATCTTCGGTATCGCTTGACGACAAGGCGGGCGGCTCTGCCGACAACGCGACTCGGAAGGTCGGATCGCTGAGCGCCTGCACTATGCGAGGACGCCAATCGGCCGGCGCCTCGTCGACAAGACGGGAAAGATTGGCGACGCGTTGTGCGGCGGTGAAGCCACCGATCGCGCGCACCGCCTGTTCGCGCGCGCCGGCATAGATCCAGGCGCCTATCGCGTGCGACGCTACCAGCCCAATCAGTAGGATTAGGAACGTCTGACCGAACAGACTTTTGGGCAGGAAGCGGCTCATCGGCTCATTCCTTGCTCACCAGCGGCGTGAAGATGTAGCCGCCGCCCCATATGGTCTTGATGATGGTTGGTTCGGCGGGGTTGCGCTCGAGCTTCTTGCGCAAGCGGCTCACCTGGGTATCGATGCTGCGGTCGAAAGCGTTGGCGGCGCGATGCCGTGCCAGATCGAGCAACTGGTCGCGGCTCAAGGTACGCTGCGGATGCTCGACCAGCGCCAGCAGCAAATCGAATTCACCGGTGCTTAGCGGTACGGCGACGCCGTCATCTCCCACCAGTTCGCGTTTGTCGACGCCGAAAGTCCAGCGCTCGAACCGATAGCGCTTGGGCTTGTCCTGCTGGGCGGTCGGTTCGCGCGTGGGATTACGGCGAAGCACGGCGCGGATACGCGCGATGAGCTCGCGGCTGCCAAATGGTTTGGGCAAATAGTCGTCGGCGCCCATTTCCAGGCCGATGACACGGTCGACTTCGTCGCCTTTCGCAGTGAGCATGATGATCGGGACGTCGGACTCCGCGCGCAGCGAACGGCACAGCGATAGTCCGTCTTCACCGGGGAGCATCAAATCGAGCAGGATGAGATCGATGTTGGCGTCCGCCATCACTTCGCGCATGGCCTTACCATCGGCGGAGGTGCTGACGCGGAAGCCTTCCTTGCCGAGCGCCCGCGACACCAGGTCGCGCATCTCGCGGTGGTCATCGACGATCAGGATATGCGGCCCGTCGTTCATGCGGTGAATTTAGTTCACGCCGACCTTTTGCGGAAAAAAATTTGTGACGATTTTTGCCAGATGGCCGCCCTGACACATTTGGTCACAAATTTGCGCTTCCCCGACAAACTTGAGTGACACGCGAGGCGCCTAATTCCAACGATGGCGACAGTCGTCGAGAAGAAAAGGGAGTGAGTCATGAAGCGAAAGATATTGATAGGCCTCAGCGTTGCGGCTGCGCTGGCAGCTGGACTTAGCGCTTATGCTGTTACCGCATCGGCGCAAGGCGCTCCTGGTTACGGTCCGGGCATGATGGACGGCTACGGGCCGGGTTACGGAGGAAACCATGGCCCCATGCAGGGCTACGGCCCGGGCTATCACGTGCGCGGCTACAGTGCGGGAAATTATCGCCAGCATGGTTATGGGCCCGGCTACCACATGCGCCGCTACGACCCCGGAATGATGCAGGGCTACGGCTACGGACACGGAATGATGGGCTGGTAGCGCGAACGCGCTGGCTCGCAGAGATTTAATTCACGTACAAAGGAGAAACGCAAATGCACACACGGACACTAATTGGCGCCGGTCTGGCGGTCGCACTAGCGGGCGCGATTTGGAGCTACCAGTCGCCGGCTGCCGCCCAAGGGCGGGATATGATGGGCGGCTATGGCCCCGGCTATCACATGGGTTGGGGCGGCGGACCCGGAGCGGGCTCGTGGGATTGTCCCGGCTTCGCGGCCAACGATGGTCAAGACTATGGTGGTGGCTGGCGCGGCCCAGGCTGGATGATGGCTCGCGGCTATGGCCCCGGGTACGGGCAGGGCAACCTCAATCTCACTACTGACGATGTGAAGGCACGCGTAGAGCGCTGGCTCACTTGGCGAGGCAATTCCCGTCTGAAGGTCGGAGACGTGAAGGAGAAAGACGCCGACACGATCACGGCCGATGTGATTACTAAGGATAACTCCATAGTGGAGCGGTTTATTGTTGATCGCCACACCGGCTTTACGCGCCGCGATAACAGCTGACGAATCGCCATCGACAATTGCTAGCTACTACCCGCGCGGTTCTTACGCGCGGGTATTTCTGTCCTTGTTTTGACGCATCAGCTCGCGAACTGGCGAGACGATCGTGCTAAGCGTTGGCCGATGGCGCTATTTGGTCGCGCTTAGCGGCGGTCGAACACTCGGGTTTAGGGGGCGACCATGCAGTGCTAAAGGTGATCTTTGGCTTTTTGGTCGTTGTTGTTGCTGGCACAAGCGGTTGGCACTCGGCAATATCAACCGCGTGGTGCTAATCGGTCTCTATCGCCTGGTGCACCCAAGGTACTTGAAGGCATTGAAAATCATTATTCCGGAAACGGTGATCCGCTGGCATCGCGCCGGTTTTCGAGCTTATTGGGGCTAAAATCCCGATGTGGCTGTTGAGCTGAACCGGGCTCCTTCAGAAGGAAAATCATACCAATTTGATACTCAAAAACGTATCTGAAATCGCTCCTTACGATCACCACGCGGCTTTCAGCCGTATCGCGCGACTGTTGCAGCACGCAACTCGCTTTGGCACTGGCACCAGACGCAGTGACAATCGATGTGATCGCAGCTCTTATCGCGCATCGATGTCCGGTAGCGGAAACGTGCGACCGGAAACAAAATGCGACTCAGCACCCTGGGCCGGTAGAGTCGACGCAAGGTTAGGCCTGCATCTCCGCGACCCAGTCTGGTCAACGCAAGCTTCCGCCCGCGCGGGCCAATGCTATTAAAGATGAATCGATTGACGGTGCCCGTATGCAAGAGCGGCCGCAGCTCGCGACGCCACAGAGCGGCATAATTGGTCCCGTCGAGAATGCTGCGGGCAGCAAGCAGCCCAGAGCGAATAGCATAGCGTATGCCAAATCCGGCCAATGGATCTTGGAAACCTGCCTGCTCGCCAACTACCGGATGACCGCCCTGGATCGCGGTACGCGGCAGGCGAAAATTGGCGAAGCCGCCAAACGGTCGCGGGTTTTTCATGTCGAGGGCGACATGTTCGCGAAAAAACGCGACGGTACGCTCGACGTGCTCAGCCTCTTGCTTAAAGCCAGTGAACATGCAGCTCGCGACGGTGCCGCGACCGCCATGAACGAGGAGGTAGGCATAGCCGAGCGGGGCGAGTTGGTCATCGAAGGCGACCCAACCGCCATCCGACATTTTGGTCTCGAACAGATAGCCGGCCGCGATCGCATCAGCTCTGCGCGGACCGGTAGCGAGTACAGCCGGGCCGGTAATCGCCTGGACGCGATCGACCCGACGCACTTCGGCTCCAGCCGCGACGGCTTGCTCCATAAGCGCGGCGTCCAGCGTTCCACTATCTCGTCCGCGCCGAACGAGGTAATAGAGTGGCCGTTCGCTTCGAACATCATAGCGGTTGTGGTCTGCGTCGAATGCGATTCCTGCGCGCACGGCATGATGTTCGAACGTCGTCTGTATGCCTGCAGCACGCAGCTCATCAAGCACATCCCGTTCGTCACTCCAGTTTTCGAGACCCTGGAAATCGCCGTGAAAGCGCGCTCCAGCCTGCTGGTGCCATTCCCGAACCGTGACAGTGCGACCGCCCTTGGCAAGCGCAATCGCGCAGGTAAGGCCGGCCGGTCCGGCACCAACAACCGTAATGGGCTCAGCCGGAATGCGATGTGCACGCGTTCGGCTCTCAGCAGTGCTCATGGCAGCGTTTACGCGCCCCGAATGGCGACGGCTCGTATCAAAACCTTACATGCGGTGCTGACTCGATGACTTGGCGCTCGTCGCCGAGGTTGAAGAATTCGTGCGGTGCGAAGCCGAGAGTGCGGGCGAACAGCGCCATCGGGAATTGCTGGATCATGCTGTTGTAACCCTGCACCATTGCATTGAACGAGCGGCGCGCCGTGGCGAGCCTGTTCTCAATGCCGGTCAATTCGGCCTGCAGCGCTTGGAAATTGCTGTTCGCCTTGAGGTTCGGATAGGCCTCGGCCAACGCGAACAGTTGGCGCAGACCTCCGCCCAGCGCGGTCTCGGCTTGCGCCTTCGCCGCAGGTCCCTGCGCCGCCGCCGCGGTGTTCCTTGCCTGAATTACCGCGTCGAGCGTGCCGCGCTCATGGCCGGCATAGCCCTTCACGGTCTCGACCAGGTTGGGAACCAGGTCGTGCCTCTGCCTGAGCTGCACATCGATGTCGGCGAAGGCCTGATTGCATTGCTGACGCATCGCGACGAGTCGATTGTAGCCCGCGATGCCGAGCAGCACTACAACGACGACGATAGCGACAACGATCCAACCGGCAATGGACATCGGCGCGCTCCCATCTTCGCCCGCTCATGGTAGCGCGGAAGAGGTGGGACGCCTATACGCAGGCGGGACATGATCTTTCATCACCGATCCACTTCACCGAAGACGATATCGATCGAACCCAAGATGGCTGAGCAGTCGGCAAGCATATGGCCGCGACTCAAGAAGTCCATGGCTTGCAGATGAGCAAATCCGGGTGCACGGATTTTGCATTTGTACGGTTTATTGCTGCCGTCGGAAACGAGGTAGACGCCGAATTCGCCTTTGGGCGCTTCGACGGCTGCATAGACCTCGCCGGCAGGGACGTGAAATCCTTCGGTATAAAGTTTGAAATGGTGGATCAGCGCCTCCATGGAGCGCTTCATCTCGCCGCGTTTGGGTGGGACGATCTTGTGGTCCGTCACGGACACTGGCCCCTGTCCGTCCGGACGGCTAAGCTTTTCCAGGCATTGCTTCATGATGCGTACAGATTGGCGCATCTCTTCCATGCGAACGAGCTGCCGGTCGTAGCAGTCCCCGGTGTGGCCGACCGGGATATCGAAATCGAGCTCGGCATAACATTCGTAGGGCTGCGCCTTGCGCAGATCCCACGCGGCGCCCGAACCGCGCACCATCACGCCAGAAAAGCCCCACGCCCATGCATCTTGGAGCGAGACGACCCCGATGCCGACATTGCGTTGCTTGAAGATTCGGTTGTCCATGAGCAGGATGTCGAGATCGTGGCACACTTTCAGGAATGGGTCGCAGAAGGCGCTGATGTCGTCGAGAAGTTTTTCCGGCAGATCCTGATGCACACCGCCGACGCGAAAGTAATTAGCATGCATGCGGCTGCCTGAGGCGCGCTCATAGAACCCCATCAACTTCTCGCGTTCTTCGAAGCCCCACAGTGGCGGTGTAAGCGCCCCCACGTCCAGGGCTTGAGTTGTGATGCAAAGAAGGTGCGAGAGCAGGCGGCCAATTTCGCAATAAAGCACGCGGATCAGTTGTCCGCGGCGGGGCACCGTGATCCCGAGCAGTCTTTCCACCGCCAGGCAGAATGCATGCTCCTGGTTCATCGGTGCGACATAGTCGAGCCGATCGAAATACGGGATCGCCTGCAGATAGGTCTTGTGCTCGATGAGCTTTTCAGTGCCCCGGTGCAGAAGCCCAATATGCGGATCACAGCGCTCGATAACCTCGCCGTCGAGCTCGAGCACCAAGCGCAGCACGCCGTGCGCCGCCGGGTGCTGCGGCCCAAAGCTCAGCATAAAGTTACGAAATTTTCCCTCGACCACGACGAGCCTCCCAAGGACTAATCGCCGCGCATAGCATTCGGAAGTGATCAAGTTTCAATTTCGAGCCGATGAAACCCGGAACCATGATCTATCTCAGCGGCGGCAAGTTCTACATGGCCCAAGACCATAAAATGCCGGGCGGCAAGATGCTGAGTTCCGCCTTGCCGGCACTCGAACCTCATGCCGCAAAATGACCGTGGCGTCTCAGCGCATGGACGCATGCCTAGAGCAGAATCCCTCCATATGTGACTTCGTAAAACTAAGCGATTTAGTTACAGGCGCGTGCAAAAAATCGCGCAGGTCGGAACATCCTGCAGCGTGTTCGTCGACTAATCCGGATCGCT
>Ga0207826_1000203_pt1 | contig 16298 bp, 12 predicted proteins | sample LuqExpMetageno80_FD_187837 | JGI IMG/M metagenome (GOLD analysis project Ga0207826, IMG submission 187837) | Tropical forest soil microbial communities from Luquillo Experimental Forest, Puerto Rico - Sample 80 (SPAdes) | ecosystem: Environmental > Terrestrial > Soil > Tropical forest ... | reverse complement strand
TTGACCGGATTAAATGGGCACCTCTTTGGGGCGTGAGCACCCGCCATCGTCCACAGCAGGAATGGAATTGAGGGCTTCCTATGTCCGGAAAGACGAAGCGTGTCTGCGTCGATGTCGGCGGAACGTTCACCGACTGCTTGGTTATGGATGAAACCGGTCTGCTGCAGAAATTTAAATCCTCGACCACGCCGACAGACCCGTCCAAGGGTTTTATGGACGCGATGACAAAGGCGGCGCGCCATTACGGCCTCAGCGTCACTGCATTTCTCAGTCAGATCGAAGTCCTGGTGCACGGCACCACGCTTGCTACCAACATCTTGCTGACCGGCCGTGGCGCCAAGGCCGGCATGCTGACCACAAAAAACTTCCGCGATATCATCGAGCTGCGGCGCGCAATGAAGCCGCAGGACGTCTCGCTCTACAATTTGTTCATTCCGCCGGCGGAGCCGCTGATTCCGCGCTATCTCCGGCTCGGCGTCGACGAACGCTCGCTCTACAGCGGCGCGGTCAAGACCCCGCTCGACGAGAAGGAAACAGCTAACGCGGTGCACCAGCTTAAGGCCGAGGGCGTCGAATCGATCGCCGTGTGCTTCCTGCACTCGTACGCCAATCCGGCGAATGAGCGCCGCGCCGCCGAAATCTGCAAGGAGGTCGCACCCGACATCTTCGTCACCACGTCACACGAAACGCTGCCGGTGTGGCGCGAGTTTGAGCGCTTCAACACCACCGCCGTCGGCGCCTATGTCGGGCCCGCAGTCGGCCGTTACCTCATGTCGCTCGAACGCGTGCTCAAAGAGTTTGGCTTCGGCGGCACCTTCCTGATGATGCTGGCCAACGGACTGGTGCAGAACATTTCCGAATGCGTTCGCCGCCCGGTTTTCTTGTTGCATTCCGGCCCAGCCGCCGCGCCCTCGGGCGCGGTGTATATAGGGAAGCATCTCGGCGACGAGAACCTGTTGTCGGTCGACATGGGCGGGACCAGCTTCGACGTCTGCATGATCAACAAGGGCGAAATCCTGACCACCACCGAGCATTGGGAAAGCGATCAGCGCGTCGCGATCAAGATGGTCGACATATCCAGTATCGGCGCGGGCGGCGGCTCGATCGCCAAGATCGACTCGCTCGGGTTGTTGCGCGTCGGGCCCGAGAGTGCTGGCGCCGATCCGGGGCCGGCGTGCTACGGCCGCGGCGAAGATGCGACCGTCACTGACGCCAACGTCGTCCTCGGTTATATACCGGCCGATTATTTCCTCGGCGGCGAGATGACCCTCGATGCCAAGGCATCGCGACGCGCCATGAAACCGCTCGTCGAACGCTTGAAGCTGAGCGAGATGGAGGTCGCCGAATCCATTTTCCGGACGGTCAACGCCAACATGGCGAACAAGATCACCGAGGTATCGACCAAGCGCGGCTACGATGTGCGCGATTGCGTGATGATCGCGGGCGGCGGCGGCGGTCCGATCCATGCGGGCTTCATCGCCGACAGTCTCGGCATTCGTAAAATTGTGGTCCCGCCGGTGGCCGCCCTCTACAGCGCCTTCGGCATGTTCGCCATGGACATCGGACAGGATTATGCCCGTTCATTCGTAAGCCGAGCCAGCAACGTCGATCTCGCCGCCCTCAATCGGGTTTACAAGGAGATGGAGCAGGAAGCTTTGGCATCATTCCGCGCTCACGGTGTCGACGCCAAGGATGTTGTGCTCAAACGAACGGTCGACCTGCGCTATGTCGGACAGTTCCATGAAGTTGAGGCCAACGTTGCCAATGGCAAGCTCACACAGGCCGATATCGATGCCGCCGTCGCCAATTTCAGCCGGAAGCACGAGGAGATGTACACCTTCTCGATGGCGTGGAAGGCCGTGGAAATCCTCACATTGCGGCTGAAGGCCACGACGCCCAAGGCAACCTTTGCGTTGCCGGAAGTCGCGGTCGGCAATCAAGATCCGAAAGCTGCCCTGAAGCGTCATCGGACGTGCCGCTTCAATGGTCGTGACGTCGATACGCCGGTCTACGACGGTGAAAAGATCCTGGCACGCAATACAATACCCGGGCCGGCGATCATTGAGGAGACGACGACCACTGTGGTTATTCCGGAGGCCTATGTCTGTTCGGTGGACAGATACAAGAACTACGTGCTCACGCGGCGCCAGGGCTGAGAGGGACATTCCATGACCAAGCCCAACATCGACCCCACCACCGTCGCCACTGTGTGGCACTCGATGCAGACGATCTGCAAGGAGATGCGCCACATCGTCAAACGCACGGCGCAGAACTATCTGATCGGCCAGTTGCAGGACTTGTCGGTCGGCATCTGGGGCGCGGACGGCGCGACCATCGCTGTGCCCGCCGGCCTGCCGGTGCAATTTCTCGGCACGACATTCGCGGTTCAGGATCTCGTCCGCGACTTTGCCGGCAACATCAATCCCGGCGATGTCTTCCTGACCAACGATCCCTATCATGGCGGCCATAACTGCCATCTGCCCGACTGGGGTTATATCCGTCCGATCTTTTATCGCGGCGAATTGCTGTTCTTTACGCTTTGCCGCGGCCATCAGATGGACACGGGCGGATCGTTCCCCGGCGGCTACTTCCCCAATGGCTACGACATCCACGCCGAAGGGCTCATCATTCCGCCGATCAAAGTCGTCGACCGAGGACGTGAGCGCACCGATGTTGTCAATCTTATCCTGAACAACGTGCGCTTTCCCGACGGCGTGCGGATCGACCTGCACGCCATGATCGGCTCCACCACGATGTGCGAGAAGCGCCTGGTCGCGCTGCTCGACACGTATGGACGCGACGTGGTGATGGCCTGCGTCAAGGAAATGCTCGACCGCACCGAGCGCGCCGTGCGCGAGGAGATCCGCAAAATTCCCGATGGCGTGTATACCGGCGCCGCTGCCACAGACGACGACGGCACCGTTCTCGACGAGCCGGTCTGGGCGCGCGCGCGCGTCACCGTGCAGGACGATCAAATGACCATCGACCTGTCGGAAAGCGACGCACAGCGGCGCGGCTTCGTCAACAGCGTCTATGCCGCCACATACGGAAACGCCATCGCTGCAGCCATCCTCTATTTTGACCCGGCCCTGGCCGACTATCACAACCAAGGGACCATGGCGTCCATCAAGGTCATCGCGCCGCTTGGCACGGTGGTGAACTGTCAATATCCAGCGACCGTGGGCGCCTCGCCTGTCAACATCGGCACGCAGGTCATGGAAGCGGTGCTGGAAGCCCTGTCGAAGGCGGTGCCGCATCGCTCGGTCGCCGCCTGGGCGAAACATCGCGGCGATTACGTTTTCGCCGTCGATCCGCGGAATGGCGAACGCTATGTGCGCACGAGCTTCGATTATGACGGCAGCGGCGGAGCGGTCTGGGGCTTCGATGGCTACCAGGGCCTGAGTTCGATGACCGCTCTCGGCGCCGCGAACCGCGGCAACGTCGAGGAGACGGAAGTCCGTATTCCCTGGCACATGCTCAAATACGAATTTGTGCCCGATTTAACCGGCGAAGGTCGCTGGCGCGGCGGTCCGGGCCTGCGCTGGGAAGCGATCAATGAGGGCTCAGCCGGTCAGATGGCGACCGGTAGTTCGGATGGCGATGTCGTCCAGGGCTTCGGCGCCGTGGGCGGGCATCCCTCCCCGCATTGTCGGACGTGGCTGCGCCGCAACGGCGAAGATATCCGCATCAAGCCGCACCGGCTGGTCGACATCAAAGAGGGCGACATCCTCATCAAACATTCGAGCGGTGGCGGCGGCGTGGGCAATCCGGCAGAGCGCGATCCCGAGATGGTGCGCATTGACGTGCGAAACGGGCTCGTATCGGCTGCCGCTGCGCACGAAATCTACAAAGTCGTCATTGATCCGATGACTTTCGTTATCGACGAGGCGGCAACGAAAGAATTAAGAGGGCAATCCTCGACGTGAAGAAACCCGCCGCGAGACAATCGGGCGATCGCCTCAACAACATGCTCGCGCAGATCCACTCGACCGGCGAGCGCGATCAACTTGGAACAGCCTGATCGTCCGCGAGGACGGTCGGTTTAAGACATTGCTCCAGGAGGAGCAGCCGATCGTGGCTAACCCTTTGCAGAAGGCGAGCGAACGGAGCGGCAAGCCGCGTCTGTCGGGTGAAGAGGCCGTGCGGCTACTGCGTAGCATGCAGTTGATCCGCACCTTTGAAGACCATGTGCGCAATCTCTCCTCCGGCGGCGCCATCCCGGGGCTGGTGCATCTATGTGCCGGACAGGAGGCGGTCGCGGTTGGCATATGCAGTCTGCTCAATGCCACCGACAAGATTGCAAGCAATCATCGGGGGCACGGCCATTGCCTGGCGAAAGGCGCAGATGCTGGCCGACTGATGGCCGAAATCATGGGGCGTCGCAGTGGCTACGGTCTTGGCCGTGGCGGCTCGCTGCACATCTTCGATGCCATTAATGGCAACCTCGGCACCAATGGCATTGTTGGCGGTGGCATTCCCCTCGCCGCCGGCGCGGCCTTGAGCGCCAAGCGGCGCGGGCACGGTGAGGTTGCCGTCTGCTTCTTCGGCGACGGCGCGCTGAATCAGGGGCTGCTGTTCGAAGTCATGAACATGGCGGCAATCTGGCATTTGCCGGTGTTGTTCGTCTGCGAAAACAACGGCTTTGGCGAATTTACTGCGATCGAGGACGTGACCGCCGGCCCAGATCCAATCGCGCGCGGCCTCGCTTTTGGAATTCCATCGGAAACAGTCGACGGCATGGACGTGATGGCCGTGCGCGCAGCGGCGAAACCCGCTATCGAGCGCGCCCGCCACGGTGACGGCCCGACTTTCCTCGTCTGTACGACCTACCGGTACGGCGGCCATCACATCGGCGACAAGCAGGAGTACAAGGACGACGCAGAAGCAAAAGCTTGGCGCCTCAAGGATCCGATCGAGCGGTTCAGCCGATGGATGATGGAAGCCGACTTGGCGACCGCGCAAGACATTGCCGCACTCAAGCAAGACGTCGAGCAAGACGTGCGCACTGCGGTTTCGCATGCCAAAGCCGCCCCGCTTCCTGCCGCGGACGATATGGAAGGCCATCTCTATGGCTGATCCGCGCCCCCTCTCCTACCGCACCGCGGTGCTGGAAGCGCTGTTCGGCGAGATGCGTCGCGACGACTCCGTCATCCTGATGGGCGAGGACATCGGCGCCGCCGGCGGCGTGTTCAAACAGACCGAGGGACTGTTCGCCGAATTCGGCGCCGAGCGCGTGATCGATACACCCATCTCCGAATCCGGCGCCTTCGGCATTGCCGTTGGCGCCGCCATGACCGGCCAACGGCCGGTGTTCGAAGTGATGTTCGGCGATTTCATCACACTGGTCATGGATCAGCTCGTCAATCAGGCGGCGAAGATCAGTTACATGTCGGGCGGACAGTTCAAGGTCCCGCTGGTCGTGCGCACCGCCGTCGGCGTCGGCAGCAATCTCGGGCCGCAGCACTCGCAAAGTTTGCACGCCTGGCTCACCCATATCCCCGGCTTGAAGGTGGTGATGCCTTCGACGCCAGCCGATGCGAAAGGACTGATGGCTGCGGCCATCCGGGACGACGGTCCAGTCGCCTTCTTCGAAGACCGCATGCTCTATAACGTGCGCAGTGATGTGCCCGAGGAAGACTATGTTGTCCCGATCGGCGCCGCCGAGGTCAAACGCGCAGGCAAGGACATAACCCTCATCGCGACCGGCCGCATGGTGCAGACGGCGTTAGCCGCCGCCGAGTTGTTGGCGAGCGAAGAGATATCCGCTGAAGTCGTCGATCCTCGCACCCTGGTGCCACTGGACGTCGCAACGCTGGTCGATTCCGTCAAAAAAACATCGCGCGCAGTCGTGGTCGATGGCGGCTACCGGCAATACGGCATCACCGGAGAAATTGCAGCGACGGTCACCGAGCACGCGTTCGATTGGCTCGACGCGCCGGTCACTCGTCTCGCCGCCGCCGACGTTCCGATCCCATTCAGCAAAACGCTCGAGCCGCTGACGCTTCCCGGCGCGGAGCGGCTGGCACGCGAGGCTGCCGCGCTGGTGCGCGGCAAAAAATGAGACTTACAGAAGGGCAGACAATGACCGCTCTCGATCGCCGAACCAGCCTGTCGATCTTCCAACGCATGTTGATGATACGTCATTTCGAAGAGGCCGTGATCGAACTCTTCAAGCAGGGGCGGTTCGTCAGCCATTATCATATCTACATCGGTCAAGAAGCGACCGGCGGCGCCGTGCTGGAAGCACTGGGCGAAAACGATCTGATCTGCACCACGCACCGTAACCACGGGCATATCATCGGCCGCGGCTGCGATCCAAACCGCGCGATGGCCGAGATTCTAGGCCGCGCCACGGGTTTCAACGGCGGACGCGGCGGTACGCTGCACATTTCCGATCCCGCTCATGGATTCCTGTCCACGTCCGCCGTCGTCGGCGGCTGCTCTGGTCTCGCAACCGGCGCGGCCTACGGGCTCAAAGTCAGGCGGCAACCGCACGTGGCTGTCGGCTTCTTCGGCGACGGCGCGCTGGAAGAAGGACTGGTCATCGAGAGCTTCAACATTGCCGCACTCTGGAAGCTGCCCGTCGTTTATGTCTGCGAAAACAACTCGGCCGGTGCCGCCGGCCCACAGCAAGGCGGTTACCCCACCGCCATCACCGCAACCGACAGCTTCACCCGCCTTCCCGCCGCTTACGGCATCCATTGCGTGAAAGTCGACGGCACCGACATGAACGCTGTGCACGGAGCCGCAACGGACGCCGTTCACCGCTGCCGTAACGGCGACGGCCCGGTGTTCATCGAGGCCTTTACCGTGCGCTGGCCGGGAAGCAGCCCGCTGTGGCCGGAGCTGGCGACGGCGACCGATCTCCAATCAGCCTGGGATGCGACGCGCATCGCCGGACTGCATGCCGACTGGCTGCGCGGTCACGATCCGCTGCTGCGGGCCGCCCGCGAACTGGCCGCCGCCGGCCATGCGACCGCCGACGAGTTGCTCGCGCGCGATAAGGATGCGCGCGTCCGTATCGCGGCCGCGACGAAATTTGCAATCGACAGCCCGATGCCGCGGCCAGAAACCGTCGGCGACCACGTGTTTGCCTGAGCGAGGAACGACCGATGCGAAAGATTAGCTATGCCGCGGCCATCGTCGAAGCCTTGCGCACCAGTCTGGCGGAGGACCCGCGCGTCAGTCTGGTGGGAAGCTATGTGCTCGGGCTAGGTCCCAAGCGCGTGCTGATGGATCCAATTCGCACCGAATTTCCCGACCGCATCTACGATCCGCCGACGTCGGAAGCAGCCATTGTCAGCCTCGGGGCCGGGGCTGCGATGGCCGGCGCACGCCCCTTCGTCGATATCGGCACTGCGAGCTTCAGCTACGTCGGCTGGTCGCCGCTGGTGAACGAAGCAGCCGTCGCCCACCATATGTCCAACGGCGCGGTGCGTGTGCCCGTAGTCTATCATATGCTGCACGGCTTGCGCGGCGGCGGCGCTGCGCAGCACAGCCATAGCCCGCAGGCGATGCTGTGGAACGCAGCCGGTCTCGAAATCGTGCTGCCCTCCAGTCCTTATGACGTTAAAGGACTGATCCGCAGCGCGATCAAAAGCAACAATCCCACGGTATTCGTCAATCATGCACGGCTGATGGATATCGAGGGCGACGTGCCGGAGGAGGATTATGCGATCCCCTTCGGACGCGGCGACATCAAGCGAAAAGGCCGCGATGTCACGCTGATTGCCACCTCCTACATCGTGCAGACCGCGTTGGCAGCCGCCGAAACGCTCGCCGGCGAAGGCATCGAGATCGAGGTCGTCGATCCACGCACGCTTGTGCCCTTGGATCGAGATTTGCTTCTTCAGTCAGTCGGCCGCACCGGCCGGCTGGTGGTGGCGGACGAGACCAATCTGAGCTGCGGAATCGCCTCCGAACTGTCTGCGATTGTGGCCGAACATGGCTTTAGATCGCTACGCGCGCCGATCATGCGCGTCGCGCGCCCCAACGTACCGACACCTTTCAGCCAGCCACTTGAACAAGCGATCACGCCGACTTCGGACAAGATTTGTGATGCCGTGCGCAAGATCATGACCTGGTCCTGACCCGATGAAAGCCGTTCGTCTGTTCGAATTCGGTGGCCCGGCACGCCTTGTCTACGGTGACTATCCGGAGCCGGAACTCGGACGCGGTGACGTGCTGGTGAAAGTCATCGCCACATCGGTGTCTCGGTGGGACATCAAGTACCGCACCGGCGAGGTTCACGACTTCTACGGCAGGGCGACCGGGCACCATGGCGGCATCCATGGCCGCCGCGCCTTCCCCATGCCGATGCAGTTAGGCCGCGATGTCGCAGGTGAGGTCGCGACCGTGGGCGCCGACGTAACAGATTTCAAACCAGGCGACCGGGTCGTCGGCCTCGTGCACCCGGAAAATCCGGCGTCGCTGAATGCAATTCGCGGCCTCGGCAATCTGTCGACCGGCGTCGACCTTCCCGGCCACACCATGTTCGGCGGATACGCGCAGTACGTTGCCCGTCCGCAAGCCTATTGGATCAAGATCGGCCCGGCGTTGAGCTTCGATCAAGCGGCAGCGGCCATGTGGGCGTGCTCGACCGCACATCACATTGTTGCCGGCCGTCTACAGGTGCGGATGAACGACAATGTGCTGATCACCGGAGCTTCCGGCGGCATGGGCACCGCCACAATGCAGCTCGTGAAACTTGCCGGCGGCACGCCGATCGCGACGACGCGCAACGCCGCCAAAGCGGCCGCCCTGCGCCGCGCCGGGGCCATACACGTGGTCGATACGATGGCACCCGATGCCGCGGCGACGGTACGCGAGTTAACGCACGGAGAAGGCGTCGATGGTGCGGTCGAATACACCGGCGCGACTACCCTGATGCGGCTTTGCATCGATGCGATGCGCTTCGGCGGTACCTTCTGTCCTGTTGGCGGCGAAATGGCCGACGTGCCGCTGCGGGTCATCGATTTGATCAGTCGCGAGCTCAATGTGCACGGCGTGCGCGCATCGACGCGCAACGACCAACGCATCGTCGTCGAACTGCTCGAGAGCGCTCGTATCACGATGCCAATCTATGCCACCCTGCCATTGTCGCAGGTTGGCGAAGCACATCGACTTTTGGAATCCGCCGACGATCTGGTCGGCCGCATCATCCTGCATCCGTGGGACGGCTGAGATGCGCGCGAGTCGACGCCAGCGCACGTGGGAACGCCTGGCTACGCTAACCAGATCTTGGCTGATGCTCGCAGAAACATTTTCTGTGGGGCAAGCCTAACGACTAAAACTGAACCTGATCTTGGGAGGATACGATGGAGGTGTTCAGAGGTTTGCAGAGATTTTTATATTTGAGCTTTGCGGCCCTCTCAATGCTCGCGCTGCCATTGGGCATGGCCCTCGTCAACCCTGCTTTAGCGGCGGACCCGGTCAAGGTCGGGTTCTCCATGAGCCTCAGCGGACCGGGCGGACCTGCCGGCAAGCAAGTCCTCGTATCGCTGGAAATCTGGCGCGATGACGTCAATGCCAAAGGCGGATTGCTCGGTCGCCCGGTCGAGCTCGTCTACTACGACGATCAGACGTCTCCGGCCAACGTGCCGCCGATCTATGCCAAGCTCATCGATGTCGACAAGGTCGACTTGCTGCTCGGCCCATATGCGACCAATCAGATTGCCGCGGCGATCGCGGTGCTCACGCCACGCAAACTGACGACCATCGGGCTGCTCGGCCTGGCGGCGAATAGCCAGTTCCACTATCCGGGCTATTTTTCCATGCTCACCTACGGCGAGAATCCAGCACGCGAATTCTCCCGCGGATTTTTTGAGTTGGCCAAATCGAGAAAGCCGCAGTTGAAAACGGTCGCGATCGTCGGTATCGACTCTGAATTCGGCAAGACGGCAACCGACGGGGCGCGCGAGAACGCCAAAGCCGCCAACTTCAAGATTATCTACGACCAGCTCTACCCGCCGAGTATAATCGATCTGGCGCCGATCGCGCGCGCCATCAAGGCCGTCAATCCCGACATCGTCTTTACCGCCTCATATCCGCCGGACACCGTCGCCTTCGTCCGCGCCGCCAACGAGGTAGGACTTGCGCCGAGCATGATCGGCGGCAGCTTGATCGGCATGCTAGCAATGCCGCTGAAGGTTGCGATGGGGCCGTTGATGAACGGCTACATCAACAACGCAGAAGTCTTCATGCCGGTGCCGACGCTGTACTTCGACGGCACGAAAGACGTCCTCGACAAATATCGGGAGCGTGCCAAAGGACAAGGTATCGATCCGTTCGGGTATAATTTCGCCCCGTATGGTTATGCGGCAGGGCAAGTTCTGGCTGCCGCCGTAACGGCGACCAAGAGCCTCGATCACGTCAAGCTCGCCGACTACATGCACAAGCACACTTTCTCGACGGTGGTCGGTGAGATCAAATTTGGTCCTGACGGCGAATGGGCTAAACCGCGGTCGCTGGTCAGCCAATGGCGCGACCTGACCGGCAACGATATCGGCCAACTGACCGATCCGAAGAAATGGGTCGTTGTCTGGCCGCCCGAACACAAGACGGGGGACCTCGTGCACCCCTATAGCGCGGCCAAGAAGTAGCAGCGCGGGCGCGGGCCCGACCGACGCCGGCCAGACCCGCTCTCCTTCGTTACGCGCCCGCGAGATCGTTGACAGCTCCAACAGAAGTGTATCCACTTCTTTCGAAGACAACCGACGGCTCGCACTATGCGCTGGCGATGGCGGTCAGGCTTCCACGTTCCCAAGGGGATCAGGCGATGAACAAAAAGCGTGTGTGTATCGACGTCGGCGGAACATTTACGGATTGTCTGGTGATGGACGAGACCGGGCTCCTGCAGAAATTTAAGGCGTCGACCACGCCAAGCGATCCTTCGGCCGGCTTGATGAATGCGCTGAAAAAAGCGGCACGGCACTACGGTATCGATATCAGCGAATTCCTCGGCCAGATCGAAGTTCTGGTGCATGGGACGACGCTTGCCACCAACATCCTGATCAACGAACGCGGCGCAAAGGCCGGGATGATCACCACCAAAGGCTTCCGCGACAGCATCGAAATGCGCCGTGGCATCAAACCAGTCGATGTGTCGCTCTATAACCTGTTCATTCCGCCAAACCGGCCACTGATCCCGCGCTCGCGCCGCATCGGTGTCGAGGAGCGCACGCTCTGCGATGGCCGTATCTTGACGTCGCTCAACGAGCAGGACGTTGCCGACTCGGTGAAGAAGCTCAAGGCGCAGGGCGTTCAATCGATCGCCGTCTGTTTCCTGCACTCCTATGCAAATCCAGCGCACGAGCACCGCGCCGCCGAGATTTGCCGGGAGATAGCGCCGGACATCTTCGTCAGTACGTCGCACGAGACGCTGCCGATCTGGCGCGAATTCGAGCGCTTCAACACCACCGCTGTCGGCTCTTATGTCGGTCCGGCCGTCGCGCGCTACCTGACATCGCTGGAGAGAGTCCTGAAAGAGTTCGGGTTCAAGGGCACGTTCCTGATGATGCTGGCCAACGGGCTGGTGCAGAACATCACGGAATGCATCCGGCGCCCAGTCTTCCTGTTGCATTCGGGTCCGGCGGCGGCACCCTCCGGCGCGGTCTATCTCGGCCAGCACCTCGGCGAGAAGAATCTGCTCTCCGTCGACATGGGCGGTACCAGCTTCGATGTCTGCATGATCGAAAAGGCTGAGATCCCGACGACGACCGAGCACTGGGAGAACGATCAGCGCGTCGCCATCAAGATGGTCGATATCGCCTCGATCGGTGCCGGCGGGGGCTCGATGGCGAAGATCGACGCTCTCAACCTGCTTCGCGTCGGGCCGCAGAGCGCCGGGGCCGACCCGGGTCCGGCCTGTTACGGCAATGCCGAGGATGCGACCGTGACCGACGCCAACCTCATCCTCGGCTACGTGCCGGGCGACTACTTCCTCGGCGGCGAGATGAAGCTCGATGAAAAGGCCTCGCGCCGCGCCATGAAGCCGCTCATGGAAAAGCTTGGCGTCGACGAGAAAGGTGCGGCGGAAGCAATTTTCCGCACCGTCAATGCCAACATGGCGAACAAGATCACCGAGGTGTCAACCAAACGCGGCCACGACATCCGCAACAGCATCATGATCGCCGGCGGAGGCGGCGGACCGATCCACGGCGGCTTCATCGCCGACTCGCTCGGCATCAAACGCGTCGTGGTCCCACCAGTGGCAGCGCTCTACAGCGCCTTCGGTATGTTCGCAATGGACATCGGTCAGGACTACGCGCGTTCCTTCGTGACCCGATGCATGAATGCCGACCTCGAAGGGATCAATCGTGTTTACAGCGAACTGGAAGCCGAGGCCCTCCGCGCATTCGAACAGCATGGCGTGCCGGCCGACAAGGTGATCCTCAAGCGCAGTGCTGATCTGCGTTACGTCGGTCAGTTCCATGAAGTCGAGATTGATATGGCAGGCGGCAGGATGAGGCGCGAGCTAATCGATGCTGCGGCGGAAGGGTTCGCGCGCAAACACGAGGAGCTCTACACCTTCGCCATGCCGTGGAAGGCGGTGGAAATCCTGACGCTGCGGCTAAAAGCGACGATACCGAACGCCCCGTTCGCTTTACCGCAGGCCGCAAAAGGCGACACGGACCCGCGCTCCGCGCTCAAACGCCGGCGCACCTGTCGCTTCAATGGCCGCGACGTCGATACGCCGATCTATGACGGCGAAAAGGTGCTCGCAGGCAACGTCATCAGCGGACCGGCAATTATCGAAGAAACGACGACGACCGTGGTCATTCCTGAAGCCTATGTCTGCTCTGTCGACAAATACAAGAACTACATTCTGAATCGGGCTTGACGGGAGGCCAGCATGGTACAGCAAGTCAACATCGACCCGACCACAGTCGCAACGGTTTGGCATTCCATGCAGACCATCTGCAAGGAAATGCGACATTTGGTAAAACGCACAGCGCAGAACTATTTGATCGGCCAGTTGCAGGACCTCTCCGTCGGAATCTGGGCCGCGGACGGGTCCGCCGTCGCGATCCCCGTCGGTTTGCCAAACCAGTTTCTTGGGACGTCATTTGCGGTTCAGGAACTCGTCAAGATGTTCGGCGACGACATCCATCCCGGTGACGTCTTCCTAACCAACGATCCCTACCATGGCGGACACAACACTCACTTGCCGGACTGGGGCTATATCCGCCCGATCTTCTATCAGGGCGAGTTACTGTTCTTCACCCTTTGCCGCGGCCATCAGACGGACACCGGCGGCTCGTTCCCAGGCGGATATTTCCCGAACGGCTACGACATTCACGCCGAGGGGCTCATCATCCCGCCGATCAAGGTCATCGATCGCGGTCGCGAGCGGAAGGACCTGGTCAACCTCATTCTCAACAACGTGCGTTTCTCCGACGGCGTCCGCGTCGACCTTCACGCAATGATCGGTTCAACCACAATGTGCGAAAAGCGCATCCTGGCGCTGCTCGATATGTACGGCCGCGACACGGTCTTGGCGAGCATCCAGGAGATGATGCGGCGCACCGAACTCGCTGTCCGCGACGAGATCCGCAAGTTTCCCGACGGCGTGTACTACGGCGCAGCCGCGACTGATGACGACGGCACAACACTCGACGAACAGGTGTGGGTGCGCGCAAAGATCACGGTCGCGGGCGACGAAATGACCATCGACCTGTCGGAGAGCGATGCGCAGCGCAAGGGCTTCGTCAATTGCGTCTATGCGGTCACCTACGGCATTGCAATCGCCGCGGCGATTCTCTACTTCGATCCTGCCTTGGCCGATTATCACAATGAAGGAACGATGAAGCCGATCAAGGTGATCGCAAAGCCGGGATCGGTTGTGAATTGCCAATACCCGGCAACGGTGGGCGCCTCTCCGGTGAATGTCGGCGTGCAGATCATGGAAGCGGTGGTCGAGGCTCTGTCAAAAGCACTGCCCAACCGCGCCATCGCCGCCTGGGGCAAGCATCGCGGCGATTACTTGTTCGCCAAGGATCCGCGCACCGGTGAACCCTATGTCCGCACCTGCTTCGACTATGACGGCAGCGCTGGCGCGGTCGCGGGTTACGACGGCTACCAGGCTGTCAGTACGCTCACGGCGATGGGCGCCGCGCATCGCGACAACGTCGAGGAAATGGAAGTCCGCGTGCCCTGGCGCGCGCTCAAGTGGGAGTTTGTACCAGACTTCAGCGGCGCCGGCCGCTGGCGCGGCGGTCCCGGCGTGCACTGGGAAGCCTTGAACGAAGGCACCGACGGTCAAATGGCGACGGGCAGTTCGGACGGCGACGTCGTGCAAGGCTTCGGCGCCCTAGGCGGTGAGCCCTCACCCGTGTCGCGCACCTATCTTCGTCGTGATGGCGAGGATATCCGGGTCAAACCTCACCGGCTCGTGCCGGTGAAGTCTGGCGATGTACTGGTCAAGCAATCCTCGGGCGGAGGCGGAGTCGGCAGCCCGGCTGAGCGCGATCCAGAAATGGTGCGCGAGGACGTGGAAAACGAGCTTGTTTCACTTGACGCAGCCAAGAACATCTACCGCGTGGACATTGATCCTGTTACGTTGCAAGTGGACGAACGGGCGACTAAGAAGTTGCGGGAATCATAGCTCTCGTCCGTCTCTACTTAGCGTACAGGCCACGTCCAGCTTTGGATGGGTGGGCGCGAGCCACCATAGCTAAGAGACATGGCAAGGAAGAAAGCAACCCGGCGCAAGAAGCCGACGCTCCAAAAGGTCTTGCGGCCACTGGCTGGCAACAGCCATCGCCGGGCATCGGTCGATATTCATCGCTATCTGCGCGATCTGATCTTGTCGAACGCGCTGCCGCCGGAAACCGTGTTGTCTCAGGTCCAGGTCGCGGACTGCATGAAAGTCAGCCGCACGCCCGTGCGCGAGGCTTTGCGGATGCTGATGGAAGAAGGACTCGTTGAGGCGGAACCAAATTACCGCTGTCGGGTGCTCGGTTTCGATCCGCGCGAACTGGAAGCGCTTTACATATCACGGATCGCGAACGAGGGGATCGCTGCGATCACGACTGTAGAAAGCATGACCGACGCCGATATCAAGAAAATCGGGGCCCTGTTGCGCGAGCTTCGCAAGGATGAAAAAGGGCAGAATCTTTCCGGCTGGCTTAAGAATCATCGCGCGTTTCACCAACTGCTGTTCTCGCGGGCAAATCCGCTATTGCAAAAACGCATGCGCGTCGACTGCCAGCGCAGCGAGCGGTACGTTTATAACACCGTCCAGGCGGGATTGTCGGACTTATTTCGTCGCGCAGCGATAGAGCACGGCGAAATCTATGAAGCCTGCAAGCGGCGCGAGCCCGCAACAGTCGTAGCACTGCTGGCCGATCATCTTGCTGCGGCTGCAGTCGACATCATGGCCGAATTCGCCCCCAACTGGGACCCTGCGAACCTTCGCAATGCCGCGCGGCTGGTGCGCGCTGGAGCTGCACATCTGGGATAGGGCGATCGCGCATAGCAGGGACATGCGCGCATGTCTTCGATAGCTCGCCTAAGCATCACGTGATGCGCACGGTTGGTTGAATCGAGGGCGTCAAAGCAGCCTGCACTCATGGACACTTCAGGAACCTCAGATAGGACGCCGCGAACACCAGGACAATTCCGACGTTCACTATCAGCCGTTCCCAGAATGGGTGCTTGAAGAACAGGACGTCCATGCCGATCACGATGAGCACGTAAAGCACAACGCCTGCCGTCTCCCCATCCTTTCTTTCTACTACGTCTATGAGTACACACGTTGCAGATTATGCCCGGTACTTTAGGATGCTCCGCCAAGGCATTGAAATCGTTATCACGGAAGGGTGGCCGAGTGGTTTAAGGCACCAGTTTTGAAAGACGGGACACGTCCTGCCGCCCTCTCCCGTCCGATGTCAAAAGACCCGGAATTCCGGTCCTTTTCGCTATCCCTAAGTGGGCTCCAGGCCGTCCCGTGTCATTTAATTATTTGCCGTATGTGTCGAGAAATGTGTCCAGCCTAGTGCAGCGGCCGTAACCGCACCGCTCCTGTTCCGCGAGCGTGATCCGATTCTTCGCCACACATCACCTTCGCGGGCAAAGTCGATTGCCCATGGGCCACTTACTTTGCCTCCTCACCCGCGAGATGACGCGACCGGTGCAGTTAGTTTGACTACCGTCAGCTCGCGCCGGGCGCGGCTTATACCAACCCGCAGATCGGCTGACTCGCTGGGGGTTCCCAAATCAGCGGGGCAGTGATTCAACATGGCAAACGGAGGCCGTTTGCCATGGGACATCCACTTCCTGTGCGTTCGGACTACACA
>Ga0207826_1000201_pt1 | contig 16345 bp, 13 predicted proteins | sample LuqExpMetageno80_FD_187837 | JGI IMG/M metagenome (GOLD analysis project Ga0207826, IMG submission 187837) | Tropical forest soil microbial communities from Luquillo Experimental Forest, Puerto Rico - Sample 80 (SPAdes) | ecosystem: Environmental > Terrestrial > Soil > Tropical forest ... | reverse complement strand
CCGCGACCGACACGTTGAAGCCGAACGCCCGAGCCCTGAATTTGCCGGCAATTTAGTGCTTAACGGCCTCTTAAACCGGTGCACCCAAGAAGCCAGCTATTTTCAAGCATAAGCCTGATTTCGCGCTCACACAAACTAATGATGCACTAGGACTTTTTTCAACCAAATTTCTTTCTCAATCAGCGTGCTCAAACGCGAGTGCGCGCTGCACGCGGGGTTGGCCGTCTTGGGCTGGCCGGGGGCCTGTTTTCAAAATCCCGCGAAGTGATTTTGATCACAGTCCTCCAAGGACGGTTGGTGTAATATTCCTTTGGCGTTTCACCGTTGCTGCGATCTCCGGCAACCGCTGAAGCGCTCTGATGAGCGGATAACTGCCTTAGAGGGCTGCCGAAGCGGCTGGTGTCTGTTTGCGTATTGGGAGGGCTGCCTCGCCCAGTTCCCCGGGCAGCCCTCTATCATTTTGTAGTTTGCCGAAACCAAGTTGACGGTTAGTGTTGATTTGGCCGCTTCCCGCTTCTCCAACCGATAGGGGAGCGGCTGTTGACCACCTCGGGGGCTGCCGTCCTGACAGCCCTCTCTTTTTTCAAGGTTCTTTTTGGCGGGTCTTTGGGCGCCTGGACCTGGCACGTTTTTTCACATGACATTTTCCGCTATCGAGCGAGTGGCCCTAATCGCAGCAGTTGCGACCTCAACACATTTTTCCTCAAATTTGCGAGCGTATTCGCGAATATCGGACGGCTGCTGATCAATCCCAAAATTTCGAAGTTCTGACCGAACATAGTCAAAATAATAAAATGCAGAATGCAATGCGGTATTGAGCAGCGGGTATTTGGAAATACTGTTTCGATGCGAGTCGTGATGCGCGACTTCCATATCGCGATACTTTTTCATCTCTTGCCAGTACGCAGACCAGCCGTCCGCGTCTATTCCAATGGATGCAAAAAGTCCGGCCCTAAAGTGTTCTAGGTCACTCGCTACGTTTTTCCAATGAACCGGTTGCCTTTCAGCGTCATCAGCCCCGAACAATTTGCACCACTCAAGCACCGGCACGTCCATCTGGTTGCCGTATATCAAACGCCAAAAGTTGAGGTGCGGATCTTTATCAACGCGGTGGAGCGCTTGCTTCAGAGCGATATTACGAATTAATGCTTCGAGGATTTCAACGGCAGCGAAAAGTTGGCTGAGTCTATCGGCCTTCTCCATTTGACCTGACATTTCCAACAAATTTGCTTGCCTCCGGCAAATTCGGTTCAGCTTACCCCACAATCAATGCCGCATGAGATATATCATGGCGGCAACCACAACGATAAAAATCCATCCAAACCTTTGCAAATCTCGTCTAATAGCAGAGAGCAGATTATTCGTTGTCTCTGCTCGCTGCCGCGCTTCATCGGAATTCTTGCTCAACAATTGATAGCCAAGCTTAATGCTTTTGATTGGTAGATCTTTCTTCGCCTGCTCAGTATCGTTATTCCACACCAAGTGACTGCCATCAGGCTCCCAGCCAAAGTCTAATACCGGTTTTTGATCAAAAAAATCACGTTCGAGTTCGACGTCAACCGATGCGGGGATTAATCCGCTTCTCGGTGCAGTGAAGTATTTTCGCGCAAAGGCATCAGCGTAGCGCGCGTCATCACTGCGCAACTATCATCATGTGCCGAACAGCCTCGGCAATCATAATCGCCAAGACGACTAGCAGAGCTATTCCGTACCAGTTGCTTTGCGCCATGCGCTCACCTCTTTGGTGGTTCCCACAACGGGCCGCGCAGTTTGCGCGTTGTGAAATACTGCTCGTCATCGTCCTCGTCTTGCTTCCCGAGTGACTGCTCCCTCTCCCTCAGCTGCTCGTAAGTGATGCCGATAGTTTGCGCAGGTGGTCGCCCAACCGGCTTGACCACTGCCTGCTTGAACACACCAAGATGTGCGAGCACGCGCGTCACGAAAATTCTGCTGGCGAGTTCAAGTTTGGCGAGCGGGTGTGCACAATGGCCATTCTGGCCATCAATCAACACTCCATCGCGGACTATTTGGTTGCCATATTGGGTTGCGCGGTCGGCTGCCACGCAGGCTTGGTACAATGCTCGGAGCTTGCTGGTGCTGTCGATTTCGTGTTCGGTCGTGACCGATTGCCACATGTCTCGGCCGGTTTGTTCGAGGTCGGCTGGCTGTTGTGTCGGGTGTTTTTTGCGCATGGATGTTTCTCCCCCTGTGTTTTTCCTTAATTTCAGTTGACGTTGACTGGGTCGCCGCTCGGTCGTCATGGGACTCTTTCGTTTTTGAAGCTCCCCCCGCCTGCATCGGCAAACCGTTCTCGGATGCGGACCACATCTTGGTTCCCGGCCATTTCAGTTCGGGTTGCGGGGCACCGGGCATCTCCCACCAACCATCCACAATGTGTCGACGATGCATGTGGCGCACTTCGCCAGGTCTCTGCCGAGTTAGCAAAATTGACTTGAGGACGGCGCTCTGCACAAAGCCAGCGCTATCAAACGCCGCGTAGAACTTCGGAATTTCGCTATCCGACAGCACGCGATCGCGGCTCTCGCTCTCATGCGCGTCAATCTTCTGGCACGGATTGATCTTCACATTCGCAACTTCTTCCTTCACGGCCCACGAAAACACCGCGCCTGCTGCACGTAGCGTCTGCGTGGCGGTGCTAGTCGACGCGATCTGCGCGAGCGCAGCTTTGACGTCTGAGCGTGTAATCTCAGCAGCGCGCAGCTTGGCCCAGCGTGGCATGAAGTTTCGCTTTATCAGCGCGTCAGCTTGCTTCCAAGACTTGTTCTTCAGTTTGGCGTGCTGCTCAAGATAGGCGGCGTGCAATTCTTCAAACGTGCCAGCGCCACGAGCCGCTTTGCGTTCCGCCTGCGGGTCAGTGCCAGCAGCCACTTGCAGCAACACTGGCACTGCGAGCTTGCGCGCGGCCTCAGCGTCAATGACACCAACCTTGCCTATGTTTTACCAGCGGCTCTTACCGCGATACGGATAGATGACCTTCCAGCTCTTGGTGGCAGTCGGGTACACAGCAATGACCAGCCCCGGCGTTCGCAGATCCCAAACCAAATAGGCGCGCGCTTCGGGCAGCAGACCGCGGACATAGCTATCGGTCAGTTTGTGCTTGCGCGGTGTGCTTGGCGGCAGTCCGTCTCGACGTGGTCGTGCCATTTCAAACTAATCCTCCACTAATGATCCTCGCTAAAAATACGTAAGCGCCCCAAACGGTGAAGTCCAGCTAAGTATTTGACTCGTCGACATTTTTAACGGTATTTAACAGCATCTAACACCATCTAAAACGGCTAGTTTTTTACGGCCTCTTAAACCGGTCCCCGTAGCGTGCCTCACTGGGGACCGGTGCAACGCCGGCTTTGTCGAGTTCGGGTCGCGTATGGGGTCGGGCAAGGATCAAGCGGGCGCGCGCCGGGAGCCGGTGTTCGACTCAAGTCCGGAAGTGCGCGTCGAGGCTGGCGACCGTGCCACACCAGCAAACAAATTTCCGTCAAAGCTAAAACGACGCCGCAAGCGCAAGGCGCGCGCCCGCAAGCCGAAGCGCTCGCTCATCGGCCGCACGATCTACTGGGGCCTGGTGCTGGCGCTGTGGCTCATCATCGGCGGTGTCGCCACCGTCGCCTGGACGGGCGCGCACCTGCCGCCAATCCAGTCGCTGGAAATTCCGAAACGCCCGCCTTCGATCCAGATCGTCGACGTCGACGGCCGCCCACTCGCCACACGCGGCGACATGGGCGGCGCCGTGCTGCCCCTGAAGGAAATGCCGAAATACGTTCCTCAGGCCTTCATCGCAATCGAGGATCGGCGGTTCTATGAACATTACGGCGTCGATCTCTGGGGCATCGCGCGTGCCATTGTTGCCAACATCCTCCATGGCGGAGTGGCGCAAGGCGCCTCCACCATTACCCAGCAATTGGCGAAAAACCTCTTCTTGACGCAAGAGCGCACGGTGCATCGTAAGCTGCAGGAGATGCTGCTGGCGTTGTGGCTGGAGCGCAAATTCACCAAGACCCAGATTCTCGAGCTGTATCTCAACCGCGTCTATTTCGGCTCCGGCGCCTACGGCATTGAGCACGCGGCGGAGCGTTATTTCGGCAAGCCAGCCAAAGAGTTGAGCCTGCCGGAAGCGGCGCTGCTTGCCGGATTGGTGAAGTCGCCCTCGCGTCTGGCGCCGATGCGCAACTTCGACGGCGCGGAAAAGCGCGCACAAACCGTGCTCGCGACTATGCTCGATCTCGGCTTCATCAACGCCGAGACCGCGCGCGCAGTGATGTCACATCCGCCACGCGTGGTGGCACAGGCGGGCTCGAGCTCGGCCAACTATGTCGCCGACTGGGTGATGGATGCGATCAACGACGTGCTCGGCCATGTCGAAGAAGACATCGTGGTGCAGACCACGATCGACGGTACCCTACAGGCCAGCGCCGAGAAGGCGATCAGCGAGGAATTGGCGCAGAAGGGCGACAAGAACGGCGTCGGTCAGGGCGCGCTGGTAGCGATGACTCCGGACGGCGCGGTGCGCGCCATGGTCGGCGGTCGCAACTACGCGGAGAGCCAGTTCAACCGCGCGGTCGCCGCCAAGCGGCAGCCCGGCTCGGCTTTCAAGGCCTTCGTCTATCTTACCGCGCTCGAACATGGCCTCACGCCCGACAGTCTGCGCCAGGACGCGCCGATCAAGATCAAAGGCTGGCAGCCGGAAAACTACGGCCATCAATATTACGGACCGGTGACGCTCACCCAGGCGCTGGCGATGTCGCTCAACACCGTGTCGGTGCGCCTGACCATGGAGTTCACGCCCGCCGCGGTGATTCGCACCGCCTACCGGCTCGGTATCGCCTCAAAGCTTGAGCCGAACGCCTCGATCGCCCTCGGCACCTCGGAAGTCTCGATGCTCGAACTGGTCGGCGCTTATGCGCCTTTCGCCAACGGCGGCTTGGCGGTGATCCCGCATGTGGTCGAGCGCATCACTGCGACGAACAGCAAGGTGCTCTACCAGCGTGACCAGCGGATGCTCGGCCGCATCATCGACGCGCGCTACGTGGCGATGATGAACGAGATGATGGCGCAGACTTTGACCATTGGCACCGCGCAGAAGGTGGCGCTGCCAGGCTGGCCGGCGGCTGGCAAAACGGGCACCTCGCAGGATTTCCGCGACGCGTGGTTCATCGGCTACACCGCGCATTTGGTCACCGGTGTCTGGCTCGGTAACGATGACGGCACACCGACCAAGAAGGTCACGGGTGGCGGACTGCCAGTAGAGATCTGGAGCCGCTTCATGCGCGCGGCGCATCAGGGCGTGCCGGTTGCCGTACTGCCCAGCGCACCGAGGGGCGGCCTGATGTTTGGACTGTTCGGCAACGGCGCGCCGGCGCCGGCGGAAACGGACAGCAGCGGGTCGGTGCCGCCCGCGCCAATCCCGTCCGCTGGCAACACCACGAGCGGAGGCGGCGGTCTCGACGGCTGGCTACTCCACAACCTGTTCAGCCGCCGCTGACGCCCGAGCGTAACGCGCGCGTGACGATCCAAACGCCCAACGTTGTGCAGCCGGTCAGCGCCACCGCGGCCGCGAGCGGCCACGCGCTTCGCCCGAGCAGCACGCCGACCACGGCGCCGCAGAGCGCCGAACCTGTCTGCTGAATGAATCCGAGCAACGCGGAAGCAGCGCCCGCCCGTTCCGGAAACGGCGTCATAGCGCCAGCGATCGCCTGCGGCAGCACCATGCCGAGCCCGGCCATGTAAAGCGCCATCGGCAGCACCAGCGACGCGGCTTCCGTCAGGCCGAGCGCCACCACCACTACCATCCCGAGACCGCCGGCCGCCATCGCCGTAGCGCCAATGCCGAGCATACGGTCGATGCCGTACCGCATGACCCGCCGCGCGGCCCATGTGGTGCCGATCATGTAGCCGACCGAGCCGACCGCAAACGCGACGCCAAACTGGAACGGCGACAACCCATAAAGATATTGCAGGACGAAGGACGATCCGGAGATCCAGGCGAAGAGACCGGCGAAGCTGGTCGTCGCCAGCGCGAGATAGCCGAGATAAGCAGGATTGCGGGCGACGACCCTATAGGAGCGCAGCATGGCGGCCGGGGACACCGATTCGTTCGCTCGCGACAAAAGCGTTTCCGGCAGCAGCGGCCCTACTATCGCGGCGCCTGTGAGACCGCAAGCGACCAGCGTGAAAAAAACCGAGCGCCAGCCGAAGCCAGTTTGCAGCACGCCGCCAACAAGCGGCGCCAGTACAGGCGCCAGCGCCATCACCGAGCCGATCACGGACAATTCGCGCCCGGCGCGCGCGCCGGAATAGAGGTCGCGCACGATCGCGCGAGCAAGCACGATGCCGCCGGAGCCGCCGAGAGCCTGCAACGCACGCGCCGCGATCAGCATCTCGATTGACGTGGAGAGCGCGCAGAGGAGGCTCGCAAGGCAATACAGCGCCATCGCCCCAAGCAGAACCGGCTTGCGGCCATGCCGGTCAGCGACCGGTCCGTACAAGATCTGCCCAACGGCGAAGCCAAACAGATAGGCAGACACTGTCAGCTGCGCCTGCGATGTCGAGGCGTGGAGCTGCGCGGCGATGTCCGGCAAGGAGGGCAGGTACATGTCAGTGGTGAGCGGGCCGATCGCACTCAACGCCGCCAGCAGTGCCGTTAGCGCAAAGGTGCCGGGACGGAGCATGGCGTGGCAGTACAACAAGTTTTGCGGCCGAGCCAGCGTGCGGCCGCATGGCCGTCAGTCTTTTGCCGCGCCGTAACGGTGTAGGCCGCCGCCGTGCGTGTCGAGCCAAGTCTTGGCGCGCGGATAATCCGGGCAGACTCTTTCCACGAGCCGCCAGAAGCGGCGCGAATGGTTCATTTCGACGAGATGAGCAACCTCGTGCACGGCAAGATATTCGAGCACGAAATGCGGCGCGAAGATCAGCCGCCAGGAATAGGACAGCACGCCGGTCGACGAGCACGAACCCCAGCGGCTCGACGGATCGCGGACCGACACGCGCTTGACGGTGACGCCGAGCGCAACTGCCGCGCGACGGCTGGCGACTTCTAGATCGCCTTTCGCCTCGCGTTTGAGAAAATCGGAGACCCGGCGCGCGACATGCGGCGCCTCGCCGGCGACGCAGAGCAGGCGTTCGCCCTCGCCCTCTTCGATCCACACCGTGCCACGGCCACGGCGATGCGCGATGCGGTGGTCGACGCCGCGCACCGGGATCACGGTGCCCTCCGCGAATGGCGCGGGCTCTGGCAAATGGTCGAGCCGCGCCGCGATCCAAGCGCCGTGTTTCTCGGCGAATTCCCGCGCTTGCTTAAGGCTGCCGCGCGGCGGCATGGTGAGCACGACGTCACGCGTGACCGAATTGATGCGCAGCGTGTAGCGCCGTGCCTGCCGGTGGCGACGCACCCGCACCAGGTAGACCTCACGATCGAATACGATGCTGATCGCTGATGGCTCGCTCGGCCGACGGTAGAGCAAGGCGCGCAGGGGCAGCAGCATGCTGCAATAGTGCCCGATTCGGCGTCGCTCGCCACGCACTTTCGCGCGGGCGGGCCTATCTGATTTCGTTAGAGGCGGGCTTCGTGGCGGACAGACGGGCGCGGCGGTGTCCGTTATGCGAAAGCACAAAATCACCGATGCGCGGCGCGATCTCGGCGCGGAAGCGCGAGCCGTTGAACACGCCGTAGTGGCCGACGTCCGGCTGCTCCCAATGCACCTTGTTCTCGGCCGGGATGTTCACGCACAGGTCGTGCGCGGCCCTGGTCTGGCCGACCGCCGAGATATCATCGTGCTCACCCTCAACCGTCATTAGCGCGAGGCGCCTGATCTTCGCCGGATCGATATGGCGGCGGCGATGCCGCATCTCGCCCTTCGGCAGCGCGTGGCGAATGAACACGGTGTCGACGGTCTGGAGGTAGAACTCGGCGGCGAGATCCATGACCGCCAGATATTCGTCGTAGAACTCACGATGCTTCTGTGCCGAGTCGCCATCGCCCTTGACCAGATGCAGGAACAGATTGTGGTGTGCCTCGATGTGGCGATCGAGATTCATGCTCATGAAGCCGTGCAACTGCAGGAAGCCTGGATAGACGTCGCGCATGAAGCCGGGATGGGGGAACGGCACCTTGGTGATGACGTGACGGCGGAACCAATCGATGCCGCGCGTTTCCGCGAGCTTGTTGACCGCGTTAGAGTTGATGCGAGTGTCGATCGGGCCGCCCATCAGAACCATGGAGTGCGGCACGTAGTCGTCTTGGTCGGCTTCCATCAGCGAGATCGCGGCGAGCGCCGGCACTGAAGGCTGGCAGACCGCGATCAAATGCGCGTCGCCGCCCAGCGTGTGCAGCATCGAGATCAGGTAATCGATGTAGTCGTCGAGATCGAAATGACCTTCGCTCAGCGGCACCATGCGCGCGTCAGCCCACTCGGTAATGTAGACGTCGTGATTGGGGAGGAAGGTCTCGACCGTGCCGCGCAGCAGCGTCGGATAGTGTCCCGACATCGGCGCCACGATCAGCAGCCGCGGCTGCGGCCGGCGCGGCATGCGCGTGAACGCGCGTTCGAAGTGCAGTAGCCGGCAGAACGGACGCTCCCACACCGAAGAGATATGCACCGGCACGCGCTCGCCGCTGACGGTAGTGTAATTGATGCCCCAATCGGGGCGGCGGTAACGGCGCGTCGAGCGCTCGAACAATTCGGCCGCCGCGGCGACCGATTTGCCATAGGTGGTGTGCGCGAGTGGATTCGCCGGATTCTTGAAGAACAGTCGCGTCGCATCGGCGAAGGCGCGCGACGGATTGAGCGCGGCGTGAACCATCTCGTAGAGCCAATAGATTGGCGTCGACAGCAAAATGCCGTTGTTGCCGGGCAGCGATGCTGCCCCGTCGAATTCGCCAATCGGCATGGACTCCCCCTCGCCTTGCGGCAGTGCGGCAGGGTGGCGCTTCTCGCTCATGCGGTCAACATATATAGACGAGTTCTTCGCATCCGGTTTACAGCCTTATAACTGCCTATAACCGCTTATATAAGAAGACTTTTTTCTCTTATTCGCCTTCCTGGAGCAGCGACCCATGCACCCTGGCGCTCTGCAAGAGCTTCAGGAAAGCCAATGACGCAGCTGCGAAAAGCACAATATTGAATACGAAAGCCTCGAGCATCAGGTTGGCGCGGAAGACATGATCGATGAGCAGCGTGCGCATGCCTTCGAACACGTAGGTCGGCGGCAGCGACCAGGCGACGTACTGCAGGAAGTCGGGCAGCACGGTTACCGGGTAGTACACGCAGGTAAGCGGCAAGAACAGAAACATGATGGTCCAGGCGAGGCTCTCGGCGCCCATGCCGTTGCGCAACAAGAGGCCGGCGACGAAGATTCCAACCGACCAACTGGTCAACATCAGATTGAGGAAGAAAGCGGCGAGCGCCAAGCCAAGCGACCACAGATTGAAGCCAAAGAACAGAATCGCGAGCAACGTCACCGGGATCATGCCGATCGACAGGCGCACAATGCTCATGATCATCAGCGCGGCAATGAATTCGACCGGTCGCAATGGCGACATCATCAAGTTGCCGAGATTGTGCGCGTACATCTCTTCCAGAAAGCAAATGGAAAAGCCGAGCTGGCCGCGGAAGAGGATATCCCACAACAGCACCGCGCCGATGAACACGCCGCTGGCGCGCGCGAACAGACCGCCGTTCTGCATCACGTAAAGCTGCAGGAAGCCCCACATTAGCATCTGCACGGTCGGCCAATAGATTAGGTCGAGAATGCGCGGCCAGGACGAGCGCAGCAGGTACCAATAGCGCCGTACCATCGCGCTGACGCGGTTGAGCGAGAAGTTCACACCGACGTCGCTGCTGTTCATTGCGCGACCTCACGACGGGTCCCCCGCCCGCGCGCCACGTCGAGAAACACCTCTTCCAGCGTCTCGCGTCCGTAGCGCTCGAGCAGGCGCTGTGGTGTGTCGTCATCTTCGATGCGGCCCTTGTTCATTATAATGACGCGCTCACACAGCCGTTCAACCTCGGTCATGTTGTGCGAGGCGAGCAGCACGGTCGCGCCATGCCGGTGGCGATAGTGTTCGAGCCGTTCGCGCACCCAGTCGGCCGTGTCGGGGTCGAGCGAGGCGGTCGGCTCGTCGAGCAGCAACACTTCCGGATCGTTGAGCAGCGCCTTGGCGAGCGAGACTCGGGTCTTCTGCCCGGCCGAGAGCTTGCCGGTCGGGCGGTCGAGAAATTCGGTGAGGTCGAGATCGGCGGCAAGCTTCGCGACGCGTTCGCGGGTTTCGACTACGCCGTAAAGCTGCGCGAACACCGAGAGATTTTGCCGCACCGTGAGCCGCATCGGCAGCCCTACATAGGGGCTTTCGAAATTCATCCGGTGCAGCACCCGGTAGCGCTCCTTCGGCATCTGCGCGCCGAGCACACTGACCGTCCCGAGAGTCGGCGTCACCAGCCCCATGATCATGGCAATGGTCGTGGTCTTGCCGGCGCCATTGCCGCCGAGCAGACCGGTGATCGATCCGCGCGAGAGCCGAAAGGTGATGCCGTCAACCGCCGCCACGCTCTTGTAAAACTTGACCACTCGCTCAAGGGCGATGGCGGGAGGGGTGCTGGCGTCCATTCACGCAGGTCCGATTGGCGGGTCAGATGTGACGTCGGGGCGCGCCAAGCGCAAGCCCCACCTCGCATTTGACCTAGGTCACAACCCTGTCCGGCGCACAACCTAAGGATATTTCGTCATGCCCTTGCCTATCGATGCGCAGAACCATTCGCATCGTCACGTCCGGCTCGAGACACTGGTGCGCCTGCGCTGGCTCGCCGTCATCGGCCAGACCACTGCGGTGCTGGTGGTCTATTACGGGCTTGAGTTCAAGCTGCCGCTCGTGCTTTGCCTCGCTGTGATCGCGGCGGCGGCACTGCTCAACGCTGTCCTGCGCCTGAGCTTTCCCAGCATGCAGCGGCTCGCGCCCGACCGCGCGGCCTGGTTGCTCGCCTTCGACATCGCCGAACTCGCGGTATTGTTGTTCCTCACCGGCGGGCTGGAGAATCCCTTCGCCTTCCTTTTTCTCGGGCCGGTGCTGCTCTCGGCGACCGCGCTGCCAGCGCGCTTCACGCTCCTGCTCGGCGCTTTCGCGATCTCCTGCGCCACCGTGCTGGTGGTCACACACTATCCGTTGCCGTGGAAAGCCGAGGATCCGCTGGAGCTACCGCCCATCTACATGATGGGCATCTGGTTCTCGATCCTGCTCGCGATCGGCTTCATCGGCGTCTACGCTTGGCAGATCACCGAGGAGTCGCGCCAGCTCTCCGACGCGCTCGCCGCGACCGAACTAGTTCTGGCGCGCGAGCAGCACTTCTCACAGCTCGACGGCCTCGCCGCAGCCGCCGCGCATGAGCTTGGCACGCCGCTCTCCACCATCGCGGTGATCGCCAAGGAGCTGGAGAACGCGATTCCCGCCGAGGCGCCGCATGGCGACGACGTGCGGCTGTTGCGCGAGCAAGCATCGCGATGTCGCGACATCCTGGGTAAGCTCACCGAGTTGTCGTCGAGCGGCGGACCGTTCGATAGTACGCCGCTCACCTCGCTGATCGAAGAGGTAGTGGCGCCACACCGCGATTTCGGCCTGGCAATCGAGGTAAACATACGGCCCGAGCATGGTGTCGAGCCGCAGGGCGCGCGCAATCCCGCGATCCTCTACGGCCTCGGCAACCTGGTGGAAAACGCCGTCGATTTTGCGAACGAGCGCGTGGTGATCGAGGCGCTGTGGACGGCCGAGACGATCGAGTTGATCATCAGCGATGACGGTCCGGGCTTCTCCCCGCAAGTCATGGACAGGCTTGGCGAGCCCTACGTAACCAGCCGTCGCCACATTGCAAATACCTCCGAAGAGAGCTCCGGCTTGGGGCTTGGGTTCTTCATCGCAAAGAACCTGCTCGAGCGCTCGGGCGCCACGCTTAGCTTCGAAAACCGGGCATTTCCCGCACACGGCGCCGTCATTAGTGTGCGCTGGCCGCGCGCCGATTTCGAACAACGGCCAAGTTTCGCCACGCTTTGAGGTACGTCAAATTCAATTATTCCTGTGTGGCTATGTTGTGTGCATCGGACGACGCTAATTCGACACGGGTGCAAACGTGGAAATTGCCAAAACCGACACCACCGCCGCTGAGGTACAAGAAAAATTCCCCGGCGAACGAACCCTATTGATCGTGGAAGACGATCGACCCTTCCTGGAGCGACTGGCGAAGGCGCTGGAACAGCGCGGATTTGCGGTGAGCATAGCTGAAACGGTGGCCGGTGGAATGCGACAAGTGGAACAGGCGGCGCCCGCATTCGCCGTGGTCGACATGCGGCTTGGCGACGGCAACGGACTCGACGTGATTTCGGCGCTGAAGAAGCGGCGGCCGGATGCGCGTGCGATTATCCTTACCGGCTACGGCAACATCGCCACGGCGGTGAATGCAGTGAAGCTAGGTGCCATCGATTATTTGGCGAAGCCCGCAGACGCCGACGACGTGGTGGCCGCGTTGCTGGCGCAGGAAAACAAAATCGATCCGCCGGAAAAACCGATGTCGGCCGACCGCGTGCGCTGGGAGCACATCCAGCGCATCTACGAATTGTGCGACCGCAACATCTCGGAAACCGCGCGGCGGCTCTCCATGCATCGCCGCACGCTGCAGCGGATATTGGCGAAACGCGCGCCGCGCTGATTCAGCTGGAATCCCCGTAGGGCCCAGCCGGGTCAATCAGCGACTGCAACCGCAGCGCGGCGGCACGCGCAAAAACGAGCATCATCGACTTGCGCGTCGCCGTGGGCAATTTGTGCTCGGGCGCGTCGCGCACCATCTGCGCGCCGAATGCATCCGCAACGATCAGCCCCGTATCTTTGGGGAAGATTTCGCAGGGCACTCCCATTGAGGTGGAGAAGAACAGGCGGTCGCAGTGCAACCGGTAGTCCTGCCACTTCTCGTCGGCACGAAAATCGGCGACCGAGGATTTGATCTCCACGATCCAGATTTCGCCGCTCGTATCGAGTGCCACCAGATCGGCGCGGCGGCCGGACGGCAATGGCAATTCGCTCACCACCGAAAAGCTATGTGCATGCAAGAGCCGCGCGGTGCCGCGCGCAACCGCCAACGCGGTTTCCGATTGGCGGCCGTCGACCGGCATTTTTAAGGGTTGTTGGGCGACAAGCTTCATGAGGCGGAGGGGATGCTGGCTGGCGATTCTGGTCGAACCTCGGCACGCTCGGGGAAAGCAGCGGCGAGCGCGGCGCGGTTTGCTTTAAGCACTCCGCGCTCGGTGATGAGGCCGGTGACGAGACGCGCCGGCGTTACGTCGAAGCCGTAATTGGCGACCGGCGAGCCGTCCGGGATGATCTGCACCGTCTCGATGCAACCGTCCTTGGTCTTGCCGATCATTGTGATCACTTCCTCGGCGCTGCGCTCCTCGATCGGGATCTCGGCGATACCATCGGTGACCGAGAAGTCGATGGTCGGCGACGGCAGCGCCACATAGAACGGTACATTATTGTCGCGCGCGGCGAGCGCCTTGAGATAGGTACCGATCTTGTTGCAGACGTCGCCCTGCGCGGTGACGCGGTCGGCGCCGACGATCACCAGATCGATGAGCCCGTGCTGCATCAGGTGGCCGCCGGTATTGTCCGGGATCACGGTGTGCGGCACGCCGTGCTGGCCAAGCTCCCAGGCGGTGAGTGCGGCGCCCTGGTTGCGCGGCCTCGTCTCGTCGGCGAAGACGTGCACGCGGACACCCTTGTCATGCGCCATATAGACCGGCGCCGTCGCCGTGCCCCAATCGACCGTCGCTAGCCATCCGGCGTTGCAATGCGTGAGCACGTTGACCGCCGCGTCTTGTTTGCGCATCGCGACGTCTTCGATAAGCTTGAGGCCATGTCGGCCGATTTGCTGGTTGATGGCGACGTCGTCGGCGGCGATCTCGCCGGCGCGGCGTAGCGCAGCCTCGACGCGCTCGCCGCGGGGACGATTGCGCACCGCCGCCATCATCTGGTCGAGCGCCCATTGCAGATTGATCGCGGTCGGCCGCGTCTCCAGCAGATGGGCGTAGGCGCGCTCCAGATTGTCGTCGGAGGCGTCCGCGCGCAAAGCGAGCCAGACGCCAAGGGCCGCCGCCGCGCCAATCAGCGGCGCGCCGCGTACCTGCATGGTCTTGATGGCGCGCACAGCGTCTTCAAGCGTGGTCAGCCGCGCGGTGGCGAAGCGGTGCGGCAGTAGCGTCTGGTCGATGATGCCGACCGCGGCGCCGTCACGCTCCAGCCAGATCGTGCGCATGTCTTTGCCATCGACCTTCATGCGTCCCTCATATCGCGCTTCTCCACCGCCGCCAAATTGTGGCGACCGAGTCGATCACAGACAAATCCCGCCATAATCGCGCCGACGGCCCGACCCCAATTCGGACCCGTGGCCGCCGCGTTCGTTCCCGATGATTCCCTGTCTGAGATTCTCACAATCACAGGAGGAACCTCATGCTCGCTTTTTTTCGCGCCGCTTAGCCAAGCGCGGCCAGTACGATCGGGACGCTATTATCGAAGTCGCCTTCGCGCTCAACGCCACCGGTTCAATCGGACCGTTGATCGAAGCCGCTAAGCGCAAGATCTCGTCGATCGCGGCCGCGATCGATGGCGCGGCAGGTCGCGGCGATGCCGCTCTAGAAAAACGCCTGAATGCCGGTCTGGGCGCGGCCGAGGATGAGGGCGTGGATGTCGTGCGTGCCCTCGTAGGTGTTCACGGTCTCGAGGTTGGCGAGCACGCGCATCACGTGGAACTCCTCGGAGATGCCGTTGCCGCCGTGCATGTCGCGGGCGAGCCGCGCGATGTCGAGCGCTTTGCCGCAGTTGTTGCGCTTCATGAGCGAGATCGAGGGCGGCGCGGCTTTCCCCTGCTCCAGCAGGCGGCCGAGACGCAGCGCGCCCTGTAGTCCCAGGGCGATCTCGGTCTGCATGTCGGCAAGCTTCTTCTGGATGAGCTGGTTGGCGGCCAAGGGCCGGCCAAACTGTTTGCGATCGAGGGTATATTGGCGCGCCCGGTGCCAGCAGAACTCGGCCGCCCCCATGGCGCCCCAGGCGATGCCATAGCGGGCGTTGTTGAGACAGCCGAAGGGACCGGCAAGGCCCTTGATGTTGGGTAACAGGTTCTCTTCCGGGATGACGCAGTCAGATAGGACCACCTCGCCGGTGATGGAGGCCCTTAGACTAAGCTTGCCCTCGATCTTCGGGGTGGAGAATCCCTTGGTGCCGCGCTCCACCACGAAGCCGCGGATCTTGCCATCGAGCTTCGCCCACACCACCGCGATGTCGGCAACCGGCGCATTGGAGATCCAGGTCTTGGCGCCGTTGAGCTTGTAGCCGCCGGCAACCTTCTCAGCCTTGGTGACCATGGAGCCGGGGTCGGAGCCATGGTCCGGCTCAGTGAGGCCGAAGCACCCGATCAGCTCCGCCTTGGCCAACTTGGGCAGGTATTTCCGCCGCTGCGCCTCGGTGCCGTAGGCATAGATCGGGTACATCACCAGCGACGACTGCACCGACATGGCCGAGCGGTAGCCGGAATCGACCCGCTCCAACTCGCGTGCGATCAGCCCGTAAGCCACATAACCTGATCCCGCCCCGCCGTACTCTTCCGCAACCGTCGGACCGAGCAATCCGAGCTTGCCCATCTCGGGCAGCATGTCGGGGTCGTATTTCTCCTCGCGGTAGGCCTCGATCACCCGCGGCATCAGATAGTCCTGCGCGAAGCCCTTGGCGGTCTCGCGCACCATCCGCTCCTCTTCGGACAGTTCCCCTTCCAGCCCGAGCGGGTCCTCCCACTGAAAGTCCTTGTCCTTGAGCATCGCGGGCTTGCCCGTACGGCTCTCCGCCGCCTGCGACATGGGTCACACTCCTTCAACTTCAACGCGCGCCAAATGGCGGCGAGGTCAAAGATATAGATTTGCTACGCGATGCCCCAATTCCCACCAGTCGGGGTTGACGAAAATCAATCGAACGGACTGATTCAGCGACCGGAAGAAGCCCCAGCGGGTATCGTTGGGGGTCTTCGGTGAGGTCGCGGCCGGGAAGTAGCAACCAAACCGGCCGCTCCTGGCACCTGTTACCGCCGGACTACTTTCGCCGCGGCCGCAGCAGTAACGGGCCGTAAGTAGCCGCGAAGCCGAAAAATGCGATGCACCATGCGATGGCGGCGAGGGCCAGCAATCGGTTGCTCAAAATTGGTTGCAACGACGCATCAATGCGCGCGAGCGCGGCGACGACGATCGCGGCGTAGATCACCTGTGTCGCCGGCGAAGCGGTGAGCGGTTGGCCGGTATGCCCGAGGCT
>Ga0207826_1000200_pt1 | contig 16370 bp, 16 predicted proteins | sample LuqExpMetageno80_FD_187837 | JGI IMG/M metagenome (GOLD analysis project Ga0207826, IMG submission 187837) | Tropical forest soil microbial communities from Luquillo Experimental Forest, Puerto Rico - Sample 80 (SPAdes) | ecosystem: Environmental > Terrestrial > Soil > Tropical forest ... | reverse complement strand
AGCGCGGCCAACAAAGTGCGACCGGGAGGAACGCTCATCTTCATGGGCGGCACTGGCGGCCGGCGCCCAGCGATCGGCATGAGCATCGCTAGCGCAGTCACCGCCGCACTCCCCGCCCTCACCGCTAACCTGGCGCTTGAAATCGCGCCCGTGCGAGTCAACCTCATCGCCGCGGGATTCGTGGACACGCCTTTGTCCGCGGAACTGCTGGGCGATCAGCTCGAAAAACGCCGCAAGCAGCTTCGCACCACGCTTCCCATCGGACGCGTGGTCGGACCGGCGGACGTGGCCGCGCTCGCCGTGCACATTATGACCAACACCGCCCTGACGGGCGCAACCTATGACATCGACGGCGGACAGCAGTTCGTCGCCGCCTAGTTAAAGAAGCAGTATGAGTAGTATCGACCGGAGTAATTAAAACAGAATCCCGGGAGTCCCGGGAAGCGAAAGGGGCACCCATGGCCACGATCCGCCTGCACCAGACAACCACCTCGACGCCCGAGCAGTACGTCGCCGGGCTCACCGACTTTGGGCCTGGCCGCTCGAAGCTTTTTGGCAACAGCGCCGATGAGTACCTGAAGGTGCATGACCGTGGCCCCTCGCAGGCCGACGTCACGGAAGGCTCGGGCGGCATCTGGGAACGCCTGCACTACGACTGGTCCGATCCCAACCACGTCGTCCTCACGACGACCGACTCCAACACGTGGGGAGGCGCGTCCGGCCACACCTACACCTTCACACGTCGTCCCGATGGTTTGACCGACATCGACGTAGTCGTCGTACGCGAAGGCAAGAACCTCAAGGGAAAGCTGCTCGGCTTCGTGGTCGGGACCATCGGCACGGGCGTTTTGAAAAAGGCGTTTGTGAATTCCGTCAAGGCCATCGAGGCCCGAAACGGCGCTGCGAGTGAACGAATGGCATCATGAGCCGGGTAGTCGTGCCTTCGAATTCAATAACGCAGCATGGGAGGAATCACAATGCATCCTCTGCGCAAATTACGGGAGTCCGGTAAGCCTACACCCGCCCAGGTGAGCGAGCTGCTTGCAGAAAACGTTGTATTCAACAGCCCGATCCTGGTACGGCCGATCGAGGGGCGTGAAGTCGTCGCGGCGATTTTCGCTCAGTCGAGCGCCACGCGTAGTTCCGGTACCTATACAGCCGAGTCTAAGCTCGATGAGCGCACCACCTTCTTGCGCTGGGTGGGGACCATGGATGGCCACAAGTTCGAGAGCCTGGAGGTCATCGTGGACAACGAGCAGGGGCTGATTGTGGAGCGCACGATTGCCCTCCGGCCGTATCCGGCCCTGAAACTGTTCCGCGACGCCATGTACGCAGCGCTCAAGGATAAACTGCCGCCCGACGTTTGGGACTACCCAACGCCGTAGTGTGACCACGACGGGGCGTTTCAGATCGGGTGACTCAGGATTCTGGTTGGTTACGAATTGGGCTATGTCGGTCTGGGAGCGAAAACCCTGTTAAGACCGTCGGTCTCGCGTAGATAGATCTACGGATTGCACGGGGGTGATAGGTCCCACACGGGATAAAAGACGAACTACACCTTAAAAAGAGACTTCAACTCTCGATTTAGGGGAATACGCAGGAGAAAAGAATGGCAATCTCAAGTGCGATTAACAATGAACCGGTTAGCAGCGCGAACGCCGCAATACTCGACATGAAGTTCGAAATCGTCGTCATTCCTGTCTCGGATGTAGATCGTGCGAAGGAGTTCTACGGAAGACTTGGGTGGCGACTCGATGCCGACTTCGACAGCGGTAAGGATTTCCGGGTGATCCAGTTCACGCCCCCGGGCTCCGGATGCTCGGTCATCTTCGGCAAGAATGTCACCGCGGCAGCACCTGGCTATGCCCAGGGCCTGTACCTGATCGTCTCTGACATTGAGGCCACGCGCAAAGAGTTGCTCCATCGCGGCATCGAGGTCAGTGAAGTGTTTCATGGCGCCAGCGGCGTGTTTGCGGGCAGCGACGAGCCGTACCTGTTCGGGCGCAACCGAGTCGGCGGTCCTGATCCCGGTCATGGCAGCTATCGCTCGTTCGCCTCGTTCAGCGATCCGGACGGCAACGGTTGGCTGCTGCAGGAAGTCACGACGCGGTTGCCCGGTCGCATCGACTCTACGGCGACAACCTTTGCCTCAGCCATTGACCTGGCGAGCGCGTTCCGGCGTGCGGAAGCTGCCCACGGCGAGCACGAAAGACGCACCGGTCAGCGCGACGCCAATTGGGCTGACTGGTACGCCGCGTACATCGTGGCGGAGCAAGCGGGTGGAAAGCTGCCGGAATAAACGGCAGCGATGGGACCCGTACATAAGGAGTAACTGCATGCGATCTGACATCGTGACCGGAAGCATATTCCCCGACTACGAGTTGCCCGATCACACCGGAACACCGCGCAGGCTGAGCGAATTGCAGGGTGAGGACCCGTTGATCCTGACTCTTGCGCGGGGCCACTACTGTCCGAAAGAGCACCAGCAACATCTGGAACTCGCTGCTTTCTACCCTAAGATCGCTGTGGCGTACACGCAAATCGCGACTATCTCCACCGACGATCACCACGCCATCCAGGAATTTCGGGCGTCGGTCGGCGCCGTGTGGCCCTTTCTTTCCGATCCCGGTCGAAGAGTGCAGAAGGATCTTGATATCAAGGAGTACACCGATCCCGAGCACAACCCGATGATTCCGCACACCCTCGTACTCAAGCCGGGTCTGGTGATCTACCGCATCTACAACGGGTACTGGTTCTGGGGCCGCCCGTCGGCTGTCGACCTCTGGCACGATCTTCGCGCACTTACCAGCGAAATTCGCCCCGATTGGGATTTGAGTGCTCCTGGACTCCGCCAAGCTTGGAATGCGGGGAACCTCTCCGCTTTCCACGGGTGGAACAAGCGTCCCGAGGAGGCGAAAGCAGTCCTGGCCTTAAGCAAGGAGGTTCAGTGACCGACGGCTCTCAACCGGGACTCCTCGGCCAAATTGTTGTCGTCATCGGCGGTAGCGCTGGCATCGGGCTCGAAACCGCCAGGCTCGCCCGCTCCGAGGGAGCCGACTTGATCCTCACAGCGCGCGACCCGGACCGCCTGCAGCGCGCTGCGAGCGAACTCGGCGCGCGGAGCACTACCGCGTTCGACGCCACCGACTTCGAACGGCTCAAGAGGTTCTTCGACGAGCTGCCCAGGCCGATCGATCACGTGCTGGTCACGGGCCCTGGTCCCTATTACGCGCCGCTGGCTGAGTTCGACTTCGAAGCGGCACGCCGCAACCTGGAAGCCCATCTCTTGCTGCCGCTGCAGGTCGCTCGGAACGCCGCCAGCAAGGTTCGCCCGGGAGGGACCCTGCTCTTCATGGGCGGCGTCGGTGGCCGCCGGACGGCAACGGGATTCACGCTTATATCGGCGCTCACGGCCGCGCTCCCCGCCATGACGAAGAACCTGGCGCTCGAGCTTGCGCCCGTCCGCGTGAATCTGATCGCGGCCGGGTTCGTCGATACGCCGCTGTCGGCGGCGATCCTCGGCGACCAACTGGACGCGCGCCGGGAGCACCTGCGCACGACGCTGCCAATCCGACGCGTCGTCGGTCCGGCCGACGTCGCCGCACTGGCCGTGCACATCATGACCAACACTGCCCTGACGGGCGCGACCTACGACATCGACGGCGGCCAGCAGCTCGTCGAGGGATGAGCCCATTTCGTGATGGTCGTATCCCTGCCGCACTTCCGCTGAAAGTGATGGTCAGAGGCTTTGTCGGTTTATTTGTTGAGGGATCTGGCAGAGCCCGGTGCCCTTGATTCGCGCCAGGATTGTCGACGCCAACCCGCGAGCGAAAGGACGCAGCTACGCGCCTTTCTTCTTTTCCGTCCTCACGCGATCGACATATCGCCCGGTCTTCACTTCGACGCGCACGGTTTCGCCGGGCGCGATGAACAGCGGCACTTTGATTTCCATACCGTTGTCGAGAGTCGCTTCCTTGAAGGCGCTGTCCTGCTGGGCGTGGATTGGCGGCGCGGTAGTTTCGATTTTCATCTCGACGATCTGCGGCAGGACGACGCTGACCGGCTTGCCTTCGAAAAACTCGACGGGCAATTCCATCTCGGGCTTAAGGAATGGCTCGGCGGAGCCAATCATCTCGCGAGCGATTTCGATCTGCTCGAAGGTGACTGGGTTCATGAAGGTCACGCCGTCGTCGCTGCTATACAGAAACTCCATGTTGTGGCGTTCGAGTTCCAGGTCTTCCAGCCGCTCCTGTGGTCGGAAGTGCTGGTCGAGCATGCGTCCGCTGTGCAGGTTGCTGAGTGAAGCTTTGACTACGCCGCCCATTTTGGCGGCGCCGGCTTTCGACTCGACATCCAGCACCTTGTACACCTGTCCTTCGAAGCGGATCACCATCCCGGGACGTAACTCTGATGCGATCACCATAGCGCGCCACCTCACTCATCCAGAGTCAGAATTGTTCACCATCGAGGTCAGGACGACAGGGAGAATCTTAATCGAACAATTCCTCAGCGTTCCCGGTGTCTCCGTGGCGGACTATTTACTGCTGCCCCTTCGCGATAATCAGGGTCAGGTCGTCGGCCTGCTCGCCCGGGGCGAACTGCTTCACCGCCGCGATTACGGATTCAAGCATCTCCTGCGCTTGCCGGCGTGGGTCGGCACGTAACGCAGCCACAAGACCTGCTTCGCCAAACTCCTCGCCCAGTGAGTTGGTAGCTTCGAGCACGCCGTCGGTGCAAACCGCGAGGATATCGTTCGGCTGCATGTGGGTTTCGGCCACCTCGCAGCGCCACTCCTCGAACATACCCAGCACAGTCGCCGTTGCACGCAGGCGTTCAACTTGGTCTTCGCGCAGAATTACCGGCGGATTATGGCCACAGTTGACGTAGCGCAGCCGACGCGTTTCGTCCTCGTAGACGCCGATGAAAAGCGTGGCATATTTGTTGGACTCGGTGGACTCGAAGAACATGCGATTCACCCGTTCCAAGGTCTGAGAGAAATCGTGACTGACGATAGCCGATTGGCTGCGTAGATGTGCCTGCAGGTTTGCCATGAGCAGTGCCGCGGAGATGCCTTTGCCTGCGACATCAGCCAGTACGAAGCCGACCCGTCCCTCGCCCAGGTCGAGGAAGTCATAATAGTCGCCGCCGACTGCGCGAGCCTGGATGCAAGCACCGGCATAGTCGATGGTCTTCAAAACCGGCGTCTTCTGCGGCAGCAATTTCGCCTGCACCTGGCGGGCGATGTCCATCTCCTGGGCCGCGCGCCGGTCGGCCTCCATCCGCTCCGCCATGCCCTGCGCCAACGCGATGTTTTCTAGCGCAACGCCCGCCTGGTTTGCTACTGAGTCCAGCAGGCGCTTGTCCTCGCCCGAGTAAGACTCTTCCGACAGCTTGGGACCCAGCACGGCAAGTCCCAGCAGCTGCCCATTACGCCCCATCATAGGAACCAGGCATTCCGGCCGAAGCGGTTGCAACACTGCGAGCGCGGGCGCCTCGTCGGGTGCCGGAATAATCTCCCAAGTTTGGCCGCGTTCCTGCATGTGTTCGAGCACCGGAAGGTCTGATGGCAGATTTTGTATCGGCTCGGATTTGTCCGCCGCTGCCATGAACTCGCCGCCTTCTCGGAAGTAAATAGCCAGCGTCGCCGGATGCAGCGCGTCGTCTATTTCGTTCCGCAGGAGTTGCGCCAGCTGCTCGCGGTTCGAGGCATCGCGTGTCTTGGCTGCAAGGTCCATAAGGATTTGCCGTGTGTCATAAGCGCTGCGAAAGAACGCGCGGTCCAACCGGCGCGTCACGCGACTCTGCATTTGCGTGCCGCCCCACACCAGGACGATGCCAAGGGCCGCTCCAGACGGCACGGCCATCCGGCTGCGGTCTGGGAAGTATTGCTCGAGACCGCGCGCCAACAGAAGAGTAGCGGCAATGCCCATCAGCATGATTAGCAACAGAAATCCGCGCTGCACCAAGAAATAACGGGCGCTGCGCTTCAGCAGCACCGGGATCTCAAGCACCCGGTGTTTGACCACGGCGTAGGCAAAAGAAAGCGGTAACAGCCACAGGGAAATAATAGGAATGACGAAGAACCAGAACGGGTAGGTGTAATAAACCCGATGCTGCACGATAGCAATCGCACCGGTAACCAAAAACGGAGCGAGGCTGCTCACCGTGCCCCAAACCATGACTTGTGCCTTGCGCCGGTCGTTCGCATTGGGTGCTCTTAAGCTGTTCCAGATCAACGAAACCAGACCGAGCGTGAATCCGCCAAACATGAAAGCTGCGGAGACGGGCAGCCAAATCCGCTCGTCGATCTGGCTGCCCAGCTTGACCGCCAGATACAAACTGCCGGTAACGAGCGCCAGCACAGCAAAGGGCAGCGCCAGTGCGAGCGCGGTGATCGTTGCGGCGTACTTCAATCGCGGAAACTTCCGGTCGATGGGGGACGAGACGGGAAACGTGGCGAAGAACCAATAGAAGACTGCCGGTGTCGGGTTGTACAGCAACAGCATGTAGCTCTGCATGAACCGGCACAGCCAGGGGGACAGCACTCCCTCGAGATATGCCACTGGCGCGGCTGCGATGAACCCGCCGAACATGAAGGCCAGAAGCCAGGCGTTGCGGTCCCTGAGGCGGAGGAAAAGCACCAGCAAGCCGACCACAAGAAACGGCACCGGATAGTAATCAATCACCTGGATGGCGAGCCACTTTACCGGTGTCAGCCGCTCGCGCGGACGAGCGGCTTCAAGCTTCACGGGCACGTCAAACGGCTCGACGGTTCCTGGCCTCTGGATGCGGAAGTTCACGACGTCTCCCGCTTTGCCGTGCGCGATTGCCGGAGCTACCGAGAGGACATGCTGACGAAAGCCGTTAACGGTGAGAATTCTGTCCTGCGGGAGCAGCCCTGCCCGCCCTGCAGGAGAATCCGGATCAACAGTAAGAACGGTGACGTACGGCGTGTACTCGGGCTTCCATTCGATGCCGATGCGTACGGCAGGCGACCAGCCCGCGTAGTACAACCAGACAACCGTATAAAGCGTCAGAGTCGCACCGTAAACGAGGGCAGCACCCAGCAGTACCGGTCGCGGAATGGAGCTCAGACTGCGCATCTAGCGAACGTATGTTAACTCGTGGCATCGCTGTCTGTCCGTGATTCTTCGGCGAGAAACTCGATTACTTCCTGGGGATTCGTCGCCAACCAGACGGGGGCGAAGGACATGCGGTGCAGAGGAGTGGGGCCTTTCTCGCGCAGGGCCTTGAGATGTTGCGGAGCGCCGTAGCCTTTGTTCGACGCCAGTCCGTAGCCGGGGTAAAGGGCGTCGAACTCGCGCATCATGGCGTCGCGTTCGACCTTGGCGAGAATGGAGGCCGCAGCAATCGATGCTGACAGCGCGTCGCCGTGGATGATGGGGGTCTGCGCGCAATCGAAGGCGATGCGCAGCGCGTCCACAAGCAGATGGTCAGGCCGCAGCGCGAGCTTGCAAACTGCCTCTTCCATGGCGCGCTTCGAAGCCCAGTAGATGTTGATCTGGTCGATGATGGCAACATCTACGAAAGCGACAGCCCACGCGATGCAGTTCTCCCGGATGCGTGGGGCGAGCTTCTCGCGGGTCTTCTGGTCGATGAGTTTGGAATCGCGAAGCCCACGGATTCGGTAATCCGGGTTGAGAATGACGGCAGCGGCGACGACGGGGCCGAACAGGCATCCACGACCAACTTCATCGACACCCGCGACCAGCTTGGCTCCAGCCTGCGACGCCTGTTTCTCGTACTTCAGCGTGCACTTGAGGTTCTTGAGCAGGCGCAGCTTGAGGGTGGCGTCGGTAACATCCTCATCGTCGAATTGCAGGAACCGTCGCAGCGACTTGTGATTGGACCGCTTCACACTCATGTTGAGACGAGAGGTTGTCCAAAATTGTAGAGCACGGGATGGTGGAAAAGAATGTGGCAAAAACAAAAAGGCACAGAATCTCTGTGCCTCCGTGTTCTCCATGGAGAATGTGGACGCTACTGGATGGAAACGAGCTGTTCTTTCGCCGCGTAGTGCGAGTCCACGTAATCGTTGAGGATTTTAATGAATTCGGCCACGATGTGGTCGCCCTTAAGAGTCGTCATAAGGCGCCCGTCAACGTACACCGGAGCTTTGGGCTCCTCGAACGTGCCGGGAAGGGAAATGCCGATATTGGAATGCTTCGATTCGCCGGGGCCGTTGACGACGCAACCCATCACCGCGACCTTCATCTCTTCGACGCCGGAGTAGCGCGACTTCCACGTGGGCATCTGTTCGCGAAGGTAGCCCTGAATCTGTTCGGCCATCTCCTGGAAGAAGGTGCTGGTGGTGCGGCCGCAGCCGGGGCAGGCCGTGACCTGCGGGGTGAAGCTGCGGATACCCATCGACTGCAGAATCTGCTGGCCGACCGTGACCTCTTCGGTACGATCGCCATTCGGAACGGGCGTTAGCGAGACGCGAATGGTGTCGCCGATTCCTTCCTGCAGCACGACGGCCAATGCAGCGGCACTGCTCACGATGCCCTTGGCACCCATGCCGGCTTCGGTCAGCCCCAGGTGGAGCGGATACTCGCAGCGCTTCGCCAACTCGCGATACACGTCGATCAGGTCTTGTACGCCGCTGACTTTGGCGCTCAGGATGATCTGTTCCCGGCGCATCCCGTAGCTTACTGCCAGCTCAGCCGAACGCAGGGCACTTTGCACCATCGCTTCCATGGTCACGTCGCGCGCGTCTTTGGGCTCGGCCAAATTCGAGTTTTCGTCCATCAGGCGGGTCAGCAGCTGCGAGTCGAGCGAGCCCCAGTTCACGCCGATGCGCACCGGTTTGTCGTTCTCGATGGCCACTTCGATCATGGTGCGGAAGTTGTCGTCATCTTTCTTGCCGATGGAGACGTTGCCGGGGTTGATGCGGTACTTCGCCAGCGCCCGGGCGCATTCGGGATACTTCTTAAGCAGGATGTGTCCGTTGTAGTGGAAGTCGCCAATGATGGGCACGCGGATGCCGAGCCGGTCAAGGCCGTCAACGATGGGAGCCACGGCCGCGGCTGCCGCATCGTTGTTGACGGTGACGCGTACCAACTCGGAACCGGCCCGCGCCAGGGCTGCCACCTGGCGGACTGTGCCCTCGATGTCGGCGGTGTCGGTGTTGGTCATGGACTGCACCACAACCGGTGCATCGCTGCCGACGCGAACGCCTCCGACCGTGGCCGTGTAAGTCTTTCTGCGTTGTATTTGAGCCATACAGGTAGAGTCCAGTTTACCATGTTGCGGCTGGTCTTCTGCCTGCGGCGACACGCCTGATGGCTTGCTTGCTACTTTCGGAAACGCCCATAACCCATTGTCAATACTAGACTTGAATCGATGGGAGGGTCTACCTCGGTTCCTGCGGCAGGAGAGCCGGAGTGGCCGTTTGGGTCGCGGTGTTCAGCTACAAGAATCGGGAACTCTTGCTGGCGGAAACGGTGAATTCCTTGAAAAGCGTTTCCGCTGTGCGACCGATGCGCCGCAGAATCCCAACCGGCGTAGAATAAGATCGGGCGGGAAACTCAATCATCCATCACGTGTTAGTACGGTCGAGGAGTGTCGAGCGCGACACTGTGGTCGGTTCCTGATGCGACTGAGTCCCGGGAAGGTGAAAAGATGAGTTGTTCAATTCGAAATTATGGCGTAATCGCACTCGCGCTGCTGGTGATTGCATCGAGTTCGGCGCTCGGTCAGCAGGGCTATCCGGTGCAAGATCCCGCAAACCCCGCACCCGCTCAGAACCAGACCCAGACGCAGACGGCGCCTGCCCCGGCAACCGTGCCCGACGAACCGCCTTCCAAGCCCGACAAGAACGCTCCCAGCCCGTCGACGCTGAAGAACATTGACGCCATTGGCAACCGCAATGTCGGCTGCAACACCGGGGCGGGGAACTGGTACTCGCTGGAAAAGCAAGTGGCGATGGGGCAGCAGTACTCGCAGCAGGTGGAGCACGGCGTGAAGCTGGTGCAGGACCCGGTGATCACGGAATACGTAAACCGCATTGGGCAGAACCTCGTCAGGAATTCTGACTCCAAAGTGCCTTTCACCATCAAGGTGATCGACACGGACGAGATTAACGCCTTTGCTCTGCCCGGCGGCTTTTTCTATGTCAATTCGGGCCTGATTCTTGCCGCGGACAACGAGGCGGAGCTTGCCGGCGTGATGGCGCACGAGATTGCCCACGTCGCTGCCTGCCACGTGGCCCGCGAACAGACCCGCAGCAACATCGTGAACCTGGCCAGCATTCCGCTGGTCTTCGTTCCGGGCGGATGGGCGGTTTACGAGGCCACGCAGATAGCGATGGGCATCGGCGTGCCGCTGACGTTTATGAAGTTCTCGCGCAACTTCGAGAGTGAAGCCGATTTCCTGGGCATGGAGTACATGTACAAGACCGGGTATGATCCGCAGTCGTTCATCTCATTCTTTGAGAAGATCGAAGCGCAGGAGAAGAAGAAGCCGGGCGCCATCGCCAAGGCGTTTTCCTCGCACCCCATGACTCCGGACCGCGTGGCCCACGCCCAGCAGGAGATGGTGACGGTGCTGCCTCCGCGTGATGAGTATGTGCTGAACACTTCGGAATTCGACCAGGTGAAGTCGCGGCTGGCCTCCATCAACAACAAGCACAAGCTGCAGAACGATAACACCAATGGAAGCCGTCCGACGCTGCGTCGCAGCACTGCCGACAATCCGAGCAATACCAACCCGAACGGCACGCAGAACGACGATGACCGGCCGACGCTGAAACGGACGGATGGGTCGTCTTCTTCCTCATCGTCGCTGAAGTAAGCAAGCGACCGGTGTGGGATCAGTAAAAGGCTCCCTGCGGGGGAGCCTTCTTGTTTAGGTTCGACTTGTCGGCACATCTGATGATCCCAGTTGTGGCTTCGGGGAGCCACGCGCGAAGCGCCTAGTCTTACTGCAGCCGGTGCGCCAGTCCAGGAACCACCTTCATGATGTCGTTGTAGATGACTACCACGGCAAACAGCACGAGGAAAACAAACGCTGTCTGGTAAATCCGCTCCTTGATGCGAATGCTAATGTCACGCCGCAGCAGACCTTCGATCAGCAGCATCAGGATGAGCCCGCCATCCAGGATGGGAATCGGCAGCAGATTGAAGATGCCCAAGTTCAGACTGATAGCGGAAAGAAAATCGAGCTTGATCGCCCAGCCCGGTTGTTGAGCGACCTCGCCGGCGGCGCGCGCGATGCCAATCGGGCCTTCCATCTGCTTGATGGAAGCCTCGTTGCGCAACATCTTGCGAACCAGGTCAACAATCAGCAGGGAGTACTTCTTGTTCTTATCCAGAGATTGTTCCAGCGCCTTCCCGAAGGGAAGCTTGCCAACCGTAAAGCGCTCTGCCCCGAAACCCAGGCGATAACGCTTGTCGCCCCGATCCGTGGTCACCACCGGAGCCGCAGTAAACGTTACGTCCGCACCATTGCGCAGGGCCGTAATGACAACAGGTTTACCTTCGTTCTTCTGCAGATACGAGATCACAGAGTGCAGGGAACGCATTGGCACGCCGTTGATCGCCAAGATCTGGTCGCCGGTCCTCATGCCCGCCTTCGCGGCGGGCATGGTCGGTTCAAGCTGCGAAACCACGATGGGCTCGTCGGGAACTAATCCGATCGGCTGGGGCAGGTCGGAAGTGGCGGCATCTCCGGCCGGGGCGATCGGAGTCTCCAGGATTTCGTTGCCACGCTGGACCGCCACATCGAGAGGAATCTTGCGTTGGATCGATGACTTCAGCCCAACGTCTTCCCATGTAGGATTTTGCCAGCCGTCGATACGAATGATGCGGTCGCCAGCCCGAATGCCCGCTTTATCCGCAGGGGAATTCGGCTCTACCTCGCCAACTACTGCAGGCTCGTCCAGGAATTTCGGGTGCTCATAGTGCACCATGTTGACGCCGGTCACAACGCCGACCGCCAGCAGAATGTTCATCGCCGGCCCAGCCAGAGCGATCACCAGGCGTTGCCAGCGGGGATGGGACGTGAATTCGTCCGGCGCGCCGGAGTGAGATTCAAGCGGGTTTTCGCCCGCCATCTTGACGTAACCGCCCAAGGGCAAGGCACTGATGCGGTAATCGGTGTCGCCTTGGCGGAAGCCCAGCAGACGCTTGCCGAAACCGAGCGAAAAGACTTCCACCCGGACACCACTCAACTTGGCTGCAGCGTAGTGGCCGAACTCGTGTACCAGGATCAGGATTCCCAGGAATACGATGAACCAGAGAATATTCCACAACCCTGCTGTCAAAATCGATTCCATAAACCTCGTCTTTGTTGCTGACTATTTGTGCTTGCCCGCCGGAAGGTTCGCTGTCGCGCCGACCCCACGTCCGGTCTCCCGCACCAGATGCCGGGCACGACGCCGGGCGTCGGCGTCCATATCCAGTACCTGTTCAATAGATTCGGGTTTGTGTGCCGGCGTTTCACGAACTACAGACTCAATTGTGGCCGGAATGTCTTCAAATCCGAGGACGCCATCCAGGAAGGCCGCCACCGCCACCTCGTCGGCCGCGTTGAGGGCAATGGTCTTCGCCCCTCCCTGTTCGACTGCCCCGTAAGCCAAACGTAAGCAGGGGAATTTATCCAGGTCGGGAGGACTGAAATCCAGTTGCCGAAGCTCGCTCACGGGAAACCGCAGGTCCGACTTTACGCGGTCGGGATAGGTCAGAGCGTACAGGATGGGCAACTGCATGTCGGTAACAGACAGTTGCGCCAGCAGGCTGCCGTCGACGAACTCGACCATGGAATGAATCGTGCTCTGGGGATGCACCAGCACGCTGACCTGGTTGGCCGGCATGTCGAACAGACGGCAGGCCTCGATGACCTCGAAGCCCTTGTTCATGAGAGTGGCCGAATCGATAGTGATGCGCTTGCCCATCTTCCAGGTGGGATGGTCCAGAGCCTGTTCCACGGTGATGTGGGCGAAGTGCCGCTTCGGCGTGTGCAGGAAAGGTCCGCCGGAAGCGGTCAGCCAGATGCGATGCACCTCGTGGCGTCGTCCGCCGCGCAGGCACTGATGGATGGCGTTGTGTTCGCTGTCGATGGGCAGCAGCGGCTTGCCCTGCTTCTGCGCCTCGGCCACGATCAGTTCGCCTGCTGTGACCAGGCACTCCTTGTTGGCTACCCCGACTGTCTTGCCGGCCTTCACGGCTGCGTAGGTGGCTTCCAGGCCGGCGACACCGACGATGGCGCTGACGACGAAGTCGGCTTCGGGATGTGTGGCTACCTTTACCGTACCAGGCGTGCCGTAGGTAACCAGGACTGAGTGACCCAGCCCGACTTTCTTCAGCTTGTCGTGCAGGTGGCCGGCCGATTCTGCTGACGCCATCGATACGACTTTCGGATGCCAGCGCCGCGCCTGCTCGAAGGCCAGTTCGACATTGCCGCCGGCAGCCAGACTGGTTACCGAGAAGCGGCCAGGGTAGGCCTCAACGATCTTCAGCGTGCTCTTGCCGATGGAGCCGGTGGAGCCGAGGATGGCAATGTGTCGCATGGACGATCTAGTTTATGGTAACCCAAGGGTGAGTGGCGGGGCGAAATCCCAAATACCAGGATATCCGACGGTTCCTGTTCGTGATTGGGTCACCGCGTCAGATGCCAGTGAAATACTGTCCCAGCCCGCTCACGTATAACAGCCAACCCATGGGAGCTGCGAATAGCAGTGCATCAATACGGTCGAGTACCCCTCCGTGCCCCGGCAGCAACGTTCCTGAGTCTTTTACCCCTGCCCCGCGCTTCAGCGCCGATTCCACCAAATCACCAAGCTGTGCCGAGACATTCAATAAGATTGCGAACATCGCGACCACCCACCCCGGGGCGATGCTGGTCCCCAAACTGGCTCCCATCATACCTGCCTGCCCCAACAGATGCAGATAGCGCAGCACATGGACGATTGGAGGGACGGAATGAAACAGAATCAGTGCCACGATCACCGAGCCCACCGCAGACGCAACCGCGCCTTCCCACGATTTGCCGGGACTTACCCTCGGCGCCAACTTATGCTTTCCGATCGCGCTGCCAACGTAATACGCCGCGATGTCACCCGTCCAAACCACGAGCATCAGAACAAGAACGAACAGCGCCCCTGCTTCATATGCCCGCAAAAGCACCAGGCATACCAGCGACAGTCCCACGTATGGCAGCAAGAGAAACGAAACTGCCGCATCCGGAAGCGAATGCGAGAGCGGATCTCGGCGGAGGCTGGCAATCATCAGTACGAAGGGCGCCGCCACCAGCAACACCCCGGAGGTTCCTTCCACCATTGAAACGCCGCGCAGCCAGGCCGGCATCTGACGGGCCACTTCGAGACTTCCCCAAGTGACAAACGCGAACAGTGATAGCAGGAGAATGTAACTCAGGCTTTGAAACGGCCTGAATCCTTGGGCCTTCACGATGCCGAAGTAGTCCCTTGCCGCCAGCACCGCCACTCCGAAGACCAGCAGCGTAAATAGCCACAGCGGCGCCTTGAACAGCGCCAGCACAACGATGGGAATCAGGATGGCTGCGGTAAGAACGCGCTTCACGACGAGTGCCCGTCGCCGATGAGTCCGCCAAAACGACGTTCACGTTTCTGGAAGGCCTCGATGGCCTCCAGCAACTCGCTGCCGCGGAAGTCGGGCCAGAGCGTGTTGGTCACGTAGATTTCGGCGTAGGCTGCCTGCCAAAGGAGGAAATTGCTCAACCGCATCTCGCCGCTGGTGCGGATCAGAAGATCGAGTTCCGGCAGTCCCCGGGTGTAGAGATGCTGCGAGATCGCCTTCTCATCGACCTTCATGTGGTCGAAGCCGCCGTTGCGCGACGCCTCGCGCGCCAGCGCATGGAAGCAGTCCACCATTTCGGTGCGCGCGCCGTAATTCAAGGCCAGCGTCAGCACCATCCCGGTGTTCCTTTCGGTCGATTCGCGCGCCCAGGACATGCGCTCCTGTACTTCCTGGGGAAGCTCGTGTTGCCGCCCAATGTACTGCAGCCGAATGTTGTTCTCCATCATGGTCGGCAGTTCGAGTTTCAGGTAGCGCCTCAGAAGGTTCATCAGATAGCTGACTTCGCCCTTCGGACGCTTCCAGTTCTCCGCCGAGAAAGAGTACAGCGTGAGGGCCGGGATGCCGATGCGCGCAGCTGTCTCGATGGTCGAGCGCACTGCTGCTACGCCCGCGCGGTGCCCGGCAATGCGCGGCAAATGGCGGCGCTTGGCCCAGCGGCCATTACCGTCCATGATGATGGCTACGTGATGTGGAAGCCGTTCCGTGTCGAGGCGGGCGAACACCTCAGCCTCTTTGCGGTTCAGCCCGACGGGAACAGTCGCGCGCAACGCAAAACCTCTCGTATCTTATTGAAAATAGCACAGGATAGCAGCGTTTGCAATGAAGGCCCGCAGGCTCATGCAGCGGGTAATTGGGCGTCGCGCGCGAGGGCGATGGACTATAATCCGGCGCTGACGGTTGCAACAAGACAGACTCAACAACTCTGCGGTTGTCTCCGTTAAAAGGAGCCTCATCCTGAAACTTCATCTCGTGTTCGCCGCGTACTTGGCGTTATTCGTTGCTCCTGGCACGGCGCAAGACAAGCCGGTTCCCGTGGAAGAGGAGCCCTACCACCATGTGCAGTTGAAGAACGACGACATCGTTGTCATCCACGCGATCCTCGCGCCGGGCGAGCGTACGGCCTACCACATCCACTCCTGCGACCGGACCGGTGTTGAAATCTCGAACAACACCACCACCGGGCAGCGATTTGGAGAGGCCGAAGACGCACCCAAGCCATCGTCTCCGGGCGACGTTTTCTCGGACTCCTGCACGGACAAGCCACTTGTCCATCGCGTTCACAATGTCGGCAGCACCACGATGGACGTGATCGATATTGAGTTGCTCCACCGCCCCGAACATCCATCGACCACCGCTGCCGGGCCGGTCGCCATCGAAAACCCGAGTGTACGCGTGTACAAGTGGGTCATCGCCCCGGCCGCGTCCAGAGAATCAAAATCGACTTCTGTGTCCAACAAGGAATCGGGAAGACAAGCTCCTGAAGGGCCGCCGATCTGAACCGCCTTAAACTCTCTCTTGTCAGGAATTCCGCCTCCGATCTCATGGACGATGGCCCGGAGTGTTGTCCCCATGGGGACTTCGACCAGACCCACATTCTTTACCGCTCCGGCCAGGGCAAAGACCTTGGTTCCCTTCGAACCCTTTGTTCCGATGGAAGCGAACCATCTCCCTCCATTTCGTACGATGGCCGGGACATTGGCGAAGGTCTCCACATTATTCAGAACCGTCGGCTGTCCCCATAGCCCGGCCTCGGTGGATCGCGGAGGTTTAATGCGAGGCATTCCTCTTTTCCCT
>Ga0207826_1000199_pt1 | contig 16373 bp, 13 predicted proteins | sample LuqExpMetageno80_FD_187837 | JGI IMG/M metagenome (GOLD analysis project Ga0207826, IMG submission 187837) | Tropical forest soil microbial communities from Luquillo Experimental Forest, Puerto Rico - Sample 80 (SPAdes) | ecosystem: Environmental > Terrestrial > Soil > Tropical forest ... | reverse complement strand
GAGACGGAGCGGCAGCCCGACGACGATTTGACCGACGCTATGATCGCGTACAAATTCGCGAAGACGGCGCATATCTTCGTTGCGATTAACGCGTTCGAGGGTGTCGTGTGGCTCGGCGATGCGAGCATCCCAGCCGGCCAAAGCAAGGCCGATTTTGCTCCGGCCGTAGTCGAGCGCGAGGATCTTGCGCTCCGTGACGGCGGATTCTGGGGCGGCTGATTTGGAAACCTGCGCCACCAAGCCAGTATAGCGTGAAGGCCCAAGGAAGGACCGAAGCGGGAGGGGGCGTGCAGACAAAGAGTTCACCGACCCTTGGAACAGGGGGGTGCAGAACTCGGCGTGTGTCAAATCGTTGGGAACTCCGGGAGGCGGAAATGCGTACCGTACTGAGTGTGGAGGGTGCGCATGCACGATTTGGGCGGCAACCTGCGTTATGCAATCCGGCAATTCCGGCTTGCTCCGGTATTCACGGCAACGGCGATCCTGACGCTGGCGCTCGGAATCGGAGGAACAACGGCGATATTCTCGCTGATCCACGAGGTGATGTTGCGCTCGTTGCCGGTGTCGGACCCGGGAACGCTTTACCGGGTGGGCGAAGGCGACGACTGCTGCGTGGAAGGTGGGACACAGGATAATTGGGGGATGTTCTCGTTTCCATTGTTTGAACGGCTGAAGAAGGAAACGCCGGAGTTCGACGAGGTCACCGCGTTCCAGGCCGGGCGCGGGCGGATGAGCGTGAGACGGCAGGGCGCGGAAAACGCGGCACGGCCGCTGCATTCGGAATACGCCGACGGGCATTATTTTTCGACCTTGGGGGTAGGTGCGTTCTACGGGCGAGTTTTTACGCCAGAGGATGACAAGCCGGGCGCCGCACCGGTAGTCGTGCTGAGCCACCGCGTGTGGCAGACAACCTATGGGTCCGATCCGTCGATCGTCGGTTCTACTTTCGTGGTGGAGGGCCACCCGTTCACGGTGGCGGGGATTGCGCCCGCCGGCTTTTTCGGTGAAATGCTGGAAAGCGATCCGCCCGACATCTGGGTTCCTTTGCAGCAGGAGCCGTTGATCAATGCCGACGGCAGCATATTGCGCCAGCCGGTCTCAGCGTGGTTGCGGATGATCGGGCGATTGCGGGGAGGAGCCACGACCGAGGGAATGTCGCCGCGACTGACCGGAATTCTTCGGCAGTGGCTGCAGTCCGATTCGGGATACCCGGCGACCTGGATGCCGGACGTGATCCATGACCTGCCGAAGCAGGCGCTCAGCGTGATTCCTGCGGGTGCCGGAGTCGCCGCGATGAAGCAAGAGTATGGGCGGAGCCTCGAGATTCTGCTTTCGGTTTGCGGGTTGGTGTTGCTGGTGGCGTGTTCGAACGTGGCCAACCTGCTGCTGGCTCGCGGTGTGACGCGCCGTGCGCAAACAGCGGTGCGCCTGGCGGTTGGTGCAACCGCGAGGCAAATCGTTAGCCAGGCACTACTCGAAAGCATCCTGCTAGCGATTGGAGGCGGACTGGTTGGACTGATTGTAGCGATGGCGGCAGGGCGGTTGCTGCTGGCGCTGGCTTTTCATAGCGCGCATTTCCTGCCAATCAGCGCTACACCGTCTTTTGCGGCACTCGGATTTGCCTTCGCGCTGGCGCTGGTGACCGGGCTTATTTTCGGTGCAGCGCCTGCATGGCTCGCGACGCGCACGGATCCGGCGGAAGCGCTACACGGATCGGGCCGGGGAAACAGCGACCGTTCCTCGGTGGCTCGCAAAGCTTTGCTGATTGTGCAAGCGACGGTGTCGGTTGTGCTGGTGGCGGGCGCGACGATGCTGGGACGGAGCCTGAACAAGCTAGAGCATCAGGATTTCGGGTACGAGGTGCAAGGGCGTGTCCTGGTGAGCCTGAACAATCCTCCGGCGAGGTACACGCAGCCGCAATTGGCGTCGTTGTACCGCCAGCTCGAGGATGAACTGGCGCATATTCCGGGAGTGGAGGGAGCCGGGCTGGCGCTCTATAACCCGCTGACCGACAACTGGGGCGAAGAAGTCCTGGTCGCCGGGCATCCCCCACCTCAAGTAGGCGAAGAGTCCGGCGCATCGTGGGACCGGGTCAGTGCCAACTATCTTCAAAATCTTGGCATGACCATGTTGCACGGGCGGACATTTACGGCCGCGGACAATGAAACGACGGCTCCGGTGGCGATCGTGAACGAAGCATTTGTGAAACGTTTTTTCAAGAATGGTGAAGATCCTCTCGAGCAACACTTTGGACTGGACCTGCCGGAAAACGCAGGCACGTATCGAATCGTCGGCATCGTGCACGATGCGAAGTTTGCGGGTTGGGGGCTGGACAAGCCGGCACGGCCGATGTTCTACGTGCCGCTGGCGCAAAGCGTGAACTACCCGCAAGAGCTAATGAAGAGGCTCGAACTGGTGTCGCACCGTATCAGCGGAATCATGCTGAAAACCAACCTGCCGGCGGGGAGACTGGAACCGCTGCTGACGCAAAAGCTGGCGGAGCTGGACCCGAATCTTACGTTCAACAGCATACGCACACTCGAGCAGCAGGTTGAACTGACTTTCGACCAGGCACGGGCCGTCGCGAGTCTCGCGGGCTTGTTTGGGATTGTGGCGCTGCTGCTGGCCGCGGTTGGACTCTACGGGGTTACAGCCTACGCAGTGGCGCAGAAGACCAACGAGATTGGAATCCGCATGGCGCTTGGGGCGGATCGTATGAAAGTGATGCGGCTCGTCCTGGCAGGGGCCTTTGCTCGCGTGCTGATTGGGCTACTCCTAGGATTGCCACTCGCGATTGGGGCTGGGAAGTTGCTCTCGGCCCAGTTGTACGGCGTTCGGTGGTGGGACCCGCCGGCACTGACCGTGGCCACCGGGGCGTTGACCTTGTGCTCGTTCGTTGCAGCAATGATTCCCGCCAATCGGGCGGCGTCGATCGCACCGATAAATGCGCTCCGGGTTGAGTAGCAAGGCGTCGGAGCCGACCGGAGGTCCGGGCTGTTTCGCGCTTCCGGGTGTCCGGAAGCGCGACAAGAGCTGCCCGGCAGCGGACATTTCCACGCTCAGCCGGGGCGACCAACTTCATTGATTCGTTATTTTCCTATCGATTAGCTCGAGTGTAAGGTGGCAAAGGAATTGCGGGCTCCTTCTGCGACGGGGTGTCTTTCTCCCGCTGGGAAAGCTGGTTCCGGAGGCACGGCCATGAAGAAGATCGATCACATGCGTGAAAAGATCAGTATCCTGCCGACCGCGCAGTACCTGTCAAAGATGCACGATGCGGGTTGGAGCCTCGTGGCGCTCGAATGGGAGCGCGAGGTGGAAGTGTCTGGCCAAACCCCGGAGCCGAAGGTGGAGCCCGGGTTCGAGGAAATACCGTTCGGCCTGCGAGTCGCAACGGACTGCCGACACCTAGAGGATGATCCCCTGGAAATGCAGACGCTGCGGTTCCTCACCGAGATGATCGTGCAGGACATTTCGTTCAAGAGCATGGCTGACGCACTGAATATTCGGGAGTACCGAACGCGGGACGGACGGCCGTGGACGGCGGCCCGCGTGTTCAAGCTGACTCCACGACTCGTGGAGGTCGCGCCGCGCATCCTTTCCGGCAGCGAATGGGAAGCGCGGCGCAAGCAGATTTCGCGTGTTAGCTGGAATTCTTGAGTGAGTGTTTACATGCCGCCGGTGACGCGAACGGTTTCGCCGGTAAGGTACTTGGAGTCCGAGGACGCCAGGTAGACAGCGGTAGGAGAAACGTCGTCCGTCTGGCCGATACGGCCGAGAGGTGACTGGGATTCGACCCACTTGCGGAAATCACTCTCGCTGAAACCGCCGGAGACGACACCTTCGGCGGCTTTGGTCGCCGAGTAGACGGAAGCGTGGGCGGAAGAATCGTACTGACACCGGAACCGATGTTGATGATGCTGCCGCCTTCGGGGCCCATGAATTTCACCTCTTCCTTTGTGGCCAGCAAAAGACCGAGAACGTTGAGATTGAACTGGCGATGGAAGAGCTCCTCGGTGGTGGCTTCGAGCGGTGCGAATTGATAGATGCCGGCGTTGTTGACGGGGACGTTGAGCTTGCCGAAGGCTTTGATGGTCTCGGCGAAGAGACGCGTGATATCAGCTTGCTTCGAGACGTCGCCCTGCACGGCGATGGCTTTACCGCCCGTGGCGGTGATTCCTTTGACGACCTTGTCGGCGGCTTCCTTGCTCGAGGAGTAGTTGACTACGACCGATGCGCCTTCCGCAGCAAGGGCCTTGGCAATTCCCGCGCCAATGCCCTTCGAAGCGCCGTAACCACGGCAACTTGATCTGTGAGCTTACCCATCACGACCTCCACTTCCAGCCGATTTCTCTGGCTGGACCTTTTCGTCGAGCCTGTAACTGATGCGCGAGGGTCAGGAAGGTTACGTGGCTCGCGCGTCGAGTTGGTGCCGGCTCCTAAACCGTTCACTCAGTGCAGGGTCAGAACGGTCTTATCGCCGTTCAAGATGCACTCCAACTGAAGCGAAGCGTCTTTCTTTTTCGTGAGCTGGAAATAGAGATAGCCCGCAACAGGTGTTGAAGCGGTTCCTTCCGGGAGTCCTTTCTTGGCCAGCTCGGCTTCCATGGCGTCGCGATCGCTGTCGGACGATCCGGGGTGAGCGCCATTTCCGGCGGCAACCTCACCGCCAGTTTCACGCTTAACGCCGTGTACGGTGGTACGAGCCCCCGTGACAGGGTCGACGTAAGTCCCTGACTCATAGCCGATACCGACCGATTGAGTCACGCTGACATCGCGCTGCTCTTCAGCTGACTTCTGAATGCTGGCAGCGGCAACCCCGGCGCTGTCAGCTTTCACCGCGGTTTCCGATCCCACGACGCGCAAAGAAAAATCACTGAGAGAAATCGGTTGGGGTTTGTCCTTCGGAGGGTAGAAGGCGACTTCAACCACGACGCAACAACGGTTCACATCGGCAGCGAATGCTTTGCGCACTTGATCCGAAGCGAGCCGGACAGCGCCGACGCTCACACCGTCTTTTTCCGCGTGAGCCGGGTAGCGATCGGCAGCGGACCTAGGCACCGTGCCACGCGGACCTGCGGATGCGAGCAAGGCCAGGGTTACCAGCGCAGACCATAGCAGGGTTCCCTTGGTACGCATAAACCACCTCACCGGCCTATCGGACTCCCTGCGGGGTATGACGCAGTGTCGGCAGAAGGGGTTTTCTCGAGGTCGGTCCGAGTGGAGGAGGATCGGCATCGCGCCAGGATGCCTCCCCTCCGGGTCTGCGGAAAACGCTGGCTCTCCGGCCTGGATGAAGACTCTCACGGATGCTACGAGAGCGAAGGAGAAAGGACTCCCGGAAGCTGGGCGAACGATTCGCGCTTTCCCTGAGCGTCAAGGTTGGCGGCCGCGGGTTCCGGATTGCCAGTCATCCCACATGCCAAGGGTTTTGAGTTGCTGGTCGAGGCGGGTTTCTTTCATGAGAGCCTCGATTTCGGTGCGCGTTTGACGCTTGCCGATGGGCTCAACGCGATCCGCGATTCCCCAGGCCGTGACAGCGGCGAGAACGGTGTTGAGCTTCAGCTCGCGGATATCGACCTTATCGAAGGTGTCCGAAGAGGCGTGGTAGTTCTCGAGGTAGTTGGCCACTTCCTGGTTGGCCATGAGCGTGGGAACGCCCTCGAGGAGAAAATCGAGGTTGTCGGTGCCGAAGGCGGCATCGTAAGTGAGGTTGTCGACGTACCATCCGGAGAAGGGTTTTAGAATTTCGCGCACCGCGGGTTCGATGTCGCGGCGGCCGCCGAGAGCGTAGCCTGTAACCCGGCCGATGCCGGTATCGAAGACCACCATGCCGCGATACTTGTCCATCTCGGCGCGATGGCCTTGGACGTAGGCCCGGGAACCGATCGCTCCCTGCTGTTCCCCGGAAAACAGGATGAAACGGATGGTGCGCCGGGGAAGCAGGCCGCTGGCTTTGATGGCCCGCGCGGCTTCGATGACGAGCGCGGCATTGCAGCCATTGTCGAGCGCTCCGGTGCCAAGGTCCCACGAATCAAGGTGTGCACCAAGGACGACAATTTCGTCGGGCTTTTCGTAGCCACGAACTTCGCCGACAACATTCACCTGCTCGACCGGGCCGGTGAGCTTGTTCGGCATGACGAGACGAACGCGGAGTTTAGCGGGAGAGACAGCGGCGACACGCGCAAGGCGGAGGGCGTCTTCACGCGCAACGACAGCTTGAGGAAGCACCTCGGGCTTGCCCACGGAAGAATTTGTGTGCCGGTAGAGCAGCTTGCGCTCACGCTGCCCGGTCCAGAGAATTGCGACCGCACCGGCTTTCACCGCTTGATCGATGATTTCCGGCGGGCGCAGGTATTCGTCGACAAGATCGGCGAAAGTAGAGTCGATGTCGGCGCGAACGAGAAGAATGGCGCCCTTCACGGAAGCGCCGGCGGCGGCAAAATCATTCTGAGTGCCGTAGCCGATGTCAACGAGGACGGCTTCGAGGCCCTCAGGCGGCGTGGCGGGCGAAAGGCCCTCGGCAACGAGGGAAACCGGGAAGGTGACGGGACCGAGAACGTCGAGGCGCGTTGCCCCTTCGGTCCAGTAGACGGGCAATATGAATTTTTCGGTGTGTACGTCGATGCCCGCGGCGCGGAAAGAGGCGATCGCCCAGTCAACCGCCTTGGCCATTTCCGGCGAGCCGCTGATGCGGCCGCCGATATCGTCAGTCAGTTTGCGGAGATTTTCTTCGAGAGGCGATTCGCCCATAACGAGGGGAGTGATTTTGGCAGCGGCTTGCGCGCAGGAAGAAGCTTCGGTGGTGGAGCAACCTGCGGCGCCCTGGATCGCTTGCGTAGGGTGGAGGGGGTCGGTCGCGACGGGTGGGAGTTGGGCGAAAAGAGAGGAAGCAACAAAGCAGAGAAGCAACGATGTGAAAGAGCGGAAACGCTTGGGCATTCAAAGGTCCCTTTAGATATTGATCTGGTAACCGGCAAATTATAGCGCACCGGAAAGGGGAGCGCGGCTTAGCGGGTGCGCCTCGATCAAGGGGCGGCGAGCAGCGCATCGGAGACGCGGGCGACTTGCAGCATTTCGGGAACGTCGTGGACGCGAACAATGTGCGCGCCTTTGAGAATGCTGGCGGTGACCGTGGCAGCCGTGCCCCAGATTCGCTGATTGGGAGGGGCGGGCTTCCCGTGGCGGGCGAGAGTGGCACCGAGAAAACCCTTGCGCGAAGTTCCGACCAGCAGTGGATAGCCCAGTTTGGCGAGCGTCGGGAGTTCGGCCAGCAGTTCGTAGTTCTGATCGTAGGATTTGCCGAAGCCGATTCCAGGATCAAGGACAATTTGGGATTTGGGCACACCGGCGCGGCGGGCGATGGAAATGGAGTGTCGCAGGCCCGCCATGACATCGCGCAGAACATCCTTGGCGAAGGGCAGCTTTTGCATGGTTTCGGGGGTTCCCCGCATGTGCATGAGGATGAGAGGCACGCGCGAGCGGACAGCGGCCAGAGCGAGGTGAGGATCGTGCTTCAGGCCGGAAACATCGTTGATGATTTCGGCACCGGCGCGAATGGCGAGCTCGGCGACGCCAGCTTTGCGAGTGTCGACGGAGATGGGAATTTTCAGGCGGCCACGAAGAGCTTCGAGAACGGGAAGGAGTCGGGCCAGTTCTTCCGGGACGGAAATGCCGGCTGAGCCGGGACGGGTCGATTCGCCGCCGATGTCGAGGATGTCCGCACCAGCGCGCTGCATGGCGAGGGCGGCTTCGACAGCGGCCTTTACGCTGAAGAACTTGCTGCCGTCGGAAAAGCTGTCGGGCGTGACGTTGAGGACGCCCATGATGAGCGTGCGCTCCCCGAGGAACAGCTCACGCGCGGGGAGTTTGAGGTGGAAGAGTTTGCGCCGAAACATGAATGGCAAGCAGTGTAGCGCAGTAGAAGGCGTATTCCGCGATGATGTGGACTTGGTCAGTCGAGGTCGATGTCGCGGACAGGCTTGCCGGCCGGCGCATCCTTCGCCTTTTTCATGGCTTCTTCGAATTTTTTGGCGAGGATGTCTTCCTTGTGGGTTTCTTGGAAGAAGGAGTCGGCAAATTTGTCTTCGCGCTGGCGTCGTTGTTCTTCGAGGATGCTAGAAGCCTTCGTGAGATCAACGTCCGGCCCGGGCTTTACGGGCGCAGTGTGCGAGAGGACCGTGCCAAAAATCGGATCGATGACCAGCTTGGCCTGACAGCACGGGCAAGTGACGTCCAGATTTTCGCCGTCTTTGCGTCCCATGGGGATAGTCTACTCCAAAAGGCGCGGGAAAGTGATGTAGGGGCTTCCGCCGAGTCCAGGAGGGTTAGGAATCGTGCCAGGGATGACCGTTTAAGGGGACCAGATAAAACGAGCTACAGGCCGCTTGCCTACACGCGGCCTTCCTCAAAATGCCGGCCTGCAAAGACGCAAAAGGCTAGGGCACGATTGCTCGCGCCCCCTGGCTCAGTGAAAGACGTGCTTAGGCTTTGGCCGGGGAGTCGCCGCGAGTGAAGCCAGGCGCCGGGCGAAGCTCGGGCCGAACAACCTTGGGATCCGTTCCCGGTGCAGCTTGCGGAGGCGGAGCCGGAGGAGTGCGCGGCTTCTCGGGTAGTTGCTTGCCTTCCATCAGCATTTTGACTTCATTGGCATCGAGAACCTCACGCTCGAGCAAAGCCTGGGCGACGTGGTCGAGGGTGTCGCGATTGGATTCGAGAAGGCTGTGCGCGGTTTCGTAGGCCGTGCTGACGATGCGCTTCACTTCCTTGTCGATTTGCAGCGCAGTGTCTTCGCTGAAGTCGCGGTGCTGCGCGATTTCGCGACCAAGGAAGATGGCTTCCTCTTTCTTGCCGAAGGCCAAGGGTCCGAGGTGGCTCATGCCCCATTCGCAGACCATGTTGCGAGCAATGTCGGTTGCGCGTTCGATGTCGTTGCCGGCACCGGTAGTGATGTGGCCGAGGAAAATCTCTTCAGCCGTGCGGCCCCCCATCAGCACCGCCAGCATACCCTCGAGATATTCCTTCGTGTAGGTGTGCTTGTCGGCTTCGGGAAGCTGCATCGTGAGGCCAAGGGCCATGCCGCGCGGAATAATCGTAACCTTATGGACAGGATCGGCCCCGGGCGTCATGGCGGCGACCAGCGCGTGGCCTGCTTCGTGATACGCCGTGTTCTTCTTCTCCTCGTCGGAAAGAATCATGGACTTGCGCTCGACGCCCATGAGGACCTTGTCCTTGGCCATTTCGAAATCGGCCATGGCGACGAACTTGCGATTTTGACGGGCAGCCCATAGGGCGGCTTCATTGACGAGATTCGCGAGATCGGCTCCCGAAAATCCCGGAGTGCCGCGCGCGATGATCGAAAGTTCAACGTCGTCGGAGAGGGGCACCTTGCGGGTGTGGACTCGCAGGATTTCCTCGCGGCCTTTCACGTCGGGGCGCGCCACAACAACGCGACGGTCGAATCGGCCGGGACGGAGAAGGGCCGGGTCGAGCACGTCGGGGCGGTTGGTGGCCGCGATCAGGATCACCCCTTCGTTCGATTCAAAGCCGTCCATCTCGACCAAGAGGGCGTTTAGCGTTTGCTCGCGCTCGTCGTGGCCACCACCGAGGCCGGCGCCGCGATGACGGCCGACTGCATCGATTTCGTCAATGAAAATGATGCAGGGAGCATTTTTCTTGCCCTGCTCGAAGAGATCGCGGACACGGCTGGCGCCGACTCCGACAAACATCTCGACGAAATCCGAACCGGATATGGAGAAGAACGGCACGTTGGCTTCGCCGGCGATTGCGCGAGCGAGAAGGGTTTTGCCGGTGCCTGGAGGCCCGACAAGGAGAACGCCCTTGGGAATGCGTCCGCCAAGCTTCTGGAATTTCTGCGGGTCCTTCAGGAATTCAATGATTTCCTGGAGTTCCTCCTTGGCTTCATCGCTGCCAGCAACATCCTTGAAGGTGGCTTTTTTCTGCTGAGCGGAGAGAAGGCGGGCGCGCGACTTGCCGAAGCTGAGCGCCTTATTGCCGCCGGCCTGCATCTGGCGCATGAGGAAGAAAACGAAACCGGCGAGAAGGAGGAGCGGGAGAGCGTTCAGCAGGATAAGGACCCAATCACCGCTGCGGACCTCCTTGACGTTGAGCTGAACGGCCTTGTCGCGCAGGGCTTTGGTAATTTCGGGAGCGTTTTCCTTGGGAATGGTCACATGGAACTTGCGGTTGACGGGACGAACGTATTCCCCCTGAAGCTCGTAGCTGTTGGGCGATAGATACAGCGTAACCTCTTTTACATCGCCCTCATCGACCTTGGCCATGAACTCGCTGTAGCTTGGAGTGTCTTCACGGGCAGCCTGGCCGTTGCTCGAAACCAGCTTCCAGAGCATGACACCCAGGAAGACGATGGAGATCCAGAAAAGAATCGTTTTTGCCGTCGAACTGGAATTCACATTAGCCTCTCAATATACCCATTACCGGAAATCCTAAGAAAATGTTGTGCGCACGTCTAGCGCTTCTTCTTGCTCTTTCGCCCCACGGTTCTGTGGGCCGAGACGGCCACCAGATCCCTCGAATTCGGGTCCGTGCCATTGGCCGCGGCCAACCCGTAGCCAGACCACACTAGTTTAGATGCAGTCCGAAAGGCAAAGTAATCGGGCTCGAGCGCGACCCGGCGACGCGAGGTCTTGTCGAGCAGAACTGCGAGGCGCAAGGAGCGGGGCTTGCCCTCGCCGATGCGGCGCAAAAGAAAGTCTTGCGTGATGCCGCTGTCGAGCACCGAATCGACCAGCAGAACGTCACGGCCTTTCAGACCGGACTGCCCTTTCCCGGCGGGAGAAGCGCAACGGCTGGCGAAAAAAACCTCGCGGCGCGGCCGACCGGCGAGTTCGATATCGCGGATGTCTTCGCGGACGAAGTGGAGCGCGACGGGAACGCCAATATGGCGAATAAGGTCGGCGGCGAAAATAAAGGATCGATCCATAGTTACGACGACATCCAATTTTCGGCCGTGACATGCGCGGGTGATTTCGCGGCCCAGAAACTTGATGCGATTCGCAATGCGCGCAGCCGAATAAGTTGTTACGTTCGCCATCGCTACGCTACGGAAACCTCGGTAATCACGACTCCTTTACGCGTGGACGGCTTTGCCGCAAAGTCCACCGCGACGGGCAAACCACGGGACCAAACAACGGACCCGCCGGAAGTCAGAACCGGCCAGGAGACTTTCTGCCAGCGGCTGACACCCGCTTCGCTCAAGAGTCGCGACAATTTGTGGCGCTTCTGGTGGCCCAGCGGTTGCACCGAATCGCCCGGCCTCCAGTTACGAACCACGAGGGGTGAACGCAACGAATCACGGTCGAGAACCGCCCCTGTAACAATAGTCTCTCGCCCTTCCACAGGCCAGTCAATCACTCGAAACCGGAGGCAGCACGAATGTTCCACCAGCGGAACATCGGCCTGACCTGCCTGAAGGTTCAGGTGATGGGCGTAGCCGGGATGAGTAAGGTTGGCCTTGTTTTGCGTGTGTTTGCTCGACTCAGCGCGGAAGGAGAGAAAGGTTCGTTCGCGGCGGACTTCGACGCCGCCGGGAAGAGGGAGGGATTTGCCACCGTCCGGGTGCTGCGCCAGACGCAGGACGGCGTTGACGTGGACGGAACTGAGTTGGCCCGAGTGCGGCTTCACCTTTTTGACAAGGAGGCGAATCATGCGCTTGCTCATGGCTTCCGGGGCGCGGCGTGACCAGAGATTCGCGGTTTGATTCGCCTCGCCTGACGGAACCGATGGTGCGACAAGATCACGGAGAGAAATGCGCCATTCGCCGTTGTGCTCCTTGGCGGAAAGAAAAAGGCGAAGTTCGGCGGAGCTTTCGAGCCAGGCGTCCTCTTCGCGGGCCAGATCGGCAAGCTGTGAGAGATGCTCGACCACGGCGGGTTGATAGACTTTTTCGAGAAGGGGCAAAAGCTTGAAGCGAATTCGAGAGCGCATGCGACGGGTGTCGCGGTTGGTCGCGTCCTCGCGCCAAGCCTGACGGCGAAGGCGGAGGTAAGAGCGCAGTTCGTGGCGGCGGAATGCCAGCAAGGGACGAAAGACGATGCCGGCTTCTGGGTGAATTCCGGCGAGCCCGGAGAGACCGGTGCCGCGAAAAATGTGCGAGAGGACGGTTTCGGCCTGGTCATCGGCAGTGTGGGCAACGGCAACTTTGTCGAGATGAGCGTCGCGGGCGAGGCATTCAAAGAAGGTGTAGCGGGAGCGGCGGGCGGCGTCTTCGAGGTTGGAGTGCTCGCGCCTGGCCTTGGAGGCCACGTCTTCGTGCGCAAGGAAAAATGGGAGATCGTGGCGGGCGGCAAGGGCTCCGACGAATCTCTCGTCGGCGTCGGAGGCCCGGCCACGCAATTTGTGATTGAAGTGGGCGACGGAAAGGACGATGCCGAGTTGCTCGCGGAGTTCGAGAAGAAGAAGGAATAAGGCGACGGAATCGGCGCCGCCCGAGACGGCGACGCCAATGCGTTCCCCGGGACGGGTGGTGCTCTGGAGGCGGAATTGATGCAGGAGTTTCTGAGCGAGGTCGGAGCGCTTGGCGTGTTTGGGTGTGCGGGCGGGAGTTTTTCGGGACATGGCCTTTTGTCGTTGTCCTAGCAACCAGGATTGTGGGGTGAACCGAAGGTCCCCACAACTCCTTGTACGCGAACCTCGAATCGGGCGTCTAGACCTTTCGGCGTAGAAGAGCACCACTCCTTAGGATGACACCCGCCAGGAGGTTGACGTCAGGGTTCGCCGGGAGACGTGGAACAGAAACAAAACGGAGAGTTGCATGTCGCGCAGGAGGTTTAAGGGGACCTTGTGGACGGGAATACGGAACCAATGCTGATCATCCCAGCGCTCCCGAATGCTGGTCCAGAAGGCGTGGAGGTCGCCGCGGGTGTAGACCTTGTTTTGAACGAGGAGCGGGCTCCATTTGGCCCAGAAAAGCTGGACTTTAGAAGGCACGCGGAGGGCCGGGAAATGCTCCTTGGCGCGGAGAAATGCGTTCTGGAGGTCAGCAAGTTTGAGCTGATCGTACTTGTCGCGGAGTTTCGCGAGCTCTTCGACGACGCGCTGCTCGGCTTCCGAGGGATGACGAGTCTGCAGCCAGAGTTCTTCCATCTCCGCGATGACGCGGAGCATTCCGCGAAGATGCGAGTAAATCTCGCGGATGCGCGGGGGGTAATACTCGCGGCGCGAGAGAATGGGCAAGCCGGGACGGCGGGCTGTGCGTCCCTTCAACCGGAAATAGCCACACATCATGGGATGGCGGCCTTCGGTTTGAACGGAATTCTTGTACCAGAAGAAGCGCAGAAAATTATTCCAGTAATTCACGCGCGAGCCACGCTGCAAGATCGCTTTCATGTTGGACAGGCTATAAAAGGTGCGCCAGGCCTCGAAATAGGTCTCCCTCCACGAGCCATCTTTTAGGTACGGGTGGTGAGTGACTTCGTGATGGGAATCGTAGAGATTGAAGTCGGGATGCATCCACTCGCCGCGACGCAGCATGTGCAGATGGTCGACCGAGCCGGGCAGGGGAGTCAGCATAAAGAAAGAGGCGTGGTCAGGCCGGACGTCTTCCGTGAGGAATTTCACGTCGCGCCGGATGGAATCTACCGTATCGAAGGGGAAGCCGAGGATATAGCCGACGTGGGAGGAAATCCCGCAGTCGCGATAAGCCTGGATCAGGTGGCGATACTCCTTGACCTGATTCTGCTTCTTGCCAGCGGCCGCAAGGTTGCCGGGGTCGACGCTTTCCATGCCGATAAAAACGGTCACGCAGCCGGCTTGGCTCGCCTTGGCGACAAAGTTCTTAATCTTCCAGGAAAGCACATCAACCTGCATCATGAACTCGACAGGTATTTTTTCTTCCTCGCGAAGGCGAATGAGGCTGTCGAAGATGGCTTCCCAGTTTTTGTTGCGGGCGAAATTGTCGTCGGTGAAAAAGTAGAAGGTGATGCCGTTTTCGCGATAGTTGCGGCGAATCGCTTCGGCGATGTGCTCAGCGGAGCGGAAGCGCATCTTGCGGCCCTGTACGTTGATGATCGTGCAGAAAGTGCATTCGAAGGGGCAACCGCGGCCGCAGTCGAGAGTGCCGAAGTTGGAGGCGGCGAACTTGCGGAGATACTTCTTGCGGATGGCGGGAATCGGTTTCGTGTAGAGGTCAGGCTTGCTGTTAAGAAAGTCATACAGGGGCTTGAGGCGGCCGTGAATTGCATCGAGCAGCAGGTCGCCCCAGGTGTCCTCGACTTCGCCCTTGACGATCGAGACGCCCGCGTCCATCAGCTTCCGGATGTCGTCGGGAATGTCGGGCAAGAGCGCGAGATATCCGCTGACGTGGAAGCCGCCGATTAAGACTGTGAGTCCGGCGCGCCGGAAGGTATGGGCCAGATCGCAAGCGCGGGGGAACTGGTTCGTCTGCACACCGACCAGGCAGACGATGGTTTTTCCGCGATTCCAGAGCTCAGAGCGGCAGATGCGCTTGACCGGAATTTTGTCAACAGTTTCGTCGAGGAGACGGACTCTGACATCCCAGGAGTCGCCGAGGCGCTTCTGTTGAATTAGGTCTTCGGTAAGCCCAACGAGGCAAGCGAGGGTATTGCTAGGGAGCACGCCGCGCCAGTGGCGGACAACGTAGCCGTCGTCGTCGTATTGGGAAGGCTTGATGAGGTAGAGATTGAGTCGCTTCATAGAACACCTGTCGGCGGGCAGTCTGGAGATACCCCGGCGCTCGGGTGGGAACAAACGCGGTAATCCTGTCACAGAAGATAAGATGCAGCAAGCTTAATCGGTGACAACCGGAGAGCCACAGCAAGGGTAGCGCGAAAGCATTGACTTAGAGGCTCAAGCCAGCGCACGATAGAGAAAGGGACGAACAACTGAAGAAATGAACACGCTGGAAGCTGTGGTGGCGCACGCAGAAACGCTGGCGGCAATCCGAAAAAAGGATTTGCAGTGCGGAGACCGTGTGCTGGTGACGACCAGAAACTCGCTGTACACGGTGTGGGTGCTCGGTCAGGGCGAGTACTGGGTGTGGGGCGGCTGGTTCGATCAAAAAGGATTATCACCGCATCGGGTGGGGATCAACGGTTGCACCTGGGGCGGGAGCATCATCCATCGGGATATTGTGGCGGCGCCGGGCTTGCAGCTGGAGTTTGGAAACCGGTTGCTGACCACGCGGATTCGCAGCGTGCAGGTCATTCGAGCGAAGGCAAGCTACTCTCCGAACTGAATTCATCCAAGAACTTGGGTTGCGCTCCGTCCACCGGCGGGGCGCGCTGTTCATGACCGATTCCGAGCCGGCTCAACCAATCCGCTAGAGACTCGGGCGCGGGAAAAATCTTCGGAATACTCCTCACACTCTTTCAATTTATCGAGGATGATCGGCTTTTCCAACTCATTGGAACTGGGGTTTCTGCCCGGGTTTTGCGGGGTGCTCGGCGCGCTCCTTGCGCTTCTCTTCTCTCTCCTTTTCAGTCGGTGGGTAGCTTTCGAAGCCCTTGGTGATTTCCTGGTTCACCTTCGGCCAGACCTTGTCGATATTCAGAATTTTCTGTTCGAGGAATAAACGCCAAGCAAGGTCCTTCTTCTTAACGTCAATAAGATCGATCATCAGCGAGCCTTCGCGGGTCGTGGTGGCAGACCACAATTCGTAGGTGTAGGACCAGTTATCGACGATAAACGGATCGAAGCCGCCCCAATCTCCAGTGGCGGCGACATTGACTTCGGACTGGGAGTTGGCAAAGTAGCGGACGACGAGATCGGGATTGTCTTGGCGTTTGACTTCCTTGAGGCCGTGCTTGGTGAGCTCTCGGGCGACGGCTTCGTGCACGCGGTCGCGAATCTCGTTGGGATTCAGCTGGAGCATGACGAGGTGCTCGACTCCGCCGATGTAGGCAAAGGTCTTGAACTTCGAGAAATCGAGATCGGGATTGAAATCGATGTTCATCTTGGCGGGGGCATGGGGAGGACTCAACAAGGCGATGAGAAAGAAAAGGATTGGCGCGCCTAACGGGCGAGACATTCGTTGCTGAGTTCCGTGCCGGAGCAGGCAGGCCATTTGTTTCCCTCCGTTGAGAGGCCATCATATTCCATTTTGCCAGCGAGCGAGGAACGAAGAGGGGGGTGGGGGCAGGAACGGCTCGAAACAACCAGATTGAACAAGGTCCTAGAAATCTATAAGGATGAGGACAGCGCTCGCAATCGTTTCGCCCAAAGGTTTCTGGAGCAAGCGGCTGAAAGGCGTTTAGGAATCAGCGAGATTCAAGTGGCGGATGGCAACTTGTTTGCGCCGGTTCATGTTTGCGCCGGTTCATGTTGAACCTCAGTGATAATGTCCCCTTTTGTCCTCGATAGAAATGTCCCCTTAAGCT
>Ga0207826_1000194_pt1 | contig 16504 bp, 21 predicted proteins | sample LuqExpMetageno80_FD_187837 | JGI IMG/M metagenome (GOLD analysis project Ga0207826, IMG submission 187837) | Tropical forest soil microbial communities from Luquillo Experimental Forest, Puerto Rico - Sample 80 (SPAdes) | ecosystem: Environmental > Terrestrial > Soil > Tropical forest ... | reverse complement strand
TGGTGCTTCCTGGCGTGGCGCAACCTGCCATCCAGGAAGGCGAGTATGTCGCCAAGGTGATTCGACGACGGGTCAGCGGAAGGCCCGCGCCGCCGCCGTTCTGGTATTGGGACAAGGGCGACCTCGCCATCGTGGGCCGCATCTATGCAGTCGCCGATCTGCGTTTCGTGCGCTTCGCGGGATTCCTGGGCTGGCTGCTCTGGGCGGTGGTGCACGTGTATTTCCTCATCGGGTTTGCGAATCGCTTCTTCGTATTGCTGCAATGGGGATTCGCATTTCTCACCAAACGCCGCCAGGTACGCGTGTTTCCTGGGCAGGAAAAACGGTGAACCGAGCGCAGCCCGTATAACTGGAAGTGGATGCAACTCCGCGCCGGCGTCCGAAATTTTGATTTTCGCGTTCGATATGCGACCCTTTCGCCGTGCGTGCCATTGCGGTTTTGGCTCCATTTGCGAAAGAACACCTCGTGCGGCCGTTTGAGCTGCCGGGCGTCGACATCTTTGCGAGCCATGAGCTCGATCCAACTGACGAACCCGATGCGGCCCTGATTTTTGGCGGCGACGGCACGCTGCACCGTCACCTGGGCGCGCTGGCCGTGAAGAAGACACCGGTGCTGCCGGTGCCCGTCGGCAGCGCTAACGATTTCGCGGCGACCATGGGCATCCATTCTGTGGCCGACGCGGTCGCGGCGTGGAAACAGTTCTGCGCCACGCGGATCAACACGATGATGATCGACTTGGGCACGATCCAACCGTTGCTGCCGTATGAGGCGAGTGAACTGCTGCCCGCCGAGCCCGACGCCGCTACCGATCCTCCGTGGGAGGGCGAGTCGCTGGAGACGCTGCACTTCGTTCCCGACGGCCCGCGCCCCGATCTTCCGCAACTGGGCCCGCGCATCGAGAAGTGGGAAGCACGCCGCTGGGTGGAAGCCGCCAACGAAGCCGCGCGCACCCGCTACTTCGCATGCATCGCCGGAACGGGACTGGACGCCGTCATTAGCCGCGAGGTCATGGAACAACCACGCTGGCTGCGGAACCACGGCGGCTATGTCTGGGGGCTGGTGCGGAGCTTGCCGAGTTTCAGGCCTCCTGAGGTTGCGGTGTCGCTGGAGATTGATGGGTGCTGGCAGACGCCAGTGCGCGAGCCTGGCATGTTGATCGCGGTGGGGAACGGCCCGCGCTACGGCAGCGGCATGCGCCTGGCCCACCTCGCCGAAATGGATGACGGACTGCTGGATGTCTGCTTCGTGCGGCAACTGGGCAAGCTGCGTCTGTTGCGGCTATTTCATGTGGTGTTCAGCGGCGGACACATCGGCATGAAAGAAGTGGGGTACTGGAAGGCCAGGCGCGTGCGCATCCAGACCGACCCGGTCATGGATCTCTATGCCGACGGCGAGTACGTGTGTCGCACGCCGGTGGAGCTGGCGGTGGAGCGCGAGGCGCTGCGGGTGATCGTGCCGGCGTAAACCTTTTTGCGCCAAAGCAAATTCGGCAACAGTTTGTGTCGAGAATGTGTCCAAGTAAACCAGAAGCCAGCTCCTTACGTACTACTTTTTAGGAAGCCCCGGATTCGTTTGAAGGGCTATACTGTAGGCAGGAAATGTCCACCCCGGTTTTGAGCAAAACGGAGCCCCAAAAGCCCCCCAGCGCGGAAGAATGCCACGATATCCTCCCCACGTTGTTCGGCGAGGGCGAAGGTCTGTATCCGCAGCGCAAGGATACGTTCGTCTATTCGTTCATCCTGCACATGGTGGCGGCGGGCCTGATCATCTGGTCTGGCCATTGGGTGGTGGAGCATCACGAGGAGATCAAGCAGCAGGTCGTGGGACTGGTGACCGACATCAGCCCCTATATACCGCTGCCCGTCTCCAAGACCAAGGCGGGTGGCGGTGGTGGTGGCGGCGACCGCGACAAATTGCAGGCGCCCAAAGGCGCGCTGCCCAAGCTCTCCAAAGATCAAATCGTGCCGCCGGCAATTGTCGTGCGAAACGAGAACCCCAAGCTGGTCGTGGATCCGTCAGTAGTGGTGCCGCCACAGATTAAGCTGCCGACGCAGGGAGATTTGGGCGATCCGCTCTCTAAGGTGATGGGGCCGCCCTCCAACGGCACTGGCGCCGGCGGTGGCATCGGCAGCGGCTACGGTGGCGGCGTGGGTTCCGGAACGGGCCCGGGCGTTGGGCCGGGACACGGCGGCGGCTACGGTGGTGGAGCCTATCGTGTCGGCGGCGGCGTGAGCGCGCCCAAGGCGCTCTATGCGCCCGACCCGGAATACTCGGAAGAAGCCCGCAAGGCCAAGTACCAGGGAACGGTCGTGCTGTGGCTGGTGGTGGACGCCAGCGGGCGTCCACAGCAGATTCGCGTGCAACGCGCTCTAGGAATGGGGCTGGACGAGAAGGCCATCGAAGCCGTAAAGCAATGGAAGTTCGATCCCGCTCGCAAAGACGGCCAGGCCGTGCCGGTCATGATCAACGTGGAAGTGAACTTCCGCCTCTACTAGCAGTCTGCCTGATCAGTTTGTCTTTTCGTTCTCGAATTGCGCCATCGTCCGTTATACAATCGGGGCGCTTCGGGTAGTCTCCCCTCCGGGCCTCCCAGGTCAATCCAATCCACTGAAGAGGACGTCTCATGCTGCAACGCAAGATTTCGATCGTGCTCGCTCTCGTAATGCTGGCTGCGTTGGCCTTACCCGCGATCGCCCAGGACACCAAACAGCCCAGCGCCGCTCAGCAGGCCCAACAGCAGAAGATGAAGGACTGCAACAAGCAGGCCACCGACAAGGGTTTAAAGGGCGACGACCGGCAGAAGTTCATGTCGCAGTGCCTGAGCGCGGCCGGGGTTCCGCTGTCGCAGCAGGAGAAGATGAAGGAATGCAACAAGCAGGCAACCGCGAAGAATTTGAAGGGCGACGAGCGCAAGAGCTTCATGTCGACCTGCCTGAGCGGATCGACGAAATAGCCTTCGCGCAGACATCACACAGCAACACCCGGACGCGACGCAGGGCGCGGCCCGGGTGTTGCTGCGTGCACAGCCGCTAGCTACGGAACTTTTTGGCCAGCGGTCCGACGCGCTCTTTGGCCGCGTCAGCCCAATCCTGGGCCTTGCCGGCGAACTCGGCGGCTTTTTCGCGGAAGTCACCAGCCTGATCGGTCCAGTCGTCCACGCGGTCGCGCAGGTCGCTGGCCTTGCGCTTCAGTTCGCGGCGCATCTGTTTGCCGGTCTTGGGGGTCATCAGCGCGGCGGCAATGGCGCCGGCGGCAAAGCCGATCATCAAAAGGGCAAATCCAAGCGCTACGGTATTGCGGCCGGAAGGCTCGTATTCGCCTTCGGCTACGAATTCGTTGGCATCGTCGGTCATGGAGGACTCCTCTGACTACGATGGTAACCCGAATTGCAGTCGAATGGCGGCGACAGGTATTCCACCTCCCGCCGCCATTGGCATACTAGGCGTTGACCGATAGGGTGCCGGTGCCGGTCTGGCTGGCCGCGACGCCCGCTGCGCCGAACTGCTGGAACTGCTGCAGCATGGTGGCGTAGGCCTGCTGGGCCGTGGACAAGTTGCCGGACTGCAGGGCCGAGCCGAGCTGGCTGAATAACTGGCTGATCTCGCTGCCGCCACCGCTGTTGTTGCTGCCACCGCCGTGGTGATGATGGTGGCGGTGGGTCTGAGTTCCCTGGCTCTGGTAGTCCTGCTGCAGCTTGGTGAAGTCCTGCTGGGCGGCGGTGGTGTTGCCGGCCTTCAGATCGGCAGCGAGTTGGTTGAAATCCTGCGTGATCGGATTGCTGCCTGGCGTGGACGAACGGGCGGGCGGCTGCGGCTGCATCTTCTGCAGAGCGGCGAAGTCGGCCTGGGCAGCCGTGAGATTCCCAGACTGCAGGTCGGTTCCGAGCTGTTGGAATTCCTGGCTTATCTGGTGCTTGCGGCTTTGTAAGAGCTGGCTGCCGATGCTAAATACGGCACTGCTCAAAATTCCTGCGACTGACATGTTGGTCTCCTGCGGTAGTCATGGCGAGTTTGGCGTCTCTATCGGCATTTCCGCGCCGAGCTTTAGGAGCGGCTGGCACGGCAACGGAGTGCAAGCAGCTTGCCAGAACCGACAGGGCGTGAGCGGACTTAAAACAAACGGTTTAGCGAAACGCGTGCCGTGGGTGCGGATTCCGCGAGTAGGCACCACCCGGCAAAGGCTTCCGCTTCAGCTAGGCAGGGATTGCCTATTCCGGGTTGACGGCGTTTCATTCGCAATGGCGAAGCGGTGGCCTCTTCCCGATTTCCCAAACCCACGGCTGAGCATGTAAAATCAAGTGTTTAGCCCCTGAGCCGAGAGTTATCAGCCTGCGGCTCTTCCAAGCCAAGAAGGAGTTTTACCCATGGCGATTCCAGCCACACAAATGCGTCCCGGCATGGTCATCAAGCACAACAACGATCTACATACTGTGTTCAGCGTCGAGCACCGCACTCCGGGCAATCTTCGTGCGTTCATCCAGGCCAAGCTGCGCAATCTGCGCACTGGAGCCATGTTCGAGCACCGCTTCCGTTCCAGCGACCCGATCGACAAGATCACGGTGGATCAGATCCAGATGGAATATCTCTACCAGGACGGCGAGAACCACGTGTTCATGAACACCGAGAACTATGAGCAGCTTCACCTGGGCAAGGACGTGCTGGGCGACGCGGTGGACTACCTGACCCCCAACCTGCAAATCTCGGTAGAGTTCTATGACGACAAGCCGGTCGGCGTTGAGTTGCCGCAGACGGTCGATCTGAAGATCGTCGAAACCGAACCTGGACTAAAGTCGGCCACGGCTTCCAGCGTTACTAAGCCAGCGAAGACCGAAACCGGCTTGGTGGTGCAGGTGCCGCCGTTTATCAACGAAGGAGAGACGATTCGAGTGGATACGTCGGAAGGGGCGTATCTGTCGCGGGCCTAAGCAGAGATGTCTTCGACACCACGCAGGTAGGCCCCTGATTTTTCTGTCAATTTGATACCCACCGCGTTACAATTCTCGCGCTAACTCCGTGCCGACAAGGACCGAGTCCAGATCAACTCAGGTCGCCGGTTCCGGACTGGCTTCCAAAGACAAGCGCTTCAAGAAAGGTCACTGACATGAAGAAGTTGGTGGTAGCTGCAATCTGTCTAGCCACGGCTCTCAGCGCCATTGCCCAGGAGAAACTGGACAAGCGTATTGCCGAGTCAACCACGGTGCTTGCCAACATTATCGACAAGCCCAATGGAATCCCTAGAAGTCTTTTAGACAAGGCAGAGTGCGTGCTTGTCTATCCCGGTGTGAAGAAGGTTGGCGTCGGTATCGGCGTAGGTTATGGGCGGGGTGTGCTGCTATGCCGCAGCGGTAAGGCGATGGACGGGAACTGGGGCGCCCCGGTCATGTACACACTCGATACCAGTAGTCTCGGAGCGCAATTGGGCACGACCTCGACCGACTATGTACTGCTAGTAATGAGCCAGATCGGCGCCGACAAGGTACTCTCGGGCAAATTAAAGTTGGGGTCCGACGCGACCGCGGCCGCAGGCCCGGCGGGGGCGCAAGCCGCCGGCTTCAACGACCCGAAGGTTGATATCCTGACCTATTCGCAAACCAAGGGATTGTTCGCTGGCGCGTCGCTGGGTAACGCAGCGATGGGCGCTGACAACAAGGCCGATCAGGAAATGTATGGCAAGACGGTCGATGCAATGGAGATCATCCGCGGCGATGTTCCGGTTCCAGCGACAGCCAAATCGCTGGTCGATATGCTGAATAAAGTGTCGCCGAAGCACAAGTAGTCGCCCAGGGTAGCCGGGCAGAGTTGACCCTGCCGGAGAGGGCGAAACGATTCGGGCCAATTACCTGGGTCAGGAGTATCTTTCCTGGGCGTAGCCAAACTACGCCCAGGGTTAATCTTGACGAAGCGGGAAAGGGTTGAGCCCGCGGCTCAGTGAGAGTGCGTTCCCAGCTTGCTATCAAGGAGCGAAACCAACTCTTGTCCCGCAGTAGTGGGCTTCACGCTGCCGGACACGATATCCTTCGCACTGGCGGTTTTGCTGTAAAGCCGCTCATTGGCGTTGGCGTCCGGATCGAGCGAGGCGCCATCAAGCGAAGCTCCGGCAAACAGACCCGAGGAGCGGGAATAGGTCAGCATGTCGGCAGTGTTTGACAGGGTGCCGGCTTGCGCGCCCGGACCGGCGGCAGCGCTTACATCAGAGCCAACTTTGACCTTGCCGTTCAGAACCTTGTCGACTGCGCCTGACGCCATGATGGCAATTACAACGTCGCTGGCTTTGCCCCCGACCTGAAAGCCGGCGCTGGCTCCTCCGATGCCGTACATCGCCGGCGGCGACCACTTGCCACTAAGGCCGCTGCCTTCGCGGCAGACCAAAGGACCGCGACCGCCGGTTCCGCCGATACCGACGGCGAACTTCTTTACGCTCGGCAGAATCATGATGCAATCGGCCTTTTCCAGCACGCTTTTCGGAATGTCGTTGCTGGAGACCATGGCCTGCAGGACCGTGGTGGCATTGCGGATGGTTTGTTCGTCGTCGGATTTCGAGGCGCCCCACGCGGGCAGCGTGACCATCAAGAGCGCGATTGATGCAAGCAAGGTGGTAAGAACCTTGAACTGATTTCGCATGTTGCTCCTTAGAAAGTCGTGACGTTATGGCACGTTGGCGCGAGGAAACGAGCGGCTCAAGCACCGTATCACCAGAGCAGTTCGCCGTGCAAGGCGCGAAAGGGTGTAATTTGGCAGACCCATCGCGACTCTTTCGCGGCACGGTTGCAGCGGCCGTCTCAGCCGTTTATCTTGATTTCTGGCCATGAGCGACGAGCGGGAAACTCGCAGATACCTGGTGTCGGGTCGCGTGCAGGGTGTCGGATTCCGCTGGTTCGTGGAGCGCGAGGCGGCGATGCTGGGCATCGGAGGCTGGGTGCGCAATCGCGAAGACGGCCGGGTGGAAGTGATGGCCACGGGCACGCGCGAACAGCTTAGTGCCCTGCATGTCCGCCTGCGAGAAGGTCCGCGCGCCGCGCGAGTCGACGAAGTCGAGGTCTCGACCGCGCCGTTTCTCGCCGCAAAATCATTCGGCATCGAAGGAGCCGTATAGCCCATGTCGCCCACCGCAGGAAACTGCAACGATCTTAAGACCCTCATCCGCGAGGTCCCCGATTTTCCCAAGCCCGGGATTCTTTTCTACGACATCACCACACTGCTGAAGGATCGCAAGGGATTTGCCCGGCTCATCGACTCGCTCACCGAGTACTACATCAACAAAGACGTCGACCTGGTGCTGGGCATTGAGGCGCGCGGCTTCATCTTCGGCCCCGCGCTGGCTTACCGGCTGAATGCCGGTTTCGTACCGGTGCGCAAGCCGAAGAAGCTTCCCGCGGAGACTCTGAAGTGGACCTACGAGCTGGAGTATGGCAGCGACACGCTGGAGATTCACAGGGACGCCATCGCGCCGGGCCAGCGCGTGCTCATCTGCGACGACCTGCTGGCCACAGGAGGCACCGCGCGTGCGGCGGCGGAGATGGTGAAGTCGCTGGGCGGCCAGATCTGCGGCCTCGGGTTCGTGGTGGAGCTCGACGGGCTCAAGGGCCGCGATAAGCTGCGAGAATACGACGTGTTTTCGCTGCTGCACTATGCGATGTAGCGGATCCGCAGGTTTTTTCAATTCCGGACGGGGATGTCCCCTCGGCGGCGTTGCTCGTCTTGCGCTCGCTTCCACATGTTCACTACAGCTACCTCGATCGAACCAGCCATTGTCGGAATGTGCGTCTTCTGGATGTGCCCTTCGGCGAGCAATCGCAGTTGTTGGCGTGTTTCCGGTGGAATCGCCCAGTATTCGCGACTTACCGAGGATCTTGTATGTTCATCATTGAGTTTTTCAGCTCGCAGTTTCTCAAGTTGGCTTGGCAGTTCCTCACGTTCGTTCTGGGCAGTTTTCGCTTTTTGTCGCAAGTTTGCGAAGACTAGCCAGACGACAGCTACAACAGCGACGCATGAAACGACTTGCCACCCCGCGTTGCACCTCTTTATGAACTCCTGCCTTCCACAGAGTACCGACGGCGGGGCGCTTTCACCAGATGGTTCTGATCCACGCGCAGTTGATGATTCGTTCATCGGCAGTGACTAGAGGCACTTCGTGCAACTGCGCTGTTGCAACGATCATACGGTCCATAGGATCGGGAAGGGAATCGATTGGAAAGTGGCTGGTGTTGATCGCAGCTTCCAGACTGAGAGGAAGGACCTCGACTTCTTCGAGCAATTGGCGAATGGCCCCCTCCATAGTGCCCGCTGTCCTGATGCGGCCACGATTCATCAGGCTCGCCAGTTCTACCACAGTAATGACCGAGACAGCCAAAGAGCGAGACGCCCGCGCGCGTCGAATTGCGGCCTCGGCGAGGCGAGAGAGTTTTCGGGGCTCCCGCTGAGACCACACCAGCACGTGGGTATCGAGCAAGATCATTTGAGCATGTCGTAGTCTTCGAGGGGGAACACTGGCTTGATCAAATCGTCAGGGTCGCCGACGATTTCGATAATTCCTTTCAACCTGCCGAAGAAGTCGTCGTTCTTCTTTCTGCCACTGCGAATGGGGACGAGCTTCATCACCGGCACACCCCGTTTCGTCACGACGAGGGACTTGCCGGTTGCGTTGATTTCGTCCATGATCCTCAGGCACTTTGCCTTGAATTCGCCGGCGGCAATTTGACGCACCCCGGCGAGGGTAGCTGCCGCATTGGGTTTCTTTTTCGTCAACGCTGCCTTGTTCATGACTATATCCTCATGACCATGGTCATTTTAACATGACCACTCGGCGACCGATGACGGAATACTTCCCTTCCAGCACGATGCGGATGGCCTCGGTGTAAGCGACATGTTCCTGCGCAAGAATGTGCGCCGCCAGGGTGTGGTCGTCATCGGTATCGAGCACGGGCACAGTCTTTTGCAGGATGATGGCGCCGTGGTCGAGGTCGGCGTCTACGAAGTGTACAGTGCAACCTGAGACCTTTACGCCGTAATCGAAGGCCTGCTTCTGCGCATCGAGGCCGGGAAAGGCCGGCAGAAGCGAAGGATGAATGTTCAGGATGCGGTTGGGGAACTGGCTGACGAACCATGGCGAGAGCAGCCGCATGTAGCCCGCGAGGCAGACGAGATCGACCTGGTGCTGCTGCAGAACTGTAGCTACGGCGCGGTCATGTTCCTCGCGCGCCACGCCTTTCGACGGAATCACCGCCGCGTTCAGTCCGCGCCGTCGCGCCGACTCGATGCCGGGGGCGTCCGCACGGTTCGAAATGACGACAGCGATGTTGGCGTCGAGCGTGCCAGACGCCACATTGTCGGCGATGGCCTCAAAGTTCGACCCGCGCCCGGAGAGCAGGATGCCGAGGTTGTTCATGGGTGCATTCAGCATAGCGAACGGGTACGGGCAAATCCACCGCGCGTTTTGCCCCAAAGCGATTTACGGTAGACTTTGCCCATGACACTCTCTGCCCGCAATCAACTTCCCGGCACCATCGAGGAAATTCAGCTCGGCGGTGTAATGGCCCACGTCGTGGTACGGGTGGGCGACAACCTGATCGAAAGCGTGATTACCCGGCGAAGCGCCGAAGCGATGGAACTCAAGAAAGGCGACGTCGTCAAAGTGGTGATCAAATCCACCGAAGTCATGCTGCAGAAAGACTGATGCTGCACCACGATGAAGGGGACGAACTCGATGAAGCTTCGGAGATTACGCCGTCGCCTGGCTGCCGGCGCAATCGTACTGACGATAGCACCCGGGTTGTGGGCACAATCGCTGCAGGTGGTGCGGGCCGACGGCACGACGGCCGCGCTGACCGCGGCGCAGATCGCGGCCTTGCCGCATACGACCGTGGACGTGAAGGACCACGATGCGCCAGCCCAATTCGACGGGGTTGCGCTCTCGGCGGTGCTCAAGTTGGCGGGCGTAGCGGCCGGCGGCAAAATGAAGGGCCCGCAACTGACGCAGGCCCTGTTGGTAGAGGCTTCCGACGGCTACAAAGTTGTGTTTGCGCTGGCGGAGGTCGATCCGGACTTTGCCAAGCGCGAAATCCTGCTGGCCGACAAGCGTGATGGCAAGCCGCTCGACGAGAAGCAGGGGCCGTTCCGCATCGTTGCGCCCGGCGATGAGCGCCCGGCCCGCTGGGTTCGCCAGGTCACGACCATCAAGGTCATCGCGGTGAAATAGCGGATTGGGCGCGCGACTTCACCGCGATGCAGAATTCCAATGTGCGGCCGGTCAAGCGGCCTTGGTCACGGTGCTCTTGCAGAAGTCCAGGAGATCGGCGTTGATGACGTCCGCATGGGTCGTGGGCATGCCATGCGGATAGCCTGGGTACACCTTCAACTGGGCGTTCTTCACGATTTTGGCTGACATCAGCGCGGCCGAGCCGATGGGCACGATTTGGTCGTCGTCGCCGTGCAGGATGAGAGTGGGCACATCCATCTTCTTCAGGTCTTCCGTGAAATCGGTCTCAGAGAAGGCCTTGATGCAGTCGTAATGGGGTTTCATTCCGCCCAGCATGCCCTGCAACCACCAGTGTTCGCGGATGCCTTCCGAAATCTTCGCGCCGGGGCGGTTGTAGCCGTAGAACGGGAGCGTAAGGTCGCGATAAAACTGGGGCCGGTTGGCCGCCAGTTGCGCGCGCAGGTCGTCAAAGACCGCGAGCGGGAGTCCTCCGGGGTTGTTGTCGGTTTTCAGCATCAGAGGGGGCACGGCGCTGATGAGTACGGCTTTCGCAACGCGTTTGGAACCATGACGGCCGATGTAGCGCGCCACCTCGCCGCCGCCGGTCGAGTGGCCGACGTGAATGGCGTCTCTCAGGTCTAGTACTTCAGTGAGCGCCGCGAGGTCGTCGGCGTAGGTGTCCATGTCGTTGCCGTCCCAGGTTTGGGTGGAGCGGCCATGGCCGCGCCGGTCGTGGGCAATGACACGAAAGCCCCGTTGCCCGAAGAAGAGCATCTGGGTGTCCCAGTCGTCGCCGCTCAGCGGCCATCCGTGGCTGAAAACAATGGGCTGACCGCTGCCCCAGTCCTTGTAATGAATGTGTGCGCCGTCGTTGGTGGTGATGTAGGGCATCTTCCGTCTCCTTCCATGTGCAGCAGGGTTGGGTCGTCTTACGAGGCACGGCGCGGCCGGTGCAGCCGCTCGCGTGCGCAGCAAGGTTGCGGTAAGAGTGTCGAACGCGGCTTAAGTGGTTTGCGCCGCAATTGCGTGGAACCGCTTGGCAGCGCGATACGTGAGCCAAACGAAGATGGCCAGGACGATGAGTTGCGCGACCAGGAATGGCGGCTCGCTGCCATGCGGAGCCATGGCGTGCAGGGCAGGCACCTTGAGGAAGGCCTGCACCACGGCGACGAAGCAGTTCAAATAGAGTGCAATCGCTGCGGTGATGACATAAACGCCACGCCACGCGCCGGTCATGCGACGGCTATAGCGAGCGAAAATGGCGATGGCCAGGATGACGAGGGAGAGCGCTCCGACGATGTGCGACGGGAGCAGCTTCTCAAACGGGAACAGGAACCCGGTCACGCTGGTGAGCACGGTGGTGGTGAGGAAGATGGCGGTCCATCCGTCGAGACGTTTGCTGTTGAGCAAACCGTAAAGGACGATGAAGCCGGAGCCGATGCCGGCAAGGCTGATGATCATGTGGAGAAGAGTGAAGGCAGAGAGAGAGAGTCCAAGCGTCATAGGGGACGTCCTTTCTGTGAAGGTGTGAAGGGACCCTAAATTTGGCTCAATACTTGGGTGCTTAGACGCGAAGGTGGAAGCGGAGATTCAGAAATTCATGGGGCTGCAGCGGCTTGGGGACAGGGGGCGTGAGCGGCTGCCAGGCCCGGACCTGAGGCGCCGGGACGCATCCGTCACTGCGTGGTCATTGCGCAGCGCTTAGCTTTCGCTTTACCATCGCCCCATCGTGGTTTTGCCCAAAGATAGTCTGGATCGCGAGCGCATTGTCTCGGCGGCGCCGCTGGATGACGACGCGTCGTTCGAGCTGAAGCTGCGGCCGCAGCGGCTGCGCGAGTTTATTGGGCAGAAAAAGGTCAAAGACAACCTCGAAGTCGCTATCCAGGCGGCGAAGTCGCGCGGCGAGGCGCTTGACCACGTGCTGCTTTACGGTCCTCCGGGGCTGGGCAAGACGACGCTGGCCAACATCATCGCCAACGAGTTGGGAGCGGCGTTCCAGCAGACCTCGGGGCCGACGCTGCAGATCAAGGGCGACTTGACGGCCATCCTCACCAACCTGCGCGAGAAGCAGGTGCTGTTCATCGACGAAGTGCATCGCATGCAGCCCGCGCTGGAAGAGTTGCTTTACTCGGCGCTGGAAGACTACAGGCTCGACATCATCATCGGGCAGGGGCCCTCGGCGCGCACCCACACCATGGAGGTGAAGCCGTTCACTTTTATCGGCGCCACCACGCGCGCCGGCTTGCTGTCGGCGCCGCTGCGTTCGCGCTTCGGCATCGTGCTGCGGCTGGAGTTTTACACTCACGAAGACCTGAAGGTCATCCTCGAGCGTTCGGCGGAAATTCTTAACGTGGCGATTGACGCGCCCGCCGCGACGGAAATCGCCTCGCGCTGCCGTGGCACACCACGCATCGCCAACCGGCTGCTGCGGCGGGTACGCGACTATGCGCAGGTGCGCGGCACCGGCAAGATCGACAAGCCCACGGCACAGGCTGCGCTAGAGATGCTCGAGGTAGACCGCCACGGGTTCGACGAGATCGACCGCAAGCTGCTGCTTACGATCATCGAGAAGTACCAGGGCGGGCCGGTGGGGGTGAACACGCTGGCAGCGTCGCTGGCCGAGGAAGCCGAGGCCATCGAAGAAATTTACGAGCCGTTTCTCATCCAAATCGGCTTTCTGGACCGCACGCCGCGCGGGCGCGTGGCTACCCACCTTGCGTATCAGCACTTTGGCATCAAGCGACCGGGGACGACGCCCACCGCAGGCCAGGATACCCTGTTCTAGCGGCTGATATTGCTCAGAAGAAGCGCGTTAGAATACCCACGTACATCTTACCGGCCGTTTCCCTCATCCAAGAGACGAACCTAAGGAGAGTTTTGCATGGCAGACCTGATGAAGACTTCGAACCCGGCGCTTGGCCAGAACACCTTCCGCGACCTTGCCGGAACGGGCGGCGAGACGATGACAGTGTCGGGCGCAGTGAACAAGGCCGGCATCCTGATGGTGTTGTGCGTAGCTTCGGCGGCGTGGACGTGGAACCGCTTCTTCGCCACCGGAGACCCCGCATCGGTCGCACCCATGCTGATGATCGGCGGCATTGGTGGCTTTATCCTGGCGATGGTAACCATCTTCAAGAAGGAATGGGCGGGCGTCACCGCGCCGCTATACGCGCTGGCTGAAGGCGCGCTGCTGGGCGGCATCTCGGCGATGTTCGAGTTGAAGTACAAGGGCATCGCGATTCAGGCGGTGATGCTGACGTTCGGGACGCTGGTCGCCATGTTGCTGGTATATCGCACCGGCATCATCAAAGTGAATGACAAGTTCCGCATCGGCGTAGTGGCGGCGACGGGCGGCATCGCGCTGTTTTACCTGGCGCAATTTGTGCTCGGCTTCTTCGGCATCTCGTTTCATGCCGTCAACAGCGGCTCGCCCATCGGTATCGGATTCAGCCTGCTGGTGGTCGGCATAGCGGCACTGAACCTGGTGCTCGATTTTGACCTCATCGAGCAGGGCGCGCGCTACAACGCCCCAAAGTACATGGAGTGGTATTGTGCCTTCGCGCTGATGGTCACGCTGGTTTGGCTGTACCTGGAGATGCTGCGGTTGTTGTCGAAGTTCCGCAGCCGAAACTAACAACAAAAGCAACCACGGATTTGCACGGATGATACGGATTCAAATCAGTATTTCTCCGTCCAGTCCGTGGTTTCTTGCTTATGTGCGGAAGAACTCAATTAGCGCGGAATTCACTGCGTCGGGCTCCTCGTGTTGCAGCCAGTGGGTGGCGTCAGTGAAGTAAGTCAACTCCGCCGAATCACAGAAAGGGACGCTCTGCTGCGCCATCACCGGCAGCAGGAACATGTCGCGCTCGCCCCAGAGGATTCGTGTGGGAACGTGGATTTTAGGATCTTTCGGTAGCGGCGGCCGGCTGCGGAGGAAGGTGCGATACCAGTTGATCATCGCGGTCACGGTGCCGGGATTCGACCATGCCGTGCGGTAGTGCTCGAGGTCTGCAGGAGTGAACGTGCCGGGACGGCTGCTGGCGACGAGCGCCTTCATGCCCATGGCAAAATTGTTGGCGGAGAAGCGCTTTTCCGGCAGTCGCGGAATCTGAAAGAAGGCCATGTACCAACTGCGGCGCATCTGGCGTGGATTGGTCCGCACGGTGCGCATGAATACGGCGGGATGCGGCACGTTGAGGACGGCTAGCTTGTTGAGCCGCTCGGGAGCAAGCAGAGCGGTGGCCCAGGCGACGGCCGCACCCCAGTCGTGTCCGGCCAGGTGAAAGCGCTCGCGGCCGAGACGGCCGGCAATGAAGACGACGTCAGCTACGAGGTTGCCGATGGAGTAGTCCGAGATCTTTGGCGGCTTGCTGCTCAGGTTGTAGCCGCGCTGATCGGGGGCGACGACGCGAAAGCCCGCTTCAGCCAGCGGACCAATCTGTTTGTGCCAGGAGTACCAGAACTCGGGGAAGCCATGGAGCAAGATCACCAGCGGCCCGTCTTTTGGTCCGGCGGCCACGGCGTGCAGACGAACTCCCTCGCGCTCGAACCAGAGGTCGTCGAGTGGGGGCAGGCCGGGCATGCTGACCATACTAGCGGGAAGTCCAGCGGCGGATTTCGCGAAGGCGTGTTTTACACTAGCCACTGGCCACCAGCCACTGACCACTTTCCGTGTCTATCGCAATTCGCTCGTTTGCCAAGATCAATCTCGGGTTGAAGATCGGGCCGCTGCGCGCCGACGGCTTCCATGACCTGCGCACTGTCTATCAGACCATCGCGCTGCATGATGTGGTGCGGGTCGAAGCCGGGTCGGGCGAGGGCATCGAGATTCGCTGCGACGATCCGCGCGTGCCGTGCGATGCCACCAATACTTGCTACAAGATCGCCGAGCGCGTCCTCAAGAGTGCGGACAAACGCAGCAAGATCGTCATTACTATCGATAAGCAGTTGCCGGTGCAGGGAGGCATGGGCGCGGCATCGTCGAATGCGGTAGCGACGATGCTGGGGCTGGAGCGTGAATTGGATATCGAATTGACTCCGCAAGATAAGCTGTGCCTCGCCGCCGGGGTGGGCAGCGACCTGCCGCTGTTCCTTATCGGAGGCACTGTGCTGGGGGTCGATCGTGGCCAAGAAGTCTATGTGCTGCAGGACCTTCCGGAGATTCCGCTGGTGGTGGTGACGCCGCCGATTGGCGTGTCCACGCCCAAAGCGTTCGCCCAGTGGGATGCGCTGGTGGCGGAAACGACCACCGAGGAAGCGATAGATATGGCCGCCTCTGAGATCGCGCAGTCTGCGTTGACCGTACCGTATGTGACAGGTACAATAAAACAGTTCGATCAGGCGCTGTATGCCTGGTGGAGCAAGAGTTTGCTTTCGCGGGCGCGTCCCGCGGAAGGGCCAGCATCCGGTGTTCCCGCAATGGGCGGGGACCGGGCCGAGACGCCTCTTCTCGACCTTGTCCGAACCGGGATCGAAAACGACTTCGAACGCGTCGTCTTTCCTGAGTATCCCGAGTTGCGTGAGGTTAAGAGTGTTCTGCAGCGCGAAGGCGCGCGGTATGCGTCGCTTTCGGGCTCCGGCTCGACCCTTTATGGCTGGTTCGACTCAAAAGCCGCAGCCGAATCTGCCGCCGAACGCATGCGAGCGGCGGGCCATGCGGCGGTGGCCACGCGGACAGTGACTCGGAACGAATATTGGAATCAGCTTTTTGTTGGCTGATGGCTCATAGCTGACAGCTTCTTTACTGGGCGGTCGTCTAACGGTAGGACAGTGCCCTTTGGAGGCACTTGTCTAGGTTCGAATCCTAGCCGCCCAGCCAAAAAACAGTTGTCAGTGGCCGATTGTCAGTTGCCGGGCAGGTTCGCGGTAGTTCGGGGTTGTAAGCGAAGACAGAGAAGGCGAAAAACTAGTTGCTAATTGCTAGCTACTAGTTGCTTGTTTCACCCAGCTTGTAAATCAAACCAGGTTTACTGGGGGTGTGGAGACGATGGAAGCAGCAGAATTAAAAACCGGCACGGTAAAGACCGCGGCCCCGTCGGGCGAAACTGTTACGGCGGTCGCACAGCACTCAGAGAAAAAGCTCGTGACTTCTCCTGAAGCCAAGCCCAAGCAGGTACGGCAGCGGACGGACGACAAGTGGAAGGTCTTCTCCGGTACGGCCAACGACGCGCTCGCCAAAGAAGTCTGCGAGAAGCTCGGCTTGCCGCTGGGGCAGACGCACATCACGCGCTTCTCCGATGGCGAGACGTATGTGCAGATCCTGGAGAACGTGCGTGGTGCCGACGTCTTCATGATTCAGCCGACCTGCGA
>Ga0207826_1000193_pt1 | contig 16584 bp, 11 predicted proteins | sample LuqExpMetageno80_FD_187837 | JGI IMG/M metagenome (GOLD analysis project Ga0207826, IMG submission 187837) | Tropical forest soil microbial communities from Luquillo Experimental Forest, Puerto Rico - Sample 80 (SPAdes) | ecosystem: Environmental > Terrestrial > Soil > Tropical forest ... | reverse complement strand
GAGGGTGTAGGTGAGTCCGGCGGAGATGGCAAAGATACCGAACATCTGGATGAAGTTGGAGAACGGCGTGGGGTTCTCGAAGGGGTGAGCACTGTTGGCGTTGAAAAAGCCGCCGCCGTTGGTGCCGAACTGCTTGATGACTTCCTGCGAGGCAACCGGCCCTTGCGCGATCGTCTGCTCGGTGACGGTGTCCATCACCGGCTTGCCACTGGCATCAACTGCGGGTTTCCCGTCAGCACCCATATGGGGAACCTGTTGCGGTTCGACTAGTGTGGCCTTGTCGTAGGGACGCAGGTTTTGCACCACGCCCTGTGAAACCAGCAGAAGGGCTCCGACCAGGGAAATAGGCAGCAGCACCCAGAGGGTGGAGCGGGTCATGTCGACCCAGAAGTTGCCGATGGTGTCGGTCTGGCGTCGCGCAATGCCGCGCACAAAGGCGATGGCCAGCGCGACCCCGGTCGCCGCGGAGGTGAAGTTGTGATACGCCAGGCCGGCCATCTGGGTGAAGTAGCTCATCACCACTTCGCCGGCGTAGTTCTGCCAATTGGTGTTGGTCGTGAACGATGCCGCAGTGTTCAAAGCCACGTCAGGCGGAACAGCCGCGAGCTTCTGCGGATTGAAGGGCAGAAAGCCCTGGCCGCGCTGGATCAGATAGAGCAGCAGCATGGACACGCCGCTGAAGAGCAGCATGGCTACGGCGTACTCGGTCCAGCGCATTTCATGGGTTTCGTCGACGAAGGTGAGCCGGTAGAGAAGCCGCTCGATGGGGCGCAGGACCGGATCGAGAAAGGTTCGCTCGCGGTTGAACACCCGCGCCATGTAGACGCCAAGTGGCTTGGTCACCAGGAAGATGACCAGTAGAAACAACGCGATTTGCAGCCAGCCGTTTAGGGTCATATCAGAACTTTTCCGGACGCAGCAGGGCGTAGAAGAGATACACCATGGTTAGTACCGTGATTACGAGCATGACGATGGATTGAGTTGTCACCGGGATAGCCTCACTTGATACGGTCGCAGAACCGAACGTAAGCAATGGAAAGAACGAAGAAAACCAAGGCTGATGTGAAGAGAACGATGTCGCGCATGGGTATGCCTTCCTGTTTAACTGCGATTGACTCGGCCAACGGGTGTCGCCAGCGTTCCTGTCCGCTGGAGCTTGCTCTGCGCCACTCCATTGGCGGGTTTCCACTCGAACGTGCTGACCGGCAGCCAAATCGCTTTCTGCGAGAGCGCCGGGCGGTGCGCATCGGCGGTGACGCCTAAACCCGCATGGCCGGAGCGAGGCGTGGCCTTTCGGTCGAATTCGAAGTCGTGTAAGAGCTCGACTCGATTGCGGTTACGACGGCCGTCGCGATAGAGATGAAACAGCAACACCAGGTAAAACAAGACGCCCGAGCTGCTGAGTACCAAGAATACTCTCATAACGCCTCCTGCCGGTTCCCGCTACATCAATTTGAGTAGGCAGAGGCTAATGGGGGTCTAAGGGTCACATAAAGAGTTGGTAAAGGTCAGTCGCCGGGTTCGAAGCGGTAGCCAACCCAGCGTTCGGTCAGAAGATAACGGGGCTCGGCGGGGTCGGACTCGAGTTTCTTGCGCAATTGTCCAATGAAGACGCGTAGGTACTCGGGTTGCTCGGTGCTGTTGGCGCCCCAAACGGCGGCCAGCAGGGTACGGTGGGGAACCACCCGGCGGGGGTGCTGTGAGAGGTACAGCAACAGATCAAACTCCTTGGGGGTAAGCTTGAGTTCGCGGCCCGTTACGGTAACGGTCCGGGTGGCGAGGTCAATGCGAAAATCGCCCGCTTCAATCACCTCCGCAGCTACTTCCGGCTTGGGCGCGCGCCGGAGATTGGCCCGCGCGCGAGCGAGAAGTTCGTTCATGCTGAACGGCTTGGTGATGTAGTCGTCGGCTCCAGCGTCGAGCGCCGCGATCTTCTGGCGTTCCTGGTCACGCACCGAGAGGACGATGATCGGCACCTGCGACACGGTGCGCACGCGGCGGCACAACTCTACGCCGCTCAGGTTTGGCATAGCGAGGTCGGTGATGATCAGGTCGGGCGTCCAATCTTTCATGATTTCCAACGCCATTTCGCCATCGTTGGCCACGCGGATCTCGTAGCCCTGGGCGACCAGTGAGGTGCGCAAGACACGCGTGATCTGCGGCTCGTCGTCTACCACGAGGATGTGTGCATGCGGTGTCATTAGCGCTGCTCCTGGGTAACGATGTGAACGTCCACAGTGGGCGCACTCTGCAGGAAACGCAGTATCGCCTGCATGTAAAGGTATCGCTGGAGCCCGGTGCGGGCTGAGCGGCCGAAGATCACCTGCGTGATGTGGTGCTCGCGTACGAACTGCGCGGCAGCTTCGGCCACGGTCTTCCCCTTGATCTTAGCCACGCGCGCGCCCAGGTTTTCGGCAAAGCGGATGTTTTCCGCCAGGGTCTTGCTATCGTCCGCTGCATACTGGCGGCCGGTATCGATGTAGCAAACGAAGAGTTCGCCTTGCATGCCCTGTGCCATGCGCGAGCCCCGAGCGATAAGATACTGTGCCGCGGGGTTGGAACTGATACAGACTAGTATGCGTTCGCGGACGGTCGACGGCTCGGTGATTTCTTCTTTTTCGAGGAAGGCATCGAGGCTGCGATCCACCACCTGCGTCACCTGTCGCAGCGCCAGTTCGCGCAACGCGATCAGGTTGCCAGGGCGAAAGAAGTGAGCGAGCGCCCGCCCGGCGCGCTCGACGGGGTAGACGTCGCCGCGCAGCATGCGCTTCTGTAAGGCTTGCGGCGTTACATCGGCGAGGACGATTTCGTCGACCCGCTGCATTACCCAGTCAGGCACGGTCTCGCGCACCTGTACGCCGGTGATTTGCAGAATGGTTGGACCGAGGCTTTCGACGTGCTGCACGTTCATGGTGGAGAGCACGTCGATATTGTTGGCCAGCAACTCCATCACGTCTTCGTAACGCTTGAGGTGCTTGCTGCCCTCGATGTTGGTATGGGCCAACTCGTCCACGACTGCGACTGCCGGCTTGCGGGCCAGGACCGCATCTACATCCATCTCCTCGAAGACGGTGCCTTTGTATTCCAGCATTCTGCGGGGTATAGCTTCGAGTTTGGCGGCGAGTTCGGCGGTGGCCTTGCGGCCGTGGCTCTCCACGACCGCTGCGACAACTTCCTCGCCGCGGCTGGCGCGGCGAATGGCCTCACTCAACATGGAATACGTCTTGCCGACGCCAGGAGCGTATCCCAAAAACAGTTTCAGAATACCCTGCGACTTGGTGGGCTCAACCTCTTGCAGCCACTGTTCGGGAGTTTTCTGCATTGTCAGTATTCTGCGTGCCAAGCCGTCAATTGTCACGCGCAGGGTAGAATTCAGTCGTGAAGCCAACTGTGCGAATTGCGCTCTTACGATACATCGGGATGTTCGCCGGATTGGCGGTTCTTGTCGCAGTAGGACGGTATTTCGACCTGAATCCCACGGCAATGGCACTAATGATGTTGCTGGCGGTGTTGTTCGCTTCCGCCTACTGGGGGCTTCGCTTCGCCCTGGCTCTTTCGATCGTCGCCACCGCCGCGTTCAACTTCTTCTTTCTTCCGCCCATCTATACCTTTACGATCTCAGACCCGCAGAACTGGTTCGCCCTCATGGCATTTCTGGTGACGGCGCTGGTGGCCGGCAACCTGTCGGAGCGTGCACGTCGCGAGGCCGAGGCAGCCAAACAGCGGCGGCGCGAGGTGGAGCGGCTCTACGCCCTGAGCCAGCAGTTACTGACCTCGGAAAACCTGGCCTCACTGCTCAACATGTTGCCCAGGATCGTCACGGAGACGTTTTCTGTTTCCGGGTGTGCGTTGCTGGTGAACGACCGGGCAGGAGTGTATCGATCCGGACCCGACGTGAAATTTGAAGAAGACGCCTTGCGAGCCGTGGCCACGCGTGCCGACCTAATCCGGCAGGACGACGACGACAGTTACGTGCCGTTGCGCGTGGGGATGAAGACGGTGGGAGCGCTGGCCATCAGCGGCAGCAACCTGTCGCGTGAGTCGCTGGAGGCCATTGGAAGCCTGGCGGGGCTTTCCATCGAGCGCGCGCGGGCGCTCGAGCAGGTCTCGCTGCATCGCGCGGCGCAGGAAAGCGAAAAGCTGCGTTCCGCACTGCTCGACTCCGTGACCCACGAGTTCCGCACGCCTCTTACCGGCATCAAGGCAAGCGTTACGGGCTTGCTATCTGCGCCCCATCTGGAAGACGAACACCGCAAAGAACTCCTCACCATAATTGACGAAGAAGCCGACCGCCTCAACCGGTTGGTGGGTGAGGCGGCGGAGATGGTGCAACTCGACTCCGGCGTGTTTAAGCTCGACCTGCAGACACACGACATTCGCGATGCAATTGAGCCTGCCCTGGAAGCGACGCGCCTTTTGCTGCAAGGGCATGAAGTCACCACGAGCATTGCCGATGATCTGCCGCGCGTGAACATGGACGCCGGGCGCATTCGCGAGGTGCTCCAACATCTGCTGGAGAACGCCGCCAAGTATTCAGGTGCGGGGACACCGATCCGGGTGAGCGCGGAACGCCGAGGCCAGGCGGTGGTGGTCAGTGTCGCAGACCAGGGGCCGGGCATCGATGGCTTCGAGCAATCACTGATTTTCGAGAAGTTCTACCGAGGTCGCGGCCAGCAGTATGCGGCGCACGGCACCGGCATGGGACTGGCGATCGCCAAGGTCATCGTTGAAGCCCACGGGGGAAGCATCACGGTGGTCAGCCAGGTCGGGAAGGGGTCGGTGTTCTCTGTGAAACTACCGCTGGGAATTGGGCGGTGACCATACATGGAATCCGACGAGGCGTGAGACCCGGCAAGCTTAAAGAGCCGGCGAAGTAGACTGACTCGCCGCAGGGGATGACGACGAGGGCTTAGGCACCAGGTGGGGGAACTTCCCGAGAAAGGCGTCGATGGAAGCTGCGCTCATCCGAATAGTAATGTTGCGATTCGGTTTCCCGTACATCGACGACCGAATGGATTCGACCGGCCGTGAGCCATTGACTCATCGAAGACGGTGGGCGCGAGTTCGACATAGGCCTGTTTATGCCGCTGCCCCGTTCTTCCCCGGCAACCTGCTCTGACGAACCATGGCGACGGGCTTCTCCTGGAGCAATAACTCGGTTGCCTGCACACGCGGATCGCTATGAAACCAACGCTGCATGACGTTCTCTTTCAGAAAATTAGCAAGCGCTAACAGGCTCATTCCCTGATGGTGGGCCATCCAGCATCGAACCAATTGATGAGGATGCCAGAGTCTGCTTCGCGCGGAGCCATAGTCCGCCGCTTCGTAGAAACCGTAACTGCCAATCCATCCTAAATCGGCCATCTTTCGCAAATTGCGGAGCGCAGCAGGGGGGTCTGTGGCCAGGGCAAGAAATGTCGAGTATGGCGAAACTACCACGCTATTGACCTCGGTCTTGTTGAGCGCAAGTTGGGAAAGACCGAATGGGTGATATTTGTAGTTGCCTGCATCATCCAACCTATGGCAAGCCGATTCGGAAATGCCCCACGGGATGCCCTTGCTGGCGGCATAAGCTTGCTGCGAACGCACTGCCGCAACACGAGAGCGTTCCAGCAGGGTATTCGGATAGGACTTCATCCAAAGCGTGGGCATCAAGTACTCGAACAACGTTCCAGTCCACGAGAGCAATACCGGACGACCGCAGTCGAGCGTATGCCCGCGGCCAAGAAGAAACCAACTCTTTTGGTCAATGTCTTCCTTCGCGATAGCAACAAACACTGCCGTGCGGGACTCGGTAGCGAGGAGGTCGTAGCAAGCGGGATGAAGTTGCTGCGATTCCACATCGAAGCCCACCGACATCAGCTTACGCCGACGATTTAAGAGAAGCCCGAAGTCCATCTCGTCGGCCAGCTTTGCGGTTTCGGCGGCAATGATACGAATGTCGTTTACCAATCGGGCCGCATTGGAGCGAGCTTCAGGAAGGAGTTCACTCAGTCGTTCACATTGCACCCGAAGCTCGGGTGAGGCCAACAAATCCGCGGCTTGAGTGATTCGCAGTCGAATCTGTTCCACAGAGGCCGGCAATAGGTCCAGCGAGATCGTGTCTGCCAGAGGCAGATTCAGCGTCGGATCATTGCGCAGCCCTGCGAATTCGGGTAAGAGCCACGGTGCATATAAACGAACGGTTTGCTGAATGGCCCGAACCCGACGGCCAGCCTCATCCACGAACCATTGTGCATCGGCTGCGTTGTCAGAAGCGTTTGCGGCATTTCGAGGGCCGTCGAACGCCGCCTCAGACAGGCTCATCACGGACTCTAGCCACCGGTCTGTAGCGGTTTTCGCGCCATCGAAGCCTACCGACCCTGGCGAACACACGCCTAGCTCTTCGAGAACGACGAAGTGGTCTATGAGACCTTCGAACAGGCCGGACTGCAAGAGTGGCTTCTTTAGGAACGCCAGACATCCTTGATGCAGAGTCCAAAGCGAAGCGAGCAAGTTGCCGTTATCGACGGAGGAAATGAATACCGGAGGGAGCGGCCGGAGGGTGCGCGTGTCGTACCAGTTGAAAAGATGGCCACGAAACTTCTCCAGTGCCGCTACGCTTGCCAATGAACGGAGCGTTTGTTCGGCAAATTCTGGCAGCGTGAGATATCCAAACTCACAGGCGACTTGGCGGGCGTTCAGCAGAAGGCCGAGGTTTGTGGGAGAGATGCGGGCCGCAATCGCCGGAGGTTGCTCCTGCACATTGTCGGGAATCAACCAGTTGTGTTCTTCTGTGCTGAACTGGGCGAAATACCGCCACGTACGTAAGGCCAGGCGGCGCAGAAGTAACAGATCTTTCCCAGAAAGTCTTTTCGGCGGGGCGGCCGAGGGCCGGTTCAACCATATGGACACCAGCTTACTGGAGCCCCAAAGTAGCAGCACGGGTAGTGCGGCCTTGACTGCAACGGGGCGTACCAGCCAAACCAGAGCGCCCAGGCCCGATGCCAGGAAAGGCATCCAGTCCAGATAGCGGTCGACGGGAGCACGGCCCCGCCGACCCAGTTCTGCTTCCGCTGCTGTTTCCCACTCCAAAAGCCGACGATGCGTGATCAAGCGGCGAACAAGGGCGCGGATCACGGCGTCCAGTGAAAGTAGTGTCTGGTGGGCAAGGAAAGTCAGCGTAATGAATAGGCTGACGTTGCTGTCATAGAACGCAGTGAGAGCTTGACGCGCCGCAATCATATTACGGCGCCACAACGCATTCACCAAGCTGAGCAGAAACTGAGAAAACGGTGGCAGAAACAAGATGCATATGGTTGCAATCGTCCACCGAGCCGGACTTCCGCCCAGCAAAAGCCACCCGAACACAAGCAGCAGGAAGGTCGCAGGCTCGACCAGGCTGCGGCGCAAATTGTCGAGAATCTTCCAGGACGATATGAGCGAGATGGGGTTTGGAACGTGAGTTCCAGACTCATTCGGTACCCGCGAATACAACCAACCTGCAATCTGCCAGTCGCCACGCAGCCAACGGTGTTTGCGCCGATTGTAGGCACTGTAATGTGACGGATAATCTTCAATTACCTCAATATCGCTCACCAAGCCAGCCCGCGTGTAGGCGCCTTCGATCAAATCGTGGCTGAGGAGCGCGTTTCGCGGGAACCGTTGCTCAAGGACCTGGTGTACGATGGCGACTTCGTAAATTCCCTTGCCGGTAAAGATGCCCTCTCTGTAGAGGTCCTGGTAAGTGTCCGACACCGCCTTGGTGTAGATGTCGAAGCCGGTCTCACCCGCGTAGATAGCCGCCAATCGAGACCGTGCCGTACTTTGCACGCTTATGGCCACGCGTGGCTGCAGAATGCCATAGCCAGCGGTGACGATGTTCTTCGTCCTGTCCATAATCGCCGCATTCAAGGGATGTGCCAAGGTTCCGACCATTCGATGTGCCGATCCACGCGGGAGTTCGGTATCGGCATCGAGCGTGATAACGAAGCGAACACGCGGCAGTATCCCGAGATCGCCAACCTTTACTGGAAAGCGATCAAGTTTGCCGCACAGCAGACTGTTAAAGTCCATCAACTTGCCGCGCTTGCGCTCCCATCCCATCCACGCCTTTTCATTTGGGTTGTATTCCCGGTGGCGATGGAAGAGAAAGAATGAGCCCATCCCCTGGCCAGCATATTTCCTATTCAACTCGCGGATTAGTTCGGAGCATAGACCGACCAACGGGCTGTCTTCCCGGCAAGGCTCCTCAGAGTCAGGCAGATCAGTCAGAAGCGCAAAGTGAATGTTGGGGTCGTGATTTCCGAGAAAACGTACTTGAAGGTCTTCTACAAGACCGCGTACTTGTTCTGGATTGAAAAGCAGACAGGGTACTGCAACTACAGTCACGCAGTTATCTGGAATGCCCTCGGTTAGATCGAGCTTTGGCAAAATCTCTGGTCGCAGCAAGGAAGTGGTCAAGTAATTAATCAACTGCACTGCGCTCTGCGAGCTCGGCAGCAACAAGGCAAGCATGGAGAGCAGTAGAAGGCCGAATGAAGTCCTGACGTCGCCAACCAGAACCACGGCCGCCATGATGATGGCGTAGGTCAAGGCCCCTATGCCCAGCAAAAACCATTGATCCGGGTATCTGCGCAGCTTGATTTGAATCCGTTGGATCAGAGGGCACTGGAACCTCACCCTTTCATGCAAGAGTGAAACTCCCTGGTCCACGAGATAGTACCCAATGTGGGCCTCTCGTAAGGCTAACCGGGAATCTGAGAATGTCTTCCGGGCAGCTGTCTGCGCCAGATCGAGCGCCGCGTGCGCCACTTCCAGTTCAGTTAGGTCCGAGTGCGCTGCGATATTTGCCAGTTTATTACGGTAGAGGTCGCGGCTCTCGAAGTCCATTTGCGAATAGCAATTGGCAGGATCCGCACGCAGAACATAATCGAAAAGTATGAGCGGTTCGATCACTTCCTTCCAAGAGACTTGCGCGACGTCGCGCAGGCTTCGCACGCACCAAGCTGTGCTGGCCTTTTCGCTCCGGATACCACAGCTGAGCTGGTTTCCGCCAGCAGCGATCTGCTCCAAAAGGGCTAGTTTGAGTGCTGCGGGAAATACCCAAAGCTCTTGAAGTTCCAGAACTACATCCGTGGATTGCTGCAACGCATTGACAAAAAATGTGAACTTCTCGTCGCTGAACTGATAGGAGACAGCCTCCAGAAACTCTTCTGCAAGGGCGAGGGCCCGCGGAACGGTCTCGCCCTTTTGCGTACGAACATGCGGCAACTTTCGTTGTGACCTGAGCGTTTCGGTCGTGGCGTGAAGCTCGGTATGCAGCAGTCGAATGTTTTCATATAACCAACGTTCGTCCTCAGAGACCGATGACGCTGTTGGAGGCGACTCCAATCGCACAAGCAGGCGCCTGAACCTACGCTTCAAGTTCTTGCAGCGTGCGAGAAATGGCCTCGACGAGATCAGGTCGGGCAAATCAGTGGAACTGTGCGAGAAATGGAGTGCCTTTGCAAATAGGAGTTCCAGGCTGGATGCATTGCATTCCGCGTCCGGCAGCCGGTGGGCTGCGCCGCCAATGATCTCCAGATGTGTATTCTGTGGCATAAGGGTATCGACCATCAGCGATATTGGACCGCTTGCATTTCGAACATTTCCGCATAGCGGCCACCTTGCCTTGTCAGTTCAGCGTGACTTCCCTCTTCGGAAATCTTGCCGTCTTGCAGGACTACGATTCGGTCCGCCATGCGGACCGTTGAGAACCGATGTGAAATAAAGAGCGCGGCTTTTCCAAAGGTGAGCTCCGCGAAACGTCGGAATACCTCAGACTCACTGCGTGCATCAAGGGCGGAGGTTGGTTCATCGAGGATCAGCACTTGCGCATTGCGAAGGTAAGCTCGCGCCAAGGCAACCTTCTGCCACTCACCGCCGGAGAGGTCTACACCCCCCTCAAAGCGCCTTCCTAGCATTTGTTCGTAGTGACGAGGAAGCCTCTCTATGACATCCGCCGCCATGCTCTTTCGGGCGGCCGTACGCAGAGTTTCCAAATAGTTCAACTCTTCGATCTGCCCGACCGCAATGTTTTCCTGAGCGGTCATCTCGTACCGCATGAAGTCCTGAAAAATGACGCCAATTTCGCGGTAGAGATCCTCGAGGCTATACTCACGAAGGTCAACTCCGTCCAACAGGACTTGCCCTTCAGTGGGGTCGTAGAGGCGGGTCATTAGCTTTACGATCGTGGTCTTGCCCTCGCCGTTTTCCCCCACCAGTGCAATTCGTTCGCCCGGCTCGAGCTGAAAGTTCAGGCGGCGCAGGACCATCCGGGAGTTGCCCGGATACCGGAACGAGACACCGCGGAACTCGAATCCACGCTTAATTGGCCGCGGCGCCGGCAATGCGTTGGGCTTGGAACAAATCGTAGGTCGCATCCCCATGAAAGCAAGCAGGTCGGTGAGGAAAAGCGCCTGGTCTGCAATACTTGCCACCGTCGAAAAGATCTGTTGAATATTGCCGCTCGCTTGTACGATCGCACCTGAAAGGAAGGTCAATTGGCCGATTGTCAGCGCCCCAGTAAGCGTTCGCCAGACCACGAATACATAAGCTGAGTAGTAACCAGCCGTCCCAACTACTGACAAAGCCGCGCCCGCGATCAGCCGGCGGCGCGCTAATCCGACATTCTCTTCGTATAACTGGTCAGACAACTTAGTGAATCGCTCGACGAGAAAGTTCCTCAACCCAAAAAGTTTGAGCTCCTTTGCGGCTTCTCTGCTTCCACCCAAAACTCGCAGATAATCAAGTTGGCGCCTGATTGGGGTCTGGCGAAAGTTGGTTGCATACCCCAGAAATGCGAAGTGGCTTTCTCCTAGAAATGCCGGAATCACCCCGAGCATAAGCAGCAGCAGCAGCCATGGAGAAAATAGAACTATCGAGACGGACAGAAAGAGGGTTGTAACGGCCTGCTGCACCAATCTGCCGATCGACTGAATCATTCCTAAGCGGTCGGTTGCCTGAACGCGCGCGCGTTCGAGGCGATCGTAGAAGACCGGGTCCTCGTAAGCGGCCAAGTCGAGTTCCGCGGCATGCTTCATGACCTCGATGCTGACGTAGCGCGTGTACTTGTCAGCCAGCAGCGCATCGAGATAGTCGATGGTGCGGCTTAGAATGCTGCCACCGACAGCCAGCGCGAACTCGGCCGCAACCAGAAACCAAAACCCTGATTGAACTGGTTGGTTATGGGATACGACACCCACAATCCTGTCGATGATCAGCTTCGCAATCCAGAGCAGGGCGATTGGAAGCAAGGATGCTAAAAGGCGGAAAGCAAGCCCTAAGGCGACTACTAGTGGACCCGATCTCCACACCATTCCCAGAACCGGTGGCACATGTCGGAGTGCCGAGAGACGCTTTCTCCAACCACTCCCGAAATTGTCTTGGTCAACCATACGATGGATCGTCACGGTGACGTGTTCGTTCTCTTTCTGAGCTTTGCCTACGTGCTCTGATCTGCAATTCTTATTACACGTTGGATTCCATTAGTGGTCAGAACCAGCGATGCGCCATCAATGTGGACCAAAAATCGTGTGGTGGTGATGACGAGTTTCGTATTCCATTCAGCGGATTGGTCTTAGTGGCGAAGCTGCCGACGGAAGTGACTTAAGGTCATCGCCTAATACCGAAAACAGCCATTGCGGGCTGACGGGAGAGAGGAGACAACAATGTAGAGTTTTCCCAAGGGGTGAAAAAAACTTTGCTACTGCGATCAATGACCAGTCAATTTGGCATTCGCCAGCAGGGCGTCATGCACCCGAGGAAGCAGTGTTACAACTTCAATAAGCTTTGAATCCGGCTCGACTCATGCCTCGCCGGGCTTCAGGACTCTTCATGAAAGTGTCCCAAACAAAGCCGGTTCTGATGTTCTCCGCCATAAGCATGGTGATTCCCGTATCGATTCCCACGCAGTAGTCGTCATACCACTTTCTAAGTGGATTGAACGCGTTCACGAACCCGTACTTCCCCCATGCGGCTGGATAAGTCTTCCGAATGGTTCGCAGAACACGCATCGTAGACTGAGGCAAGAACGGCAACGAACCTGCCGGGGCACTAGGCACGACGGTGCCGTCAATAGGCCCGGTGGTTGGCGGACCTCCCCATATGACATAGCCATGTTCCGAATCTGAGGCAGTTATGCCCCAAAGATCGTCGCTATAACTGGGAAAGTGCGGGGCCAGTTCCAAGCAGAAACGGCGGTGAACATCCGTGGCAATAGCAGAGTTCTGAAAATAATCTGCATACTTGTCTCTCTTGCCTCGAAAATCAAACCAGGCCTGAGAATACTGGTGGACGAAAAGTGGAGCGAAAGATCCGATGTAGCGTAGCCCGTCGTATTCGAACGTCATCCGTTTCCAGGCCGACCAAGTGTCTTCTCGGAGCGGGTGAGACGCTGATCCCAGGCCCAACAGGTACATCATCATCAACTCGCTATAGAGATCCCACCGATACGGTAAGAACCCAACTTCGGGGGTCCATCCGTGAGGCAGCAGAGTCGTATCTTCGGACAGCCAAGTCCAGTCGACGCGGTTGAAGACGTCGTTCGCAATCTTCGTGAGTTCAAGGGAGCGGAAATACTCACGGCAGGTCAGAACACCGCAGAGCAAGATAGCCGTATCGACAGAAGAAACCTCTGCATCCCAAATCCGTTCACCGGTATCTATGTTTGCCCAGTGATAAAAGAATCCCCGATGGTTCGGCAATACGCTCCAAAGGGAGTTCAGCGTGGTCATCGCACGCTCGCGGGCGTCTGAGAAGGAAACAAATCCTCGTTGTTGTCCGATGCAAAGAGCCGTGAGGCCGAACCCAGTCGCCGCAATGCTGCCAACGATTCCGTTGTCGGCAACCTTCAAGTTGCATCTATCTTTGGTGATGCCTGTCGCGGGGTTCGTCTGCTCCCAGAAATAACGGAAGTTAACCTGCTCGATTTCGTCCAGGAACTGGTCGTCTTCAGGGGAGAGGGAAGTCGGTTTTGAGGGATTTGCAACAACCCCACGTGGTTCATCAGCGGCGGACGATGAACTCGAAGCCGCTGCGAACGGCAGACTGACGGCGGTCGCAAGAAGACGCCGGAGTAACTCTCGCCTTGTGAATTTCGTGGAACCGCTGCTTCTCATCCGCTTGACTCCAACAATCTTAGCTCAGTCTCGCGTCAAACAGATCCCCCGACGAGTGTCCCAAAAAAGATCGTCGGGATCGCCATGTTCAGGCCGTCGATTAGTCGTCGTAGGATATGGATATTACAGAGTGACGTCCACGTGACTAAGGTGACAAATAGAGCGTTGTGGATCGCATTGTTTGGGGTCGCTGCGGCGATTCTTGTGGCACTACCTCTCTGGTATTTGTCCCATCGGAAGCCGATATGGCTCAAGGGGGCGATTATCGTGAAGCACGCGGACCCGAGAGAGAGGCTCCCTATTGCCGATGTTGACGTCACGGTTGAAAGCGATGGGGTCGTCGCCGCCGCGAAGTCTGATTCTTCCGGGTTCTTCATGATCCAGTTGCCCGCGTTCGTCAGGAGTGGACGGGCCGTGACTCTTCAGTTTCGTCATTCCGAGTATCAGCCTCTTGACGTGCATGAACTCGTGGCCAACAAACTCTACATAGCAGAGATGGAGCCGCTTGCGAACAGTCTCCGCGGATCAGCGAACGGCTCGGAAGTAACCATCGGGAGCCTGAGGGTCCGATATTCGATAAAGGCCATGACCGAAGTGAACATAGGAAGCGCGGTGAAACAATTCCAGGTCGTGAATATCGGGAATATACCCTGTAAGGGCCAGGCCCCATGCTCGCCGGATGGTAAGTGGAAAGCCGCGATTGGGTCTGCATTTCTTGACGCGGGAGCGGGCAATGTGTTTCGGGATGCCCGGGTCTCCTGCATCGCAGGGCCTTGCCCTTTCACAAAGATCGAAAAGGATGATTTCTCAAAGGGTGGCCAGACCATCACGGCCGCTGCTCGAAACTGGTCTGATACAACGACGTATCTATTGGAAGCAGAAGTATTCCATTCTATGTTGACCGAACGGGTCCACGAATCTCAACCCGCGGTCTTCGGACGGGCCCTCAACTTCACCTTACCGGCTTCGGCCGAAGGTGTATGCATCCAAGCTGACGTAGATGGTCAGACAATTATTTACCCTCTTGGACCGGCTCTCTTTCTGAGCTGGGCAAATTGCGACGTTTCCGTCAATCGAGATCAGTCCAAGGTGTATCGCTGTAACCTCAAAGCTGGCTATCAGTTTCCTGTCACGACGGGACAGAGATGAGTTCGACGCGAACCGGATGTATCCCGTTCTCGCTCATACCGAGCATTTTGGCCGCTCCGTAGGACAAATCAATAATGCGGTTCTTTGGCACCGGCCCGCGATCGTTAATGCGGACGATTACCGACCGGTCATTCTTCAGGTCCGTGACCTTGACCCAGGAGCCGAGGGGCAGCGTACGGTGCGCCGCCGTGAATTGATACATGTCGAATGGCTCGCCGCTGGCAGTTCGCTTGTGCTGGAAGAGACGGCCGTACCACGAAGCCTCCCCGACTTGAGATTTCCGGGCCTTGATCGCGCGTTTGGTTTGATTGGTCTGGCCTGGCATTCCTTGCCGCGGGCTTGGTGTACTGTCAGGAGGCGCGGCACCCAGTGCGGTCGTGAAAACCAATGCCGCTGCAATCTGACTGAATACTCGTAACATCATTACTTGCCCTCATCGTTGAACTGGTTCGCTGGCACATGTCCATTGAGATGCCCGCCTGCTCTTCGCTGTTCTCACGGCGGTGCAGCTTGAAGCCATGGGGAGCCAACAGTTGTGAATAAGAGCCCAACTGACGACGAGTGTTGCTGCCTGGTTGTAAGAGCACTAAGCATGCCAAATGGGGCAAATGATTGGAATTGCAATTGGAGCCACGAATGAGGAATAGTTTTCGTGGGTAATTTCTTCCATCGACCGGAAACTTCTACCTGGGCCAACTGAAGGCTAATGCTAAGCGGCGGACGTGGACTGGTCCCCGCCGGGTTGGGCCAGTGTCAGCCTTTCTCGGACGCAGGTAAAAGTTTCGTGACCCTGCAACGAGCGTCCCCATAACCCATATTGTTTTCTGCTGATTAGACTCTTGGCACGTTCCTTGCACTGATACTTCTTCACCCGCAGTTAAGGTGTTTCGTCACTTATGTCACAGGAGCTTATGAGGGCATTCTTAAACGCCATCTTCGAATGGATATTCGGCTGTCATCATAGGCAACTGAGCAGGGTGTTTACGATTGACCATAGAACGTACCAGGTGTGCCTCAATTGCGGCAGGCAGCTGCAATATTCGTGGAGGGCGATGTCGCTGATAAAGACAAGCGAGACACCCCAAACGCTGGCGTCGTTTACAACAGCGTTCACACAGGCAATGAACAACTCGCGGGGCCAGTCGCGGGAAGCTTAGTTCCCTGCCTCAATCGGACGGCTTCCCAGCGGCTTGGCTGCGTCGTGCCTTCGTGATCCATCTCCTTTGAGAAACGCAAACACAATCTTTCACCATCTGCGGAGAACGGGAGCGCGCAACCTTCGACGGGCGGGAGTGGCGGAGGGAATCATGATGATGATCGGCGGCTGGCGGACACGGAGCGTCTTCGAGCGTTACGCCATCGTGAACCGTTCGGATATGAATGACGCGAATCTCAGATTGCAGGAGTCGGAGAAGAGGGCAGAGCAGGAACGAGTGGCCGCCGAAGAGCAGCAAGCCCAACTTCGGGCACATTCTGCGCAGTGAAGCGATTTTGGAACAGCCAACCGCGTCCCGTGCGGTGAACTAGCGCCAGCTAGGTGATGATTCTATGGGGCTTAGGCTGGTGCCGGGAGGGGGGGTCGAACCCCCACGAGGGGTGAACCTCGGCGGATTTTGAGTCCGCTGCGTCTGCCAGTTCCGCCATCCCGGCTAAGGGAAGATAACTAACTGCGGCACAGAAACTTATTGTCTCCTAGCGGTTGCCAGTTCAGCTTGCTCCAATTGTCCGGTGCTAGTTTTGGTGTCAGTTGCTTCGTTCTGTGCAGCACCAGTATCGCACAGGCGTTGGACTGCCGCCAATTGATGCGCTGGAGCTAGATGCGCGTACCGCAGCTAATCTGGTTCGTTCAATCCATGTCCTAGCTCTTGCACGCTGTTGACAACCGCAATGTGATGTGCGAGGTGAGCAATGATACGTGATTGCTACACCGTCAGGAACGGAAGTAGCTGCCCGTGTTTGCTGATTGTCATATCCGTGGACGACGACGAAGGTATGATGTGAAACTCAGCGCCCCAGAAACGAGCAGGATGAGGCTGGAAGGTTCGGGGGCGAGAATACCATTTGAAACAGCGAGGTCAGCATCCCAGTAAGTGTTGTAGGTAACGCCCTCATAAAACACAACGTCGGAATACGACACGTGTGATGTTCCGATTGTGGAGAATGTTCCGAGTGGGAATGAAACAGGAGCACTGTTACAAGTTCCAAGACCAGTTTCACCGCAAACGGCTACAGAATCATACAGGTTGTCAGAGAGATGCCATCCAACTGTGTTGACCCTAAGCATTTGAATAAGCAT
>Ga0207826_1000191_pt1 | contig 16643 bp, 16 predicted proteins | sample LuqExpMetageno80_FD_187837 | JGI IMG/M metagenome (GOLD analysis project Ga0207826, IMG submission 187837) | Tropical forest soil microbial communities from Luquillo Experimental Forest, Puerto Rico - Sample 80 (SPAdes) | ecosystem: Environmental > Terrestrial > Soil > Tropical forest ... | reverse complement strand
GGACTCGATCCCATGGCTGAGATGGCGCTGATGTTCGCCTCCCGCGCCCAGCAGCTCGCCCAGGTCATCGTTCCGGCGCTGGAAGAAGGACGATGGGTTCTATGCGACCGATTCACCGACTCGACCGAAGCCTATCAAGGCGGCGGACGTCAGTTGGGCAGCGACGCGGTGCTGCAACTGCACCAAGTGCTCTGCCGCGGTCTCTGGCCTGACCTGACGATTCTGATGGACTCGGACGTCGAGCACAGCGTGAAGCGCGCGCGCCGACGCAACCAGGCAGCATCCGACGGCGCCCAGCCCGACGAGAACCGCTTCGAGCAGGAGAGTACCGCGTTCTTCACCCGCGTCCAGCAGGCTTTCCGGACGATCGCTCAGCGTGAGCCGCAACGCGTAACCATGGTAAACGCGCGCCGTCCGGCCGAGGTCGTCCACCCCGAGATCGTGGGCATCGTCCGCACTCGTTTGCTCTCGGCAGACCAATCGGTGCAACTGGCGCAGCGCGGAGGAACGCGAGGTTCCAATGCCGTTCGCTGACTTCCACGGCAACGCCGAACTGGTGCGGAATGTGCGCGAGATGCTGGCGCGCGACCACTTTCCCCATGCTGTGATCCTGTCGGGAGCACAAGGCTCGGGCAAGTTCACCCTGACGCAAATGGTCGCGAAGGCCATGAACTGCCTGCAACCGCCGACCACGGATGGCCTGCCGGACTTCTGCGGCGTATGCGCCAACTGCGCCCGTATCGCCCAGGCCGACGCGCTGGAAGACCGTTTCGCCGAGGCGGTGGAGGCGCGGGAGAGCCTGCGTGATGCCGACAAACGCGACACCCGCATCCTGGTGCAAACCCATCCTGATGTGACCATCATCCCGCCCGACCCGCCGCAGATGCTGGTGAAGGTTGACCAGGTCCGGCACATCATCCGCGAGATCTACTACCGTCCCGTCGAAGGCCGTCACCGCGTGTACACCTTCAGCGACGCCGACTTCATGAAGGAAGCGGCCAACTCGCTGTTGAAGATCCTCGAAGAGCCGCCAGACTTTGCCACCATCTTCCTCCTGACCGACAACCCTTCGGCACTGCTGCCGACCATCCGGTCGCGATGCATGCAACTGCGACTGGCAGCCGTGCCCCTGGCCGAAGTCGAGGCCTACCTGGCGACCAACCGCCCTGAGCTAAAGCCACGCGAGCGTTCTCTGGTAGGCCGTTTATGCGGCGGCGGTTTGGGACGGGCGCGCAGCTTCGACCTTCCGCAGTACCTTACCGCCCGTCAGGACGCCATGACACTGCTCGGACCCGCTTTGGGGGAGAAGGAGCACTCGGAGTTATTCAGAGTGACTGACTCGTATCGCGCCGGCGCCGACGGCAAAGCCAAGACCGACCAGACCATTCGGACGCTCTACGCGCTGCTGGAGGACATGCTGTTCCTGAAGTCAGGCACTGCGGAATTGATCCGGAACATCGACATCGATGCACAGTTGCGCAAGATGGCCGAGCAGGTAGAGTTTGCCTGGATTGTCGAGGCGACGAACCGCCTGGGCGACCTGGAGAGTGGTATGCGCCGCAACCTGATGAGAACACTGGCTTTGGACGCCTTTGCCACAGGGCTGGAGCGGTGAACGACGGCCCTGAAAAGAATTGTGACGTAACTCATTGTCTTGGCACGGCGGCTGTGTTAGGGTATCGCCAAGTTCACACCTGAAGACGTGCTGGGAATTCCACATCCAGAGTCTCGCCAGACCGAAATCTCATAATCGCGGCTGGTGCTTACGTTTGCTGGGCTGGTGTGCAAGTCATAGGAGCAAACGCCATGAAAGATTCGATGGGTACTACGATTGTGGGTCGGGGATCAGACTCCGAGGGGTTTGGCAACCGCCGCTTGATTCGTCCATCGTTGAACCGCAATGAGAGCCATCGCCCAGAAAACGGCGACCGCCGGGATCGGGGCGAGCGCCCGGAAAAGCCGCCGAACGGGAAGAAACTCGCTCCGCCGGAGCAGACCCACGCCGAGAATTTCTATTACCAGAAGCAGATGCAATCGAAGACGCCGATGGTCATCGTTCTGCAGGACGAGGAAGAAGTGCACGGCGTCATCGAGTGGTACGACAAGTACTGCCTGAAAGTGAACCGCGAGGGCGAACCCAACCTGCTCATCTACAAGCCGAGCATCAAGTACATGTACAAAGAAAGCGAAGAGGCGGGGAACAAGTAGGCGATCGTGGTTTGTGGTTTGTGGTTCGAAGAGCCGCGCCGAGAGGCGCGGCTTCTTCCTTTGAGGCTCCGACACCCACAGCAGGTGCTGGCACGCCCTCGCTACCGCTGGGCTGCACCATTTCTCTGTTACTATAAGCAGCCAGGTTTGCCCGTCGACGCGGGATCAGTGTTCCGTCCTGCCATCCATCATGGAGGGTTTAAGTATGCGCTCCATCGCCTCCGCTGTGCTACTGTTTTCTGGCTTGTTTTCGTTCGCCGCAGAGACGCCCTCCGCAAGTGATGACTTGACGGCAGCGGTCACACGGATGGCTCGCATCGGGCGCTGCTCCTCCCCAACCTTTTCACCCGATGGCAAGACGTTGGCCTTCGTCTGCGATATGACAGGGACGCCGCAGATTTGGACAATTTCTTCGAGCGGCGGTTGGCCAAACCTCGTTACCGCCCTCAGCGACCCCGTGGGAAACGTGGAGTGGTCTCCAACCGGCGATTGGCTCGTACTATCTGTTGCCCCAGGTGGTGGGATGAACCAACAGATCTATCTCGTTCGTCCTGACGGCACTCAGTTGAAGCGGTATACGGCGGGGGGAAAGGACAACAACTGGCTCGGTGGTTGGACGTACGACGGCTCGGCGGTGATGATGTCGTCAAGCGTGCGCGACAGTGCGGCAATGGATTCCTACCTGCTCGCGGTTCCGCAAGGCAAGATGGAACTAATTGCCAAGAACCCGGGCATCGGCGACCTGCAGGATGTGAGCCGGGATAACAAACTGGCACTCGTCTCGCGGATGCAAAGCCGCGGCAGCAACGATATCTACCTGATCGATACCAGCGGCGCCAAGGAAGTGAACCTCACAGTACACGAAGGTCCGGGTGAGTTTGCAGCTCACTTTTCGCCCGACGCCCGCACCGTTTATCTGGCTTCCAACAAAGACCGCGACCTCGAAGCTTTTGCCAAAGAGTCGCTAGGCCCGCACGGCGAAGCCGGCCCGATCCAGCTCATTGCGGCTCGCGATGACGCCGAATTGGAGGACTTTCAAATAAACGAACAAGGCACGCAAGCTGTTTTGATCTGGAATGTGGCTGGCAGATCCGAGTTGGCTTTTGTTGACCTTCGCACGGAGAAGGTGACCCCCGGCCCAGCGTTACCCACGGAGTTGGCGTTTTCACCAAGGTTCTCCCACGACGGAAAGCAGTTGGCGATGGTGCTGAACGGTGCCGCCTCGCCTTCTGATGTCTGGGTGCTCGACATTGATAACGGACATTTCCGCCAGATCACCCACAGTCCACACGCTGGAGTCATTCTCGACGAACTTGTGCACCCCAAGCTGGTTCAATACACAGCTCACGATGGCTTGCAGTTGACCGGCTGGCTATGGCTGCCAAAACGGTGGACAAAGCCTGGTCCTGTTGTACTCAGCTTTCATGGCGGACCTGAAGGACAGGAACTCCCCAGCTTCTCCAGCACTTACCAAGCCTTGCTCTCGGAAGGCATCGCCGTTTTCGCACCCAACGTGCGGGGCTCGTCGGGTTTTGGCAAGAAGTTCGTCAACCTCGACAACGGCGAGTTGCGGGTCAACGCCGTAAGGGACATTAAGTCCTCTGTCGACTACCTGGTCGAAAACAAGATTGCCGATCCGAACCGGGTTGGGATTATGGGTGGCTCCTATGGCGGCTACATGACAATGGCCGGGATTACCCAGTACCCTAGCCTATTCAAGGCCGCAGCGGACCTGTTCGGAATTGTGAATTTCGCAACGTTCTTCGCCAATACCGAGCCGTGGATGGCGGCAATTTCCACCATCGAATATGGCGACCCCAAGACCCAAGCCGACATGTTGAAAAGCTTGTCGCCCATTCACAGTCTCGACAAAGTGACTGCAGCCACGATTGTCCTCCACGGCGCCAACGACACAAATGTCCCGGTGGTCGAGGCGGAACAAGTTGTCAACAACCTCAAACAGCGTGGAATCCCGGTGAAGTATGTACTGTTCCCCGACGAAGGACACGGCTGGCGCAAAGTGCCCAACCGGGTCCGCTCGACAGTCGAAATTACCGATTGGTTCGTCGAGTATCTTGTGAAGCCGCAGTAGCGCCGGGCCTTCGATACGCTAACTCGCGGCTGTCCTCTGCCTACAACTTTGGCAGCACGATGCCCTTTTGGCCCTGGTATTTGCCCTGTTTGTCCTTGTAGCTGATCTCGGGCGGCTCGTTGCCCTGGAAGAAGAGAATCTGGCAGAGGCCCTCGTTGGCATAGATGCGGGCTGGCAGAGGCGTGGTGTTGGAGATTTCGAGGGTGACGAAGCCTTCCCATTCCGGCTCAAACGGGGTGACGTTGACGATAATGCCGCACCGCGCGTAGGTGGATTTGCCGACACAGACGGTGAGGACGTCGCGGGGAATTTTGAAGTACTCGACGGAACGTGCAAGCGCAAAAGAATTGGGTGGAACGATGCAGACGTCGGACTCGAGGCTCACGAAGGAGCGCTCGTCGAACTTTTTGGGGTCAACGATGGTGCTGTTGACATTGGTAAAAATCTTGAACTCGTCGGCGACCCGCAGGTCGTAACCGTAGCTGGACAGGCCATAGGAGATAACCCCTTCCCGTACCTGCTTCTCGGAGAAGGGATTAATCATGTCGTGTTCGAGGGCCATCTTGCGGATCCAGCGGTCGTTCAGAATGGGCATGGGACTCCTGGCTGCGGCGGGTGGGCCGGGCTCGTTCGCGGATGCGGGGAACGGTGAGGCCATCTTACGGAATGGCAGCCTCGGTTGACAATGGGCTCCGGGGGCGCAAACCGACCCAGTCACGATTTCTAACTCGAACACAAACTAAGACTTACCGGAAATGGCCAAGGTCGGGTAGAATCTTGCCAGCGCTCGGGTTGAGCGGTTCCCGGGGAAAGTACAGAGCGGAGCCTCTTGTGATTAAACTGGATCTGATTAACGAAGTTGTCACGAAGACTGGGGTGACCAAGACCAAGGCCGAAATGGCCGTGGAGACGGTTTTTGAAAGTATGAAGAACGCGCTTGCCAAGGGTGATCGCATTGAATTGCGCGGCTTTGGCGTGTTCACCGTGCGCCCGCGCAAAACGGGAATCGGACGCAACCCACGCACCGGAGCCGAGGTCAACATTCCTCCCGGAAAGGCTGTGCGCTTCAAACCGGGAAAAGAGTTGCAGTCGATCGAGTAAGAGGGCGGCGGACTGCCGTGGACTGAGGATCGGCAGAATTCCTTCCTATTGATTCGAGACCGGCATACAAGCGGGCTGCGGAGCCCCTCGCCAATACGATTTCAAACAACGATGTCAGATCCTTCGCAGCCGCTTGCCTATACCTTTGAGGTTGTTCCACGCCCTGAGGTGATGGCGGTGGCGCAACGCCAGAAGCGTCCGTACTGGCTGCACCTTCTTCTACTGCTTTTGACCATGCTCACGACGCTCATCGTGGGCGCTCAACTCTACGACAACTTTCTGCACGGCCTGCCGCCATTTACGCCGGGTAACGAATTCATTCCCCTCTTCAGCCCCAAGTGGATCTTGCAGCATCCGATCCGGCTTTTGATGGGAGTCCCGTTCTCGGCTGCGCTCATGTCGATCCTGCTGGCCCATGAGATGGGGCACTTCCTGTGGTGCGAAAAATATGGAGTTCGTGCCACACTTCCGTTTTTCATCCCGGCGCCGACGTTGATCGGCACCATGGGGGCGTTTATTCGCATCAAGTCGCCCATTCGAACGCGACAGGCGTTGTTTGACATCGGCATTGCAGGACCGATCGCGGGGTTTGTTGTGGCGCTTCCCGTCCTGCTTCTGGGGCTCGCGCTGTCCAAGCCCTTGGTTCCGACCATGGGAAGGGAGAGCTTTGACGTCGGTTTTCCTCTGATCTTCCAAATCGGGCATTGGCTGTTGGCGTCCCGACAATCCGTTCCGCTACGACAGCTCGCGTTGCATCCGATTGCCGTTGCGGCCTGGGCGGGGATGTTCGCCACTTCACTGAATCTCCTGCCGGGTGGCCAGCTCGACGGAGGTCACATTCTGTACGCAGTCGCACCTCGAGCACACCGGGCGGTCACCATCGCAACCGTGGGAGTCTTGGCGGTACTCTCTGTCTTCTGGATGGGTTGGCTGGTGTGGGCGGTGCTGCTGGGAATCACGGGCTGGCGGCATCCCGCAGTGGCACCGTGGCCGGAGCTCGATGCCGGCCGATTGGCGCTGACGGTTGGGGTGGTGCTGTTACTGGTCCTTACCTTCGTTCCGGCTCCGATTGTCGGTCAAGGATGGTTACAACTCAAATGAAAAGGCACGGCATGAGCCGTGCCAAACTCTTCGCCTGCCGGTAGACTGACCGGCAGCAATTATCATTCTTCCGAAAACTCTTCGCGCTGCTTCACAGCAAAAGTCAACTGGCCTTGCGCAGAACGATCTGTTCGTCTCGGATGAAGAACTGCGCGGGGCACTTGTCGGAGCCGCAGATCACCGGCAACAATCCCGCCACCTGCTTGCGCGTGACCAGACCGAGCTGACCGCATTTCGGACAGGAGAGTACAGCCCAGTAGGGATCTTCCTGGTCGCCGACGTCGCCGGCGTTCTCCAGTACGAAGATGGTTCCAGGCTCCATTTGTTCGGGGATCCATTCGCTCAAGATGCTAAGTTCTCCGATCACGTGCCCTCCTTCGCCGGGTAAACCGGCCTTGCGCAAACTCATGAAGCCTTGCCCCGCTGAGCATACAGCGGGCGCTCAGAGGCAATTTGCTTCTTGGCAACTTTGATTCCGGCGACGATACGCTGCACGGTATCGGTTAAGCACACCGCCAGCATGGGTTGACGCGAGTTCTTCAGCAGATCCACCACACCACGGGCCGAATCTTGGAGAAAAATATGGCGGCCGTCGGTAAGAAGGTGATACTCGGAGGTGGCGCGCACCGTATCCACCAGGCGCTTTCCCGTTTCGCGCTGCAGGAAGCGCACGACATGTCGCACCTTTCGCAGCGAAAAGCCGCGCTCGCGGAGCTCACAGATGACGGCAACTTCGGCGAGGTCGTCGAGCGAATAAATGCGTTTGTGACCGTCACGCGCGGGTACGACGATGCCTCGCTCATCCCACCACTGCAATTGACGCAGGCTGATGCCGGTCAGCTGCGCTACACCGCGGGATGTGAAGGTCGGCGACAAGTCAAAGAGTCCGAAACAAAACTTTCGGTAAATGTTTGAAACATCATAGAGCAGTGACGGGAGGAGTCAAGATCAAGAGTTGACGAAAGGGCCACTCCGTACCAACTCGGTCAACGTGGCGTTGGGAATTGTGCGGTGGGGCAGCGCGAATTGCAGGCAATTTTGCAGCAGTGTTAAACTCAAGCAGTCTACCGGCCTGAGCGGGAGTAACTCAGTGGTAGAGTCACAGCTTCCCAAGCTGTTGGTCGCGGGTTCGATTCCCGTCTCCCGCTCCAGTTCTCACACATCGTTGAGACCGCGCGAGCGTCACGAGAGGAGAGCCTCGGCCGCGAGATCGCGGCACGGGCGACGCTGTTTTCTTTCAGCGTTTCGGCTCGTCAACTGCAACCCGCAGGTCGTGGCCGGTCATCTCTTTGGGCTGCGGGATGCCTAGAATTCCGAGCATTGTGGGCGCGATGTCCTGCAACGCTCCGTCGGGCTTCAGAGTGAAGCGGCGGACGTCGCCCTGGAAGCTGCCGCTAGGCACAGCGTACTCAGCGGCAACAATGAACGGCACGGGATTCGTCGTATGAGCCGTCTGCGGGCCGCCGGTGGCCGGGTCGATCATTTGCTCGGCGTTGCCGTGGTCGGCGGTGACAATCATGGCTCCCCCGGCGCGCTTCAGGGCGGCCCAAATCTGGCCGAGACAAGCATCGACGGTCTCCACAGCCTTTATGGTCGGAGGGATCTTGCCGGAGTGTCCGACCATGTCGGCGTTTGCGAAATTCACCACCATTACATCGAAGGTCTTCTCTTCGATGGCCTTTACTACGGCGTCGGCAATGCCCTGCGCGGACATCTCGGGTTTGAGGTCGTAGGTCGCGACTTTCGGCGACTGCACCAGTACGCGGTCTTCGCCGGGAAAAGGCTTTTCGACTCCGCCGTTAAAGAAGTAGGTGACGTGGGCGTACTTCTCGGTTTCGGCCACGCGCAGATTGCGCATGTTGAGGTTCGCCATCACGTTGGCCAGAATATTGCCGAGCGACTCTGGCGGCGATACGACAGGCAGGGTGAAGTGCTTGTCGTAGCGCGTCATGCAAATGTAGGTAAGATCTTTGGGGACACGATCGCGCGGGATAACGGCATCGAGTTCGGCAGCTCCTTCAAGTTCCGATCCGTTTAATGGAGTGAAGTTGCTGTTGCGCGCGAGGCAGCGAGTGATCTGGCGAGCGCGGTCGGCGCGGAAGTTAAAGTTGATGCAGACATCGCCGTCGCGGATGGCACCGACTGGCTCACCACGACTATCAACTACCACAAATGGGACGATGAACTCATCGGTCACTCCGCGGTTGTAGGATTCCTTTATGCCCTGCACCGGGTCGGAGTAGCGTCCGCCCTCCGCATCGCCATAGACCATGGCATCGAACGCTTTCTTCTCGCGGTCCCACTTCTTGTCCCGGTCCATCGCGTAGTAGCGTCCGCTCACCGTGGCGATCTTGCCAACGCCGTATTCACGCATCTTTTGCTGGAGTTGCTCAACGTACACCGCACCATTGGTGGGCAGCGTGTCGCGACCGTCCATGAAGCAGTGCACAAAGACGCGCTCTACACCGTTCTGCTTGCACATGCGAAGGATGGCGTTGAGATGAGCCTGTTGGGAGTGGACTCCGCCGTCGGAGAGTAGCCCGAACAGATGCAGGCGCCGATCGCCGGTGCGAGCTTTGGCCATGGCATCGAGCAGCGCAGGGTTCTTTTCGAACTCGCCGGTCTCAATCATCACGTCGATCTTGCTGATATCCATGTACACGACACGGCCGGCGCCGATGTTGAGGTGGCCGACTTCGCTGTTGCCCATCTGTCCGGTGGGCAGTCCAACGTATCGCCCGCTGGTGTGGATGAGCGTATTGGGGAAGTCAGCCAGCAGCTTGTCGTAGTTGGGCTTGCGGGCCAGCGAAATGGCGTTGGCGTTGGACGGCGGGGCATAGCCCCAGCCGTCCAAGATGATGAGAACCAGCGGTTTGGGACGCATTATGCTTTCGCCTTCTTCGCCAGTTCGCCGTGGTAGTTCAGTGCCTTGAGGCCGTTGAAGCGCGCCGCGGTGCCGAGTTCCTCTTCGATGCGCAGCAGTTGGTTGTACTTGGCGATGCGGTCGGTGCGCGAGGCTGAGCCGGTCTTGATCTGGCCTGCACCGGTGGCGACTGCGAGGTCGGCGATGAAGGTGTCTTCTGTCTCGCCTGAGCGATGCGAGATGACCGCGGTGTAGCCATTCTCGCGCGCCAGGTTGATGGCATCGATCGTCTCACTGACTGAGCCGATTTGGTTGACCTTGATGAGGATCGAGTTGGCCACGCCGGCATCGATGCCCTGCTGCAAGCGGGTCACATTGGTGACGAACAAATCGTCGCCAACCAGCTGGATCTTGCTGCCTACTTCATCGGTCATCATCTTCCAGCCTTCCCAGTCGTCCTCGGCAAATCCATCTTCGATGGAGACAATGGGATACTGGCGCGCCCAGTCGGCCCAGAACTTCACCATGTCGGCGCTGGAGTGCTCGCTCTTGTCGGACTTCTTGAAGACATACTTCTTCTTGTCCTTGTCGTAGAACTCGCTGGAAGCGGGATCGAGTGCGATAGCAATCTGTTCGCCGGGCTTGTATCCGGCTTGGGTGATGGATTCCAGCACCAAGTCAATGGCTTCGGAGTTGGACTTCAACGAGGGAGCGAAGCCGCCTTCATCTCCAACAGCCGTGTTGTAGCCCTTCTTCTTGAGCACGGCCTTGAGCGTGTGGAATGTCTCCACGCCCCAGCGAAGCGCTTCGGCAAACGAAGGCGCACCAACCGGCATGACCATGAACTCCTGAAAATCGACGTTGCTGTCAGCATGCGCGCCGCCGTTGAGGATGTTCATCATGGGAGTGGGCAGCAGGCTGGCAGTGAATCCGCCGAGGTATTGGTAGAGTTCGATGCCGAGATGGTCGGCCATGGCGCGCGCGGCAGCCATGGAGACCGCGAGAACGGCGTTGGCTCCGAGCTTGCCCTTGTTGGGAGTGCCGTCGAGTTCGCGCATCACGGTGTCGAGTTCGCGCTGATCGCTGGCGTCCATGCCCTCGAGTTCGGGGGCGATGATCTCGTTAACGTTGTCCGCCGCCTTGAGCACTCCTTTGCCGACGTAACGCGACTTGTCGCCGTCACGCAGTTCCACGGCCTCATGCTCGCCGGTGGAGGCGCCGCTGGGAACGGCAGCACGGCCACGAGCTCCGCTTTCGAGAATGACATCAGCTTCCACAGTAGGATTGCCACGGGAGTCAAGGATTTCGCGCGCCAGGATCAGTTCGATTTCGGTCATGGGGATGAGTCCTTCGTCTCGCACCGGTGGATTTGCCTTCCCAGTCAACGACAACCCCTGGCTAAATCGAGCCATTATTGAACTTTCTCAGCGAGGCAGTCGTCCGTGACGGGAAAGCTGCGGCAAGAGACCTACGAAACGTCCAATTATACGAGAGTGGCGACGGACTGTCGGCGAGACACTCACCCACAAAATGCGGGTTACAACCAAGTTAAAGCCCCGAGGCCGACGCTAATAAGTCACTCCCAACGAAGGCCAGGGCCGCGGAAATGATTTGGCCATGGGCCAGTACTTCGGTATGCTCTTGAGAGCGGTCTGGGACCGAGGTAAGTGTCCGAGTGACAGCGGCTTGGCCGCTTGGTTTAGTAACGGAGCCATAGCCTATGTGGAAATCAACGCGCAAGGAAGACGAAGTGAACATACCTGAACAGAGTGCACTAAGACCGATGCAAACGCCGACGCCTCCCGTGGCCCGGCCCATGGAGCCGCCGCGCGCGGATGCCCCGCGATCTGTGGATGTAGCCACCATTGGAAAATCAGTGATCGTACGCGGGGAGTTATCCGGCAGTGAGGACTTGTACGTCGACGGCGAAGTGGAGGGCTCGATCTCGCTGCGCGGGCAGAGCCTGACCATCGGCCCCAACGGGCGGGTGCGCGCCAACCTGGAGGCGCGCAATGTCGTTGTGCATGGCCGCGTCGATGGCAACGTCATTGCCAGCGACCGCGTGGACCTGCGCAAGAGCGCATCGCTGACCGGCGACATTTCGACCGCCCGGGTGGCGATCGAAGACGGAGCGTACTTCAAGGGGACAATCGATATTCAGAAAGCGGACCCGGCTCGCGTGGAGCCGAAGCCAGTTGTGGCAACTGCGCCGGCGCCAGTTGCAGCAACGATTGCACAGGCTACGCTGATTGAAACCAAGAAGTTCTAGCCGGGGATTGAAGAAGTGAACGGGACGCCTATGGGCGTCCCGTTTTTAGTGCGCCGGCGAATGAGCCGGTCCTGATGGCCTGCATTCGTTAAATTGGCGCAGCCGCCGAACTGACTTACAATGAGGCAGCATGGCGCCTAGCGTGTTCAACAGAATTTTTGGCGGCACTGGCCAGCAGGACAGCGCTGGCGGAATTGTGCCCGGCGAACGCGTGCAGCGGCGCTCCACCGGCTTCAGTGAATTCATCAAGTGGATGGCACGCGAAGAAGGCCTCACCGTGCTGGACCTGGGCTCGACTTCTCCAGCGAACATCGCGTTCTTCATCGGGCTGGGACACCGCTTCCACCAGGAAGACTTGCTGCGCCTGGCCTCCGACAAATCGCTCATTGTCCCTGACGGCAACGGCGGCACCTCGTTGAACGTGGAACGCTTCCTGGACGAGAATCTGCGGTTTGAGAGGCAGGAGTTCGACGCGGTGATGTTCTGGGACTTGGCCGACTATCTGCCGGAGATTCTGGTAAAACCCGTGATCGAACGCATACACGTCGGCATGAAGCCCGGGGCTATCCTGTTTTCATTCTTCCACACGAAAGACGCCGGCGCGGAAGCGCCCTTCTACCGGTACAACATCGCCACGAAAGACACCCTGGAGTTACAACCTGCAGTGCCGTACAAGTTACAGCGGGTGTTTAACAACCGGCACGTTGAGAACCTTTTTCGCGATTTCAACTCCATCAAGTTCTTCCTGGGCCGCGATAACATTCGCGAAGTGCTGGTGATCCGGTAGCAGTGATTCGACTGCGTAGCCAGCGATCAGATCCAAGGTCGCTGAGAGTCTCCGCTCCACAAGCCTCATTTCCAAAGCACAACCCCCATGCGAAACAGAAAGTGCCGCGAAAACTCAGCGTTCTGCGCCGGCACCTGACGCAGCAATAACTTCATTTCCGCGACCGTGTAGGCAGCGCGCACGGAGGCGATTCCGTCGTGCCGGGTAATGTGGTTGCGGAACATCGGCAGCGTAAGTTGTGCAAGGAAGAGATGAAGCCGGCTGCGTATGAGGTCGTTAATCACTACCGCACGGCGAGCAACTCGCAAGGCCTCTTTGCACATGTGCGGGAGCGACTCAGGCGAAAAGTGGTGGGCAAAGAGCGAGCAGCTCACTAGGTCGAATGCCCCATCGCGAAACGGTAGTCGCATTGCGTCTCCGGAGACGGCGGGCACGCTGTTGCGTGCCAGATGGGTCCAGCGGCGGTCGAGTAGAGTTACCCGCAGCGTGAGGCCATTCCGTGCCAGGCGTCGTTGCGCCGCGAGGGGAACGTGGCCCAAGCCGGCACCGATTTCCAGCAGAGACAGGTCCGTCGCGCCGCTGTTGCCTGCGACTCCACGAAGCAGACGGGTAGTGGTGCGCGTTCCGCCGAACCAGTCGTTAATATGGCTCAGGTCGTGCAGCGAGTCGGCCAGCTCGGCAGGTGTGCCGAGGTCATCGTCCAAGAGTTCAGCAGTTACGCGACGCTGCATCCAAGCAGATTACGCCTTCAGCGTCTGCTTGCGAACGGTGAGTTTCTCGATCAGGTCAGGCCGAAGCTCGTAGCCGCGTCCGGGCTTGTCGGTGACAGCAATCCTTCCTTCCGGCGAAACTACCACCTCTGGTTCGATGATGTCTTCTTTCCAATAACGCTTGGACGCGGATACATCGCCGGGCAGCTTGAAGTTCACCAGCGTCGAGAGTGCCACATTATGGGAGCGGCCGAGGCCGGATTCGAGCATGCCTCCGCACCATACGGGCACCCCGAAGCGGTGGGCGACATCGTGCACAGCAACGGCATCGGTGAAGCCGCCGATGCGGCCGACCTTGATGTTGATGATGCGGCAAGAACCCAGCTCCAGCGCGGCTTCGGCATCGCGCGAACTTCGTATAGCCTCGTCGAGGCAGATGGCAGTTTCAATGGACTTCTGCAACCGCGCGTGGAAATAGAAGTCATCGTTCCACAGCGGCTGCTCGATCATAAGCAGCTTGAAACGGTCGAAGGTCTTCAGGTGATTAAGATCTTTGAGGGTGTAGGCAGAGTTCGCGTCGCAACTCAGCAAGATGTCGGGCCAGCGGGCGCGAACCCTTTCGAGCACATCAACGTCCCACCCGGGTTTCACCTTCAGCTTGATGCGCTGGTATCCGGCAGCAAGTTCGGTTTCGATCTTCTGCAACAGTTGCTCGTGCGAATCCTGAATGCCGATGCTGACGCCGCAGTTGATCTCGCGCTGCGAACCGCCCAGCAGCTTCCACAGGGGCAAGCCCTTCTGTTGCGCCTCGGCGTCCCAGGCTGCGTTCTCCAATGCGCCTTTGGCCGTGCGGTGCTCGCGAACTTTGACCAACAGAGAAGGCACTTCCCTGCCAGCTTGCAGCGTCTTGCCCAGCAGTGACGGCGCGAGATATCGCACGATCACGTCCCATGCGCCGTCGATGTACTCCTCGCAGTAGTACGGTTCCTCGCCGGCGACGCACTCACCCCAACCCTCAAGGCCATCGCAATGCAGCGTGACCAGCAGGACGCGGCGTTCATAGGTGCGGCCAAAGCTGGTTTCGAAAAAATGAACCAGCGGGATTTGCAGTTCGCGGAGTGTGATGGCATCGATTTTCATAGTCGACCTAGAACGCTAGATTTTAGGTGCATACGACAGTTTCTCGTCCCAGTGTCCCAGCTGAAAGCGGCCGTTGTCTTCGGCGTCACGTTCGTAGCCGAGGCACACCAGACCACGAGAGAATGCGGACTGCAGCAATTCGCGATTTCGGTCCTGCACTTCGGCGGCCCTGGCGCGGGCGGCGGGATCGGCCTTCCACCCATAGATCTGGTGGGGCACCTCGACGTCTGCTTCCAACCGAAATGGACCAGTGCGGCCAGTGGCCAGCAACGTCTTCACCCGCTCAGAGTTCATCCACCATTCGGCGACCAGGCGATCCGTCGGCAGAAATCCCTGCAGCGGCGAATTGGTAATGCCGTACTGATTGACGTTGTACCGGCGGGCTATAGCCCCGAGCCGCTCCAGATTAAAGTAGGCGTTCTTGATTTCCAGCGGGTCGAAGGTCCACTCCATCAATTCGTACCCGCGGGCGGTGGCGTCGTCGCGTTGGAAGAGCTTGAGCTTTCTCCCCAACCCGATGTTGCGATAGCCCTCTTTTACCGCCACCATGTGCGAGTGAAGATAAGGGTGGCCGTAACGGTTGCCGGGGATCGCCATGGCAAACCCTACAAATGTTTCGCCGGCCCAGGCGCCCACTACCTGGCCGCCGATTTTCGGCGCCAGGGAGAAAATACGCAGAGGCACGAGTTCCGCATCGCTGAAGCCCCAGACCTCTTTCTGCAACGCGACGCAGAGGTGAAATTCCTCCAGCGTGGTGCAATTGCGCAAAACCAGCGAGTCGGCGCTCACGGGCGCTCCTGGTTTTTGGATTCCTGCCATAGCGCTTCCATCTCCTCCAGCGACGCGTCGGCGGGCTTGCGGCCCTGCTCGCGGAGACGGGCTTCCAAGTATTCGAAGCGGCGGCGGAACTTGCGGTTGGTCTTGCGCAACGCGGATTCGGGATCGAGCGCGAGATAGCGAGCGATGTTGACCAGCACAAAGAGCAGATCGCCGACCTCATCTTCGAGCCGGCCGCGTAGGTCTTCCGGAATCTTGACGCCGCGGGCGCTGGCGACCGCCGACGCCGACTGCGGTTGCGGGCCCGGTTCAGGGTATTCCTCCAGGTTGCGGCGCAGTTCGTCAGTTTCTTCATGCAGCTTATCGAACAGACCGTCGATGTTAGGCCAATCGAAGCCGACGTGCGCGACGCGCGTGCTGATTTTGTAGGCCTCCATGAGCGACGGCATGGCAGATGAAACGCCATGCAGCACGGAATCAGGATGGCCATGCTTAGCGGGCTCTCCGCCCTCCTGTTGGCGCTTCTTCTGCTCCTCGGCCTTCAGCGCCTGCCAGTTGCGCACAACCTCGTCCGCTGTGTCGGCCTTTACCTCGCCAAAGACGTGCGGATGCCGGTCCACCAGCTTATTCGACAGCCGGTCGAGAACGTCATCAATAGTGAAGTGTCGTTCTTCCGCAGCCATCTCAGCGTAGAAAAGTACCTGCAGTAAAAGATCGCCGAGTTCACCGGTCAGCTCATGCCAGTCGCGGGCATCGATGGCTTCGAGGACCTCGTAAGTCTCCTCGAGTGTGTAGGGCTTGATCGTGTCGAAGGTCTGCTCGCGGTCCCAGGGGCATCCGCCGGGAGCGCGCAGCCGCGCCATGATAGAGACCGCACGCTCAAATCGTTCGCCTGTGGTGGGCATCGCAACCAATGTAAATGACGTGGAGCGGTTTGCGCTACAGGTGGTTATTCAGAATGAAACGTTTGATACAGGAGGCGCGGATCGTCGGAGATGAGGCCGTCGATCCCCCAGTCGGCCAATTGACGCATGCGGCGCTGGTCGTTCAGCGTCCACGTCATGATTTGCAAGCCTCGCTGGTGGACGTCGAGAGCGAGCGCCGGTTGCACCAGGGCGTAATGCGGGAGCAACACGCTGATAGGCAATTCGCGCCAAAGTGAAAGGACGTCGCCACGATCACAAATGAAACCCAGCGGTAGCTCGTCGGCCATCTGATAGAGCTGAAGTATCACTTCCGGTAGGAAGGAGGACACTATAAAATCCCGCTGCGGCGGATTGGCACGAACCGCAGCAATTACCGACTCCTCATGGCCGGAGACCTTAATCTCAATATCGAGGTAGGCGCGCGCGCCAAATTTCTCGATCACATCCTCAAGGCAAGCGAGTCGACCGCCGCTACGGTCAGTCAAGTCGAGGTAATCCGTGGAAGCGATGTCCCGTCCATTCCAACAGGCATCGTGCCAGAGAACATTGCGGCCGTCGCGGGTGTGGCGGACGTCGAACTCAATACCATCACAGCCGTGATCGAGGGCGAACTCGAATGCGGCCAACGAGTTCTCAGCCGGAAAGTCCCTGGTGGACCGTTGGAGCCCG
>Ga0207826_1000190_pt1 | contig 16646 bp, 13 predicted proteins | sample LuqExpMetageno80_FD_187837 | JGI IMG/M metagenome (GOLD analysis project Ga0207826, IMG submission 187837) | Tropical forest soil microbial communities from Luquillo Experimental Forest, Puerto Rico - Sample 80 (SPAdes) | ecosystem: Environmental > Terrestrial > Soil > Tropical forest ... | reverse complement strand
CCGCCCGCGCAATGGTAACGGTCCCGTCTTCCAGCGGCTGTCGCATCACCTCCAGCACGTTGCGGGGAAACTCCGGCAGTTCGTCCAGAAAGAGCACACCGTTGTGGGCCAGGCTCACCTCGCCGGGCCGGGGAATCATGCCCCCGCCTATCAGTCCCGCGTCGGAAATAGTATGGTGCGGCGCGCGGAACGGGCGGGTGCCTACCAGCCCGCTGGTCGCGTCCAAGACACCGGCGACGCTATGGATTTTCGTTGTTTCCAGCGCTTCCTCGAAGGTGAAGGGCGGCAGGATCGTCGGCATGCGCTTGGCCAGCATGGTTTTGCCCGATCCTGGCGGCCCGATCATCAGCAAGTTGTGCCCGCCGGCAGCGGCAACTTCGATGGCGCGCTTGGCGGTCTGCTGCCCGCGCACGTCGCGGAAATCAACGGAGAACTTTTGTGCTGCGTCGAGGAGGGTGTGGGTGTCAACCTTGAGCGGCTGGATACCGTTGCCGGTGTTCAGGAGGTTCACCACCTCCATCAGTGACCGCACCGGATACACCGAAACGCCATCGACGACTGCCGCTTCTTTGGCATTCACCTCCGGAAGGATGACCTTCTTGATTTTGTTGGTGCGCGCCGAAATCGCGATGGGCAGCGCTCCCCGGACGCCGCGCAGACCGCCGTCGAGCGACAACTCGCCCACAAACAGCGCGTCGTCGGGAGGTTGATTGCGCAGCCCGCCGTAGGCGCCGAGAATTCCCAGCGCCATCGGGAGGTCAAAGCCCGAACCCTCCTTGCGGAGGTCGGCCGGGGCTAGGTTGATGGTGGTGTTGGAAGGAGGAACGTCGTAGCCGCTGTTCTTGAGCGCGGAACGCACGCGCTCACGGCTCTCGCGCACGGCTGCGTCAGGCAGCCCGACGGTCATGAAATGCGCGTCATCGGATTTGATGGGCGAAACGTCGACCTCGACCTCGATGAGGTTGGCGTCAATGCCATACACGGCGGCGCTGATTGTCTTGTAAAGCACAGGTGCGAGATCGCTTCCACAAAAGTAATACCAGAAGGTAACCAGTTGTGATGTGACCCTACTCACCCCTCAGCGTGACATCCGGCGCATACAGATAAGGCATTGAATTTAAGAGCTTTATGGGTTGGTCGCTGAAAAAAGTGAGGCGGAGTTCTAAACGGAGGCACATCGGCCAGTTGCGCCACCGCGGACAACCGTGTCGGTCTCCGGAACTCCGCCACCCAACCGCACTCCATGATTCCGGGGGGATAACAGGAGCGCAAGCGATGTCTTCCGGCTTTCGCCTGGCAGACGTCGCTTTCATTGAATTGTCACACTTGGGGATGCCCCGCCCTATCCCCCGTCCATCGTAGGGCGATACCACTTACGTCGCAGCCGCTGTCCAACAATTGCGAAACTATCCAACGACTACGCCCCGCGAGCTACAGCACGACAGCGGGAATTCTCGCCGGCTGTTCCTTCGCCGGCGCCGAACTGTCTTGCGCGTCCACCACCGCAACCGTCGCGATGTTGACCACGTCTTCGACTTCGGCGCCACGCTGCAGCAGGTGCACCGGTTTCGCCATACCGGACAGAATCGGGCCCAGCGTCTCGCCCGCTCCCAACTGCGGCAGCAGCCTGGCAGCAATGTTGCACGACTGCAGGTCGGGGAAGATCAGCACGTTCGCGCCTCCCTTCAACCGGCTGAACGGGAACACTTCATTCATCTTCTTCGCACTTACGGCCATATCGGACTGCAGCTCACCATCGATCATCAGCGTGGGATCGGCATAGCGAACGAGTTCGACCGCGCGACGGACCTTGTCGCACAGCGGATGCCGCGTGCTGCCAAAGTTCGAGAACGACAGCATCGCGACACGAGGCTCGACGTTGAAGCGACGGGCCTCCTGCGCCGTGCAGAGAGCGATCTCCGCCAGGTCTTCCGCTGTCGGCTCAATGTTGACCGTCGCATCGGCCAGGAAATACAGGTCGCCTTTGCGGGTGACCAGCAGATAAATGCCGCTGACCTTGTGGATGCCCTCCCTCACGCCGATCACCTGCAACGCAGGTCGCATGGTATCGGGGTAGTTCTTGGTCACGCCCGAGACCAGGGCATCGGCGTCACCCATGCGCACCATCATCGAGCCGAAGATGTTGCGGTGGCTCATTTGCTCGTTTGCTGTAGCCAGAGACACGCCCTTGCGCTGCCGCAAACGGTAGTACTCCTGCACGTACTCTTCGCGGCGGGGATGGCCCTCGGGCTCCACGACGATCGCGCCCTCCAGCGAGATGTCGAGTTCCGCAGCGGCCCGCTGCACGTCCCCCGCGTGTCCCAGCAGGACCGGGACTGCAATCCCCTCCTCCAACAACACGTGGCAGGCACGCAGAATCTTCTCGTGGTCGCCTTCGGGGAAAACGACCCGCTTGGGATTCGAGCGCGCTTTGTGAATCATGATGCGCATCAGCTCATGCGCCTTGCCCAGCCGCTTCTCCAACTGCTCCCGGTACTCTGCCAGATCCACGGGAATCTGCGCGACGCCCGTCTCCATCGCAGCCTTGGCTACGGCGGCGGCTTCCCATACCAGCACACGCGGATCGAAGGGCTTGGGGATGATGTAGTCGTTGCCAAACTTCAGCCGCTCCACACCGTAGGCGCGGCAAACAGAGTCCGGCACGTCTTCCTTGGCCAGCGCCGCCAACGCATGGGTGGCAGCCAGCTTCATTTCTTCATTGATGGTTGTGGCATGGACGTCGAGCGCTCCGCGGAAAATAAATGGGAACCCCAGCACGTTATTCACCTGGTTGGGATAGTCCGAGCGCCCAGTCGCCATGATGATGTCGTCGCGCACTGCCCTGGCTTCGTCGTAGGTAATCTCCGGATCCGGGTTCGCCATGGCGAAGACCACTGGATTCGGCGCCAGCGAGGCGATCATTTCCGGCGTAAACGCACCCTTGGCTGATAAGCCCAGCAACACGTCCGCACCTTTGCAAGCATCGGCCAGCGTGCGCATTTCGGTGTCATGCGCAAAGCGCTCCTTGTAGGGATTCATGCCCGCGGTGCGGCCCTTGTACACCACGCCCTTGGTATCGACCATGGTGATGTTTTCGCGCTTTACGCCCAGGCAGATGTAGTGTTCCGCACAGGCGATGCCGGAAGCTCCCGCGCCATTCACCACCACTTTCACTTCTGCCATCTTCTTGCCGACCAGTTCCAGCGCATTCGCCATGGCGGCGCCGGAAATGATCGCCGTGCCGTGCTGGTCATCATGAAACACCGGAATCTTCATCGTCTTCTTCAACGTCTCTTCGATGTAGAAGCACTCGGGAGCCTTGATGTCCTCGAGGTTGATGCCGCCAAATGTGGGCTCGAGCAACTGGCAGGTCCTGATGACCTCGTCGGCGTTGTGGGTGTTGAGCTCGATGTCGAAAACGTCGATGTCGGCGAAGCGTTTAAACAACACGCCCTTGCCTTCCATCACCGGCTTGCCGGCCAGCGCGCCGATGTCGCCCAGGCCGAGCACGGCCGTGCCGTTGCTGACCACCGCCACCAGGTTGCCCTTGGCGGTGTACTTGTATGCGTCAAGAGGATTCTTTTCAATTTCGAGACAGGGCTGAGCGACTCCCGGGGTGTAGGCCAAGCTGAGGTCGCGCTGCGTGCGACACGGCTTGCTGGAAATGACCTCGACCTTACCGGGGCGTGTCCCCTGATGGTAGTCGAGCGCTTCTTGTTTTGTGATAGACATGACGGCCTCCCAATGAATTCTTTGAATTTGTGATTGCAGTGTGCGCTGCGGAGCGCGACCCTTCCGAGCCATGCCTGAGAAAAATGGATAGGAAATCACTCAGAGGGTCGTTCAGGCTATCTCGAAAGCACAATTCCGCTGCGCGCACACAAACCTTCCAGAAGCCGGAAGGGCCTCTGCTTTCTTTATGATGGGCTGCTTGTGAGGTGGGAAATAGTGCAGAGGTCACAACAGGGTGTGAGCCAGCGCATTGGAATTGAAACATCTGTCACAAAAGGCGGCGACTGGGGCTGGTAATCAGTGATTGGTCCAAGCCGGAAGAGCGCTTGCATCGCAGGCGACGGGCGTCACGAGCGCAGGAGAATTCCCACGATGCTGGCCGACATCAGGTTGGCCATCGTGCCCGCCAGCATGGCCCGGAAGCCCAACTTGGCCAGGTCATGACGCCGGTTGGGCGCCAGCGCGCTCAGGCCGCCGATTTGAATTCCAATCGAGCTGAAGTTGGCAAATCCGCACAGGGCGAACGTCGCGATGGTAAACGACCGTGGGTCAAGCGCCATCTTTTCGCCGCCCAGCTTGGTGAACGCTACCAGTTCGTTCAGCACCATGCGCGTGCCCAGCAAGTCGCCCACGGCGAGGCAGTCGCGCCACGGAACGCCGATCAGCCAGGCCACGGGCGCGAAGATTACGCCGAAGATTGACTCCAGCTTGGCCGGGAAATATGGCATGCCGTGAGCGGCCAGAAAATTGTGGACTCCGCCCAGCACTCCGTCGATCAGCGCAATCAGCGCCAGAAACGAAATCAGCATGGCCGCGACGTTGAGCGCCAGTCGCAAGCCGTCGGTCGTGCCCTTGGCGGCCGCGTCGAGCACATTGCTGTCTTTGCTCTCGAATTCGATGGCATCCAGCTTGGTCGTGCCGGCGGTGAGAGGCGTCTCCGTTTCGGGCACCAGCATCTTGGCGATGAGAATCGTTCCCGGAGCCGTCATAATCACCGCCGCCAGCAGATGCCGGGCCTCAATACCGTACGCGATGTACGCGCCCATCACTGCGCCGGAGATGTGCGCCATGCCTGCCGTCATGATCACCATCAGCTCCGACATCGTGACGGTCGCGAGGTAGGGACTAACCATTAACGGGGCTTCCGTCTGTCCCATAAAGATGCTGGCGGCCACGTCCATCGACTCGACGCCGCTGGCGCCCATGAAGCGCATCATGACCTTGGCCAGTTGGCGGATGATGAACTGCATCACTCCGTAGTGGTACAGAATGGCGAAGAACGCCGCGATAAAGATGATGATGGGCAGCACTTGAAACGCGAAGAAGAAACCGTACTTTGAGACCTTGCTGCCGAGCGGCCCAAAGACAAACTCTGATCCCACAAAAGAGTAAGCCAGCAACTTCGTGACTGCGTCTCCCGCGAAGGCGATCACGCGCTCGCCCCAGCCTACCCGCAGCACCAGCACCGCGAACACGAACTGCAGCGTCAAGCCGATGGCGACGGTCTTGACTCGAATGGCTTTCCGATTGGTTGAAAACAGGTAGGCAAACAGCAGAATGGCCAGAATGCCGAGCAACCCGGTTAGACGCCCCATGCAGGCTCCCGCGAACCAGACAACGCACTCAACTGCAGAATCGCAAACCCGGTTGTCGCAGTCATTCCGGAGGCGCGCCAAACTCGCGCACAATCGCCACGCTAGCGCTGGCTCCGATGCGATTGGCTCCGGCTTCCACCATTTCGGTGAGCTGCGCCGCGGTGCGAATTCCCCCCGCCGCCTTGACCCCGATGTCGTGCCCGACAACGCCGCGCATGAGCGCCACGTCCGCCGCAGTCGCGCCCGAGGCTGCGAACCCGGTGGATGTCTTCACGAAGTCGGCGCCTGCTTCCGCTGCCAGCGCGCACGCCAGAATCTTCTCCTCCTGGCTCAGCAGCGCATTTTCCAGGATGACCTTCAGAACGGCCCCATGCACATGCGCCATGTCTGCCAAGCTGCGGATCTCGGTCTGCAACAGCACGCGGTCTCCTGACTTCAGTGCCCCGACGTTGATCACCATGTCGAGATCGTGCGCGCCGTTCTGAGCCGCGGCCTCGGCCTCGGCCAGCTTGGTGACCGTTAGATTCGCGCCCAGCGGAAAACCGACAACCGTGCCGACCTTCACCGGCGAACCGTGTACTTGGGCCGCGGCCAGCGCTACCCATGCGGGATTGACCATCACGGAGTAGAAGCCGTATCGCTTGGCGTCGGCACACAGGCTGATGATTTCGCGACTGGAGGCCGCCGGGCTGAGTAGAGTGTGATCGATGAGGCTGGCCACCGAGCGCCAGTCGTGCAAAAGGTCCGCCGCTTGGGACCCCATAACCAGGGAATTAACTGCCATAAGCTCCGCCGATTTTACGACGACTCCTCGTCCGTTTCCAAAACACAAATGTCCGGCAGGTTGCGGAAGCGTTCGGCAAAGTCCAGCCCGTAGCCCACCACGAACTCGTCGGGAATCTCAAACCCCACATAATCGCCGGTAATCGGCATTTTGCGCCGCGACACTTTGTCGAGGAGCGCTGCGATCTTCAGCGCCTTCGGCTTGTGCGCCAGCAAAACCTTCTTTAGATACGTCAGTGTCAGACCGGTGTCAAGAATATCCTCCACCAGAATGATGTTCTTGCCCTCCACCGACTGGTCCACATCTTTCATCAGCCTCACTTCCCCGCTCTGTTCGCGGGAGTTGCCATAGCTCGACACCGCGATGAAGTCGAAGGTCGCGTCGAGCTTGATCTCTCGCGCCAGGTCGGCGAGGAAGATGGTCGCCCCTTTCAGCACTCCGACGAGCACCACCGACTCGCCCTGAAAATCGCGCGTGATTTGCGCGCCCAGCTCCGCAACCTTCTTGGCAATTTGCTGCTGATTGAGCAGGACAATGAGGCGGTCCAAGTTTGTCCCCGGTTTCGAGGTTGACGAATCTTGGATGGTAGAGAATCCCGGGAAGAAACTCAACTGCGCAACCCAACGCGCAGAAGAAGCCATGGCCGCTCGACCAGATCAGGAAGTTGGTTCATTGCTCCAGAGCAACGACAGATTCTCGCCCATGGCTATATTTTCCAGGTCCTGCCAATCCTGTGCAGGGGGAAACAACCAAATTCGGAGAGCTCTAGAATGCAAATGCGAACTTTCGTTGCAACTCTAGTTTCAGCGGTGCTCCTTAGCTGCGGCTGCGCCTTTGCCTCGGCAAACACGCTAGTAATTCCCAATGGTCTGGATACCACAACCGGAAATGCCAGCGAGGGCTTGAGTACTCCGTCAAGTTTCGAGTATCAGGAGGATTTCGGCAGGGGACAGTTCGCTTCCGTTGGCGGCCCTCTCCTCATCACCCAGATCGCATTCCGCGCCGCGCCGGGTACAGGACCGATCGATGTGACTGTGGGAACATTCAGCATATATCTCTCCACGTCGCCGTACTACCCGAACACCATTAACGGCCACCAGCTCATCACATCCAATTACGCGGCAAATAAAGGTCCCGACAATACGCTAGTGCTTTCAGGCGGTCCGAGCACGTTCTTTAGCAGCCCGGGCTGCTTGCAACCGGGCCCGTGCCCTTTCGACATGGTTTTTAATCTCTCCACCCCGTTCGTGTTCAACCCTCACGACGGAACTCTGCTGATGGATGTGCTGTTCACCGGGTGGACTGACAATGGCGCCGGCAGCCTTGATGCCGAGCGGTTTTCCTCATCATTGGCAAGCGTAACAGCAGAGGTCAGCGCCTCGGACCAAGTTGATCTCGGCGGGCCGATTGTGCAGATCGGGTTTACTCCGGTGCCGGAGCCAGCGAGCATGACGCTCCTGGCTGCCGGACTCGCGGCCATTTCTTTCTCCATTCGCCGCAAGCTCGTGCCGTGAGCACCGCATCCCAAGCTCTTACCTAGCCGTCCCGCGGGGCGGCTTTTCGGTTTCGCGGGTAGCTGACGCTAGCAGGCCATTTCACTCACACTCCGGCGCGCGCCGGTTTCGGTATAGCCCTACGGGCAGTTCTCCCGGCACACGGGGCCCGACCATGCTGCTTCTTAGACTCAATTGCCAAAAGTGGTAGAGCGCGCCGCGCAACAACCGTGCACCAAAATCAAATTGATGATGAAAAAAGATGTGAAAAGCTCAACAACCCGGACTGCTTACATTCCGAGAGTGGCTCAGCCCCTGCCGGAGGAGGACCTCGAGGAAGGCGTGCGCCCATTCTGGAAGGCGCAGTCATTGTTGCGCAGGGGCACACGCTGTCAATGGCCGCTTGGTGACGCGCCAGTCACGCCACCTTTAGCGGACTCGCCGCCCACTCGTGCCCAATCGCGCTTCACCCGGTCGCGACACGTATGTAGCTGGGGTGTCCACAGAAGCAAGTTGCGCGGAACCGCGTGCGCGTTCCAATTACCTGTCGGTAACAGTGGGCCGCCAACTTTTGACTTGACTGGTAGTAACAAAGGGAGTATTACCCCAGTAACCGTTTCGAGAGACCATAGGGGCTCCCGGCTCAAACCAGCAAACAGTCCACTGCAACCGCGCTACTGCTTCGTTCTGGTTCCTTCTTTTCTTCGGTGCGAAGAGTTAAACGTGTTCCGCAGTAGCCAATACAGCCGCGACCTCACCCCCAATGAGATTGCTGTGTTGCAGCTAATGATGGCAGGGTACAAATTCTCCACAATCGCAACTCTCCTCGGATGTAGACACCACACTGTGCGGGGACGTGCATGGAGGATCTACAACAAGCTGGGAGCGGACAATCGGGTTCAGGCTGTCTTGTTTGCCACCGATTTGGGCATACTCGATCCGCTCGCCTTCTATGGGTCATAAAAACTGGTCGACTACAGCCGGCCCATGCCAGTGCGGAGGCAGTCGCTTAGCTTCCATGTTTGGCCGCCCGCCTGGTGATTACACGCTCGACGTGCGATGCGCTCTCAAAGGCGAAGGGGAAGAACGGGTCTAAAACATGGGTGCTGCCGGTGACCGCTACCTCCTACTGGCTCGATCCTCTTATCACGGCACCATGTGACCCGCGTCCTATTGCGGCTATCGCGCTTGCCCTAACATCTTTCACAAGAGGATGAGGGAGATTTGTCTCTCCTCGCCTGCGAGACCGCATGCCGACACCAAAGCTACGGCCGCTCTTGCCAACCTGCCAGCCTCCAGCATATCTTCAATCAGCCATGACTCCCCGTAAGTCCTTATTCTGGGCGAATTTACCTCTAAGTCTCAGGCGCTCAAGATTTTACGCACCACCCGTGCCGCAACTCCTTTGTTTTGACGAATTTGTAAAAACAGGGGGGGAGGGGGGCACCTCAAGCAACTCCCCCTCATTGGGTCATCCTGAGCGTAGCGACCGCAGGGAGCGAAGTCGAAGGATCCCTTTCCTGCGACCAACGTCGGGCGGGCGCCCCACTCCGAGCCGCTTAGATGGCGTAAGCGCAGCGGAAGCCAGGGGGTGCCCTACTCGGCCTGCCCCTAGCCGGGTGGGTCCTTCCTTTCCCTCTTTTCCCTATCTGCGGATGAGTCTGGGATGGCTGGTCCTTGCCATTGCTCTGCTCCTCACGCTTCCCCCGTCTTTCGCCGCCGAGCGCTCGCCTGCCCCGGCGGAAGCGCAGACGGCTCGCTATTTCGAGAGCATCCGCAAAGACCCGAACCTGCTGGTGGCGTTTCTGCTGGAGATGCCCAAGGGCGGCGACCTGCACAACCATCTCTCGGGCGCGATTTACGCCGAGACGCTGATCGACTGGGCGAAAGAGCAGCGCGCCTGCGTCGATCCCAAGACGTTTTACCTGACGCCATCGCTGAAGCTATCGACCGGTGACCCGTACTGTCCCGCTCCTACCGTGCTCGCCGAAACCGCGCTTGCGAATCCAGTACTGTACCGCGGCATGGTGGACGCCTTCTCCATGCGCAATTGGGAGCTGTCAGGACAATCGGGACACGATCACTTTTTTGACACGTTCGACAAGTTCGGCGCCGCCACGCATGGCAACACCGGGCCCATGCTGGCGGAAACTGCGGCCCGCGCGGCATCGCAGCGGGAAATCTACCAGGAGCTGATGTTTACTCCGGCCGGCAAGCCCTTCGGGGATATGCTGAACGCCGATGCCGTCAAGGCCATCAAGCCTTCCGACGACGCCACGCCTGAAACGTTCGCCGCTATGCGGAAGGCCCTTTCAGAGAATGGCCTGGCGAGCGCGATTCAGGACGCCATCCAGCAGACCGACGAGGCTGAAAAGATTCGCGGTGCACAACTCAAGTGCGGCGCGGCGGCTGGCGATCCTGGCTGCCAAGTAGTGCAGCGTTATCTGTTTCAGGTGCTGCGCGGCCTGCCTAAACAGATCGTGTTCGCGCAAATGCTGCTTGGCTTCGAGTTGGCCAAAGCCGATCCGCGATTTGTGGGTCTTAACATGGTGATGCCTGAGGATTATTACGTCCCCATGCACGACTTCCCGCTGCACATGCGCATGATGCAGTACCTGCACAGCCAATACCCCAGCGTTCACCTCACGTTGCACGCCGGAGAGCTGGCCGCAGGACTGGTACCGCCGGAGGGACTGCGCTTTCATGTCCGCGAGTCGGTCGAGGTGGCCGGGGCGGAACGCATCGGCCACGGTGTGGATGTGCTGAACGAAACCAACGCGCTCGAACTTCTGAATGAGCTGGCAAAGAAAAACGTGATGGTCGAAATCTGCTTGACCAGCAACGACGTAATCCTCGGTGTGCGCGGGGCCAATCATCCTCTGCATGACTACATGAAGGCTGGGGTGCCGGTCGCCCTCGCTACGGATGATGAAGGTGTGTCGCGCTCCGACATGACGCACGAGTACCTGCGCGGCGCGGAGGACCAGAATCTCTCTTATGCCGAGTTGAAGCGCATGGCCCGCACCAGCCTGGAGCACGCTTTCATCGCCGGACCGAGCTTGTGGGGCGACGGCAAGGCATTCACTCCCGTTCAAAAATGTGCGGGAATACAAGCCGGTGCAAAGCCCGCAGCCGCCTGTCAGACCTTTCTTGACGGCAGCGAAAAAGCACGCCTGCAACTGAAACTGGAGCAGCAGTTCCGCGAGTTCGAAGCCAGGAAATGGCCGTGAGTTTCACCATGCTATCGACCCGGCTGCGGGCTGGTTTCGCCCATCCTGGGCACGGTCTTCATGTCAGGAGGCGCACTCGCCGGCTTCGGCTGCACGTAAGGCGAAGGATCGACAGCGCTGTCGAGCCACGCGGTGTACCAAAGGTTGCGCAACATATCTGCGCCGTAAGCCATACGCTCCTCGATGAACCGCCGCGACTGCGGCGTGCCCTCTGCCGCGAACCCTCCGGCCTTCTCCAGTTGGTAAACCTGTTCGACGTAGCCGTGCGACTTCTGCAGATACGCCAGATAGTCCTGGAAAGGCTTCTCCAGTTTGGTCGGCTTGTCCGGCACCAGCGGCGCGAACTTCAACTGCTTCTGGTTGGCAGCTACGAATACGCCCTCCATCTGCCAATGGATGGTCTTGGCCGTGGTGTAACCGTTCGGATTGGCCGTCGTCCAGCCGTTGTAATTCACCGTGGTGTGCAGCGGGTTGGCGCCGTCGGCCACGTAGTGCCCCAGCCAACCCGCGTAGAAGATTGCATTGCGCTCAGCGAACTCGGTGTTTGTGCGGTCGCGCAGCGCATGGCGGTATTCGCGAAACGCCACCACCAGCCGTTCAAATACTTCCATTGTGATGTAGGGCTGCAGCCCGACCTTTTCCGGCAGGAAGGTCTCGGCCTGGCTCGGCGTCTGCTTCCGCTTCGCCTCCAGCGCGCGGTAGAAGCTGTAGCGGTCGGCGGGCAGGGTCATGTCCTCAACCAGTTCCAAGTCGATGAAATGGTCGGGATCTTGCGACAGCTTCAGCGCCAACTCGGACCTCTCCCGCCAGCGGTCGGGCTCCGGCCCCAGGTAAGCCAGTTGCTCTTCCGCGTTGCGCAGAAATGCCGGGACCTCTGCTGGGAGCTTCTCCGCCGCGACGCGATTGATCATCATGTGGCCTTCATTGCCCCAGGGCCAGGCAGGGTTGGTCAGCAGCAACACCAGCAGCAGGAAAGACCCGAAGCGCGATGGAACGAAGGGACGGAGGTGTTTCATAAATCCGAGAGTATGCTCTGTCGCCAAGCATACCTCAGCGGTCAGGGGATTGGAGACGCACGAAGTGCTGGATCGACGTTACACCCTCGCCAGATGCACCCCAAACCACTTCTGCCGGTCGTACCAGCTCTGCTCGAGGCGAAAACCGCTTTCTCGCAGAATTGTTTCGACCATCTCCGCCGTGTACTTGTAGCTGTTCTCGGTGTGGATTCGCTCGCCGGGGGAAAACGCCACGTCGATGTCGAGCACCGGCAAAAACACGCTCTGGGAGCGCAGGCTTTCGAGGTGCATCTCCATGCGCGAGTCCCGCTTGTTCCACAACGCGACGTGACGGAAGGCATCGAGATCGAAATCGGCGTCCAGCTCCCGGTTCAGACGGGCGAGGACGTTCTTGTTAAACGCCGCGGTCACGCGCGCCGCATCGTCGTATGCCGGAACCAGAATCTTCGCGCTCTTGGCCATGTCCGTACCCAGCAGCATGGCGTCGCCGGCACGCATCGACCGTCTGATCCGGCGCAGCATGGCCACGGATTCTTCCGGCTCGAAGTTGCCGATGCTCGATCCGATATACAGCACCAGCTTGCGGCCCGAGATGCGATTCAGCGCATCGACACCGCCGGTGTAGTCGGCCACAATGGGATTGACCCGCAACTGCGGAAACTGCCGCCCCAGCCGTATCACGGCTTCCTGCAAAGCACTCGGCGAAACATCGATGGGATAAAAGAGAGCGCGCGACTGCCGCTGCAACAACTCTTCGATCAGGATGGACGTTTTCGTCGCCGTGCCAGCGCCCAGTTCCACCAGGGTTAGCGCCGACCCCGCCGCTTGCAGAATCTCGCCCGCATAACTCTCGAAGATCGCCCGCTCGGTGCGCGTCAGGTAGTACTCGGGCAGCTCGGTGATCTGCTCAAACAGTGCCGATCCGGCTTCGTCGTAAAACAGCCACGATGGCAAGCGCTTGGGCGAGGCGCTCAGCCCCTCGCGCGCCGCCATCGCAGTTGCGCCGTGGGCGAGGAATTGAACTTGTTTGCTAGTCGCCATTGGCCAACCTGATGCCCGTGAATTGCCAACGTGCGTGGGGAGGAAAGAAATTACGATAGGTCCGCCGTATGTGCGACTGTGGCGTAACACACGATCCGCCGCGCAACACCATTTGGTTGCACATGAACTTGCCGTTATATTCGCCCACTGCGCCTGCCGCGGGCTGATAGCCCGGATACGGCAGGTAAGCGCTCCCTGTCCACTCCCAGACATCGCCGAACATCTGCGTGAGTGACGCGCTCTCGTGCGCCACCTGCGGACGACACGCTTCGCTTTCCAGGAGATTTCCGCCAACTTGGCAGGTCTGCGACGCTACCTCCCACTCGAATTCCGTCGCGAGTCGCGCCCCTGCCCAACGGGCGTAAGCATCCGCCTCGTAATAGCTGAGGTGGCAAACTGGCTCCTTCTCCTTCACTGGAGTCATGCCCCCCATCGTGTAATGCCACCATTCGCCATCACGCATTTCCCAATACAGGGGAGCGCTCCACTGGTTCGCACGTATTGTGTCCCATCCATCCGACAGCCACAGTGCCGGCGAATCGTAGCCTTTATCGTTAATGAACTCCATGTACTCGCCGTTGGTCACCAGTCGCGATGCCAGGCGGAACGGCGCCAGGTAAACGTTGTGGCGCGGACCCTCGTTGTCGAACGAGAAACCGTCGCCGTCAAATCCGATCGAATACACGCCCTCGGGGAACGCCTGCCACCGCATCGGCGGAGCTGGCACGGACGACTGCGCACGCGCCGGATTTCCCTTCCGATACGCCGGACGCAACGGGTTCGCCGCCAAGCCGTACTTCACATCCGTCAGGATCAACTCCTGATGCTGCTGCTCATGATTGATCCCAAGCGCCAACAGGTTCCAAACATAGCGAGGCAACTCCTGCGACAACAGCCGCTCCATGGCCTCATCCACTTGCGCGCGATAGGCACGGACTTCGTCCAGGGTCGGGCGCGACAAAACGTGCCGCAGCGCCCTTAGGGGCCGGTCACCCACCGCGTTGTAATACGAATTGAAGAGACTGCGGAAGGCCGGATTGACCGGCTGGTATCCCGGCAAGTGCGCGCTCAGAAGAAAGGTCTCAAAGAACCAGGTGGTGTGGGCCAGGTGCCACTTCGCCGGGCTGGCATCGGGCATGGCCTGCAGGCTGTGGTCTTCGACCGTCAACGGCGCGCAGAGCTGCGACGACATCTCGCGAACCGCGCGGTAGTCTCCAAGCAGGCTTTGAACGGACGTGGCATTGTCGCTGCGGATTGTGGAGGCTGGCGGCATATTGTCTTGGAAGTGGCTCTTACGGGAACATACTTTTGGTCAAGATGCGGGAAATAGCGAGAAGCTGCAAATTCTGCGTGAATTTATATCTGCGGCGCGGCCCCACTCGGCGCACAAATCAGGCGTCGCCGGTTGCCCCGGTGGAGCTGTTGGCATAACTCGTTACGATTTCGAGCCCACCGCTGCGGTCAGCGAATTGGCGGGTTTCTCCAGTTCAAACAATGGCTTACGATAGCGCCCCAACAAATCGTTCCACCGGATCTTCAGCACTTCCACGCCCATTCGCAACCCATCGCGCAAAGGATTGATCTTCGACCGATGATCGTGGGCCCACTCCACCGGGACTTCCGTGGTTTGCAGCCGGAACTTCCGGGCCAAAAACAAAAGCTCCGGATCGAATCCCCAGCGCTCGATGTGCTGCCGCCGAAACACGGTCTCGATCGCCCGCCGGTTGAAAGCTTTGAAGCCGCACTGTGTGTCCTTGAAACCCAACCCCAGTAGAACTCGCAATGCTATGTTGAACAGGCGCCCATATAGTTGCCTCAGCCATGGCTGCCGCTCAGTCTGCAACTCGCGTTGCAGCCAGCGCGAACCGATGGCCACATCCGCACCCTTGGTCAAGGCAGCAAACAACTTCTCCGCCTCAAAAATGGGCGATGACAGGTCGGCATCCGTGAACAGCGCCACCTCACCTCGCGCGTGCAGCATACCGTTGCGAACGCTGTAACCCTTGCCGCGGTTGCCCGGGTTCTCCGCGAGCAAGACGGACGGCTCCGACGCGGCAAACCGCCGCACGACCTCCGCAGTGTTGTCGCTCGAGCCGTCATTGACCACGATGATCTCGGCGTTCAGCCCACGCTCCTGCACGTACTCCAGCACCTTCGGAAGCGAAACCGCCAGCCGCTCACCCTCATTGAAGGCCGGGATGACGATGGTATGGGTTGGCTGGCTCATGGCAATCGGAGACGTGCACATTGTAAGCCACGGAAGCGGTAATTCATTCATCCGGTGGGGCTTGCGGGTGGTTACTTTCGTAATTTGCCGCCTTGACGAAAGCGCGCTACGCTGGCGACAAATGCGCTACTTAGCTTTCTTCGCCTCACTATTTACGGTGGTTCCGCTCGCTCATGCTGCGTCGAAGCCCCACGTCATGAGCTTCGGCAAGCCCACCACCGTGAAACTCCTCCTCGGGCCGTCGGAAGAAAAGACGCTCACGATCTCCGTGCGCCCGCTGTTCCTCGACACCAAGCTTAAGGAGTACACCACCGGCCCCGCGCACGACATTACCGATCGCGTGTTCGTGGTCCGCCGCGCCTATCGGGTCAACGACTCGCTGCCTACCGAGTCGTCCGCCCGCTGGCTCTGGCAACGCGGTGGATGGCTGCTGGTCGACCGCACCACTGGGCGCATCACTCAACTGAAGCTGCCCGACTTCGACCCGTATTACTCCGATGTGAGCTGGTACCGCGATTACGCAGCGTATTGCGGCGTCGCCGATGACGGCAATCGCGTCTCAGCGTTGGTGGTGCAGATCACCACCAAGAAGCCGCTGTACAAGAAGACCCTGGAGAAACTAGGCGGCGAATTTCCCAATGCGGTGTGCGAAGCGCCGCTGTGGCAGCGATCTCCGGCGCGGGTGGTTTTCTCTCCGCTGGGCGGCGATCAGCTCTCGGTGGACATCAATGGCCGCTTCGCCGATGTGACACCCGACTCGCCCGGCGAAGAATGACGTAAACTGTCGTCACCCTTCGACTGCGCTCAGGGCATGTTTTGAAGTCCTTCGACGAACTCCTTCGCGACGCTGAACTTGCACACGGCCACCTGTGTGCCGGGCAGGTCCTCGGCGTGCGCATGGCCGTGTATGGACTGGAGTTGCTCGGCCTCGACGACCCTTACGGCAAAGATCGCAAGCGGCTGGTTACGTATGTCGAGATTGATCGCTGCATGACGGACGCCATCGGTGTGGTCACCGGATGCCGCCTAGGCAAGCGCGCCCTCAAGTTCCGCGACTGGGGCAAAGTCGCAGCCACGTTTGTCGACATGGAATCCGGCCGCGCCGTCCGCCTCGCGGCCCGGGAAAGTTCCAAGGCGCTGGCGCGCCAGTTGCATCCCGAGCTCGAGAGCAAAAACCAGCAGCAGATGCAGGCCTACCGCGAGATGCCCACCGACGACCTGTTCACGGTGCAGTGGGTGAAGGTCGCAGTCCCGCCGGAGGAACTCCCCGGCTACAAGGGCGAGCGAATCGTTTGCGCCCGGTGCGGTGAAGGCATCAACTTCCGACGCGAGGTGCGCCGCGACGGTACGATTCTTTGCCGCGCCTGCGCCGGCGATCGCTACTACGACCCGGCCTAGGCGGGATTGTCCGCCAGCGCATGCTCCACCACGTGCGCTGCCTTCAGCACCGTGGCCTCGTCGAAGTGCTTGCCTAAAATCTGCATTCCGATGGGCAAGCCTTCCCTGCTCTTTCCGCACGGGACCGTAA
>Ga0207826_1000189_pt1 | contig 16657 bp, 15 predicted proteins | sample LuqExpMetageno80_FD_187837 | JGI IMG/M metagenome (GOLD analysis project Ga0207826, IMG submission 187837) | Tropical forest soil microbial communities from Luquillo Experimental Forest, Puerto Rico - Sample 80 (SPAdes) | ecosystem: Environmental > Terrestrial > Soil > Tropical forest ... | reverse complement strand
GCCGCAACCATCAACGTGATCGCGATAATCCCCCACGCGATGCCGAACATGGTCAGCAGCGTGCGCCGCTTGTGCGCCCACAAGGTCGCGATCGTGTCCCGCAGCAGATCACGAAAGGTCATTCGCGCCTCGCTATTGCAGGATCACTTGCTGTTTTTCATTCAGCCCGGAAAGGATCTCCGTTTTCACGCCGTTGGAGATGCCAAGTTTCACGGGTACTTTCTTCCGGCCGTTTTCCGCGTGCGGCTCCGGCAATTCGACGGATGCGTTGCGGTCCTTGTCATAGATCAACGACGCTTCCGGCACCATCAGCACGTTTTTCTTCTCTTCGAGGATGATCTCCGCGTTGGCGCTCATGTTGGCCTTGAGCTCCAGCGTCGGGTTCGAAATCGAAACCCGCACTTCGAACGTCGTAACGTTGTCTTTTTCCTTGCCGAGCGGCGAAATCTTCGTCACTTTCCCCGTAAACTTCTTGTCTTTGAACGACTCCACCACGATCCGCGCCGGCTGGTTCATATACACTTTGCCGATGTCCGCTTCGTCGACCTTCCCTTGCACATACACTTCGCTGATGTCGCCGAGCGTCATAATCAGTGTCGCTTGGGAACCCAGCACCAGAATTGAACTCACCGCATCGCCTACGTTCACATCCCGCGACAGCACCAGGCCGTCAATCGGGCTGATCAGGGTCGAGTTCCTCAGATCCTCCTCCGCGTTTTCGAGTGCCGCCTTGGCTTGCGCCACCTGTGCTTCGGCCTTCGCAATTTCCGCTCGCGACACAACCAGATTGCGCTGTGCGCTCACCTGCTTGTTCAGGGCCAACTGATAATTCTTCTCCGCATCTTCCACCAGGCTCTTGGACATCACACCATCTTTGAACATCTGCTCGGCGCGCTCCATGTTCAACTTCAGAAACGGTACGTCCGGGCCTTCGGCGTCTACCTTGTTACGCTCGAGTTGAGCATTCGCGGAATCCCGTGCGGCTTGGGCGGCCTGGTAATTGGCTTGCGCCGCGCGCACGCTCGCTTCCAGTTGTACCTTGTCGAGATCGGCCAGGACCTGCCCCTGTTTCACGCGGTCGCCGTAGTCCACATACAGTTTCTTCACAATGCCGCTGGCCTTGGACTTAACCTCCACCTTCGAGAGCGGCTGAATTTTCCCTGTGGCCACCACGACCCGCGCCAGATCGCCTTTTTCAGCCGTCGCAAGTTTCGACGCATCAATCTCGTGAGTCGGGCGCAGGGCCGCGAAAACCCCGTAGCCCCCGCCGACCACCACCAATAGGGCGATGGCCGCCATGATGAAGCGCCGACGACGCTTCTTGCTCGCCTTCCCGTTACCTAAACTATTGCCATTGCTGGACATAACCGACCCCCCGGGTGTTTGCTCCTTGACACACTCACCCATTAATACGCATCGCACCCGAAAATGTTCCCGCAGCTATCGCCCTATCGATAGACGATGGAACGAGCCGAAAGTCAGGTTGGTCGGCTGTGGCCGTTACAGGTGAATGCGCCGCAGGCGTAGGGCGTTTGTGATGACCGAGACCGAGCTGAAACTCATTGCCGCGCTCGCGATCATGGGGCTTAGCAACCAATGCCATAACGGGTAGAAGATTCCCGCCGCGATCGGGATCCCCAGGATGTTGTAGAGAAATGCGAATGTTAAATTTTGTTTAATATTGCTGACCGTCGCTCGCGCGAGCTTCCGGGCTCGCACGATTCCCCGCAAATCGCCCTTCACCAGCGTAATCCCCGAGCTTTCGATGGCGATATCTGTGCCTGTACCCATCGCGATCCCGACGTCCGCGGCCGCCAGGGCGGGAGCGTCATTGACCCCGTCCCCGGCCATGGCCACGATCCGTCCCTGCTTCCTCAGTCGTCCTATTACCGACTCCTTCTCTTCCGGTCGGACTTCCCCTTCGATTTCCGTAAGGCCCAATTGCCTTGCGACTATGGCCGCCGCTTCACGTCGGTCGCCGGTAAGCATGACCACCTCCAGGCCTTCGCCTCGCAGCGCTGCGATGGCCTCGCCAGCGGATTCCTTGAGCACATCTGTCAGCGCCAGCACGCCAATTAGCCTTTCGTTGATGGCCACTGCGACAAGACTCGCTGCGGCCGCGCCTTCCGATCCAAAGCTCAAAGAAAGGTTCTGGGGCGACTCACCTGCTGGTCCCACTGCGCCGCGCTCCTGCAGAAACTTCTGCGTGCCTACCAGAACCCGGTGGCCATCGAGAACCGCTTCGACTCCCCCGCCGGGAGTTGCACGAAAAGCTGAAACTTCGCTAAGGGCCACGCCCTGTTCCGCGGCCGCATCGACGATAGCGCGGGCCAGCGGGTGCTCGCTTGCTCTTTCAATGCTCGCGGCTATCGAGAGCAAGCCATCTTTTGAAAAGCCACTTCCGGGAAGAACCGCAACACTTGCCACCCGCGGCTTGCCCTCGGTCAGCGTTCCCGTCTTGTCCACCACCAACGTATTCACGCGCGCCAGCGTCTCCAGCGCTTCCGCGTTCCGCACCAGAACGCCAGCTGATGCGCCGCGCCCCACGGCCACCATGATGGACATCGGGGTAGCCAGACCGAGCGCGCAAGGACAGGCGATGATCAGCACCGAAACGGCGGCGAGCAAGGCATGTGCCAGCCGCGGCTCCGGCCCCAAAATTGCCCATGCTGCGAAAGCCAGAATCGCCGCGATCACCACGCCTGGCACGAAGTAGCCGGCTACTTGGTCGGCTAGCCTTTGCATCGGCGCGCGGCTTCGCTGTGCTTCGCTGACAAGCTTCACAATTTGCGCTAGCAGCGTTTCACTTCCGACCCGCTCTGCGACCATCACAAAGCTGCCGCTGGTATTCAACGTACCGCCCGTAACCTCGTCTCCCGCCGCTTTATCCACTGGCAGCGGTTCCCCCGTGACCATGGATTCATCCAACGCGCTTGCGCCCTCTCGAATTGTGCCATCGACCGGAACTCGCTCGCCGGGCCGCACACGCAGCAAGTCTCCGTGCCGTATTTGGTCAAGCGGCTCATCACTCTCGTTACCTTCTGAAAGCCGGTGCGCCGTTTGCGGCGCTAGCCGCAGCAACTCGCGAATCGCGTTCCCTGTCCTGCTGCGTGCTCGTAGTTCGAGCACCTGGCCAACAAGCACCAGCGTGACGATTACCGCCGCCGCTTCGAAGTAGACCGATACGCCCCCATGCATATCTCGAAAAGACACGGGAAACGCCCGGGGAAACAGCGTTGCCGCCACGCTATAGAGATACGAAGCGCTCGTCCCGAGGCCGATCAGCGTGAACATATTCGGGCTGCGCTCGATCAGCGAACTCCAGAAGCGTTCGAAGAACGGCCATCCTCCCCACAACACCACGGGCGAAGCCAGCAATAACTCAATCGCGTTTTTCGTCCCGGCCTCAAGATGCAGCCCCGCCATCTCCCCAAACATCGATAGCACGAGAATCGGCAAGGAAAGCGCCGCACTCACCCACAGCCGTTTGCGCATCGATTCGTATTCCGGATCGGGCTGTTCTTCCGCTACAAAATCCATCCGCTCGAGCGCCATCCCGCATTTCGGACAGGCCCCGGGGCCGATCTGGATGATCTCGGGATGCATCGGGCATGTATAACGGACGTTGGCCGCTGCCGAGTCCGCCACGGCCGCCTTCTGATCCATCCCGGCTCGGCCCGGAGCGGCCAGGAATTTCTCCGGCTCCCTTTCGAATCTTCCCGCGCACCGCGTTGAGCAAAAATAGTATGTTTTTCCTCTGTGCTCTGCTTTAGCCGCGGGACTTCCCGGATCCACCATCATTCCGCATACGGGATCTTTCTCTTGCACTGGTGCGCCAAGAACGGGAAGGGAAATCGCGCCTGGTTTCGCGACCGGCAAAGCTCCCGTCAGCAAAGCCGATGCGTTCCCGGCCGAGGCCGCGGCGAGAACGTATTTATCTGGATTTTTTGTAAAACGCTGCGCGCAGCTAACGCTGCAAAAGTAGTAGATTTCTCGACCGCGCCCGACCTTGGCTTTGGCCGCCTCTCGATTCACCTTCATCCCACAAACCGGGTCGAGTTCCACAACCGTTCTCCTTACCCCGTTATTGCTTCTTCGCTGTCTGCCTTCATCTCAAGTGCGAGTAGATTAATTCCAGCAGCTCGTCGTACATCGCCGCTGTCTCTTTCGGCTTGCCGCTCGCGAGTGCCTTTGCAGCGCAGTGTTTCAAATGATTCTTCATCAGGTTTCGCGCCACGCCCCGTAGGGCTTCCTGCGCCGAGGCAATCTGCACGATGATGTCGGCGCAGTATCGCTCCTCTTCCACCATTTTCTGCAGGCCGCGAATCTGCCCTTCGATCCGCCGCAGCCGGTTGCGATTGGCTTCTTTCAATTCCGGGTCGACCCCCGCTGCCTTGCGGCCTTTTTCCGGGTGGCAGGCGCAACTGGCCGGAGACATCGATGGGTTATGATTTGGAGCCGCCATCCTGATACCCCTCCTCCCTATATATACTCCTACCCCCTATATTGCGTCAAGCGCCTAAATTAGACTCTTTGTTTGAACCGCCTTTCCCGAACTTCCCTCATTCCTCGTCCCGCCGCCATGTCAAAGGCTGGCCGCTGCTGTTATAATCGCCTTCCATGACGCTGCTTGAAATCACTTATGAACTTCAGTCTCCGCTGAGCCTTCAGCAACTCGAGCGCCTCGGCGAATTCGCCAACACCTATGGCTTGCGTAAATTCCGCGTCGACGAGCAGAAAAACCAGATCACGTTCGAATACGACGCCTCGCGCCTCCGCGACACCCAGGTCGCTCACGTGCTCGGCCGCGCCGGCATCGCCGTCACCCGCAAAGTCCATTAGCTGCGCTGGCCCTGAAAAAAAACTCAGGCCGCTTGGGGTCGGAAGCCCGGACCGGACTTCTCGGAATCGCTTCGTTCGAACACCGGGGAGTTCGGTCCTTCACCCGAACTTCCCTCGCTGGTGGGTCACAACCTCACGAATCGCACCTTTCGCGCCTTTTCTCGCCCTATTCCATGCCGTGCAGCCCGTAATTGGTTACATAAGAATAAGTTAGCGCCCTCCCCAACCCATTCAGCTGTTTCAAAAAGGGCGCCGATCGAGGAATGCCCATTTCTTCCATAGACCCTCTCCCTCCTCGACTCTCGTACCCGGTACCAGAACCAGGGTAACAAAGCATTTTGGTAAGCCTGAGCTAGTGGTTTTTTGCCGTTTTGCCTTGAAACTACTCCCCGATGCAGTCCTCCTCCTTCAAACGCGTTCGCCGCGTCGCCATTTGGCTTCTCCTGGATCTCCTCATGGCTGCCGGCTTACTGGGCTTTTCGGCCTGGGCCGATACCTCATCGAGTCTGCGCCGTGTTCCGACGGGAAGTTGCTACTGCGGCTGCTCGCAATCCAAAACCTCTGTGGGCTGCGCGAAAATGTGCGAATTGCCGAAATACGCCTCGCGGTGGTGGGCCGTGACCTGCAAAAAACCTCGCTCCAATGCTCCCGCCGAAACGCCCGGTGCTGGCCCGCGCGTACCTCATCCCGCTCGTTCCGAGCGCGCTTCCACCAGGTAATTTCTCCCGGCCCTTATTTTCTCAGTTCCCCGCTTGCTTGCCTCGCGGTCTCTTCCTCAGGCCTTCCCCGTTTTCCCCGAGAAGCTTCGCGAAGATCTCCGGAATCTCGAACACCGCTCGGTTCTTCAAAGCGCCAACATTCCGCCGGAATTCAGCGAGCGTTGCGGGCTCCAGCAGTTCCTTCACTCCGCTCACGATTTCATCAAAACTCTTCAACACGATCCCGACGCGCTTTTCCCGTACCCATTCCGTGTTGTAGCGTTCCTGCGGCAAAGTCCATGAATTGCATTCCAGGATGACCGGCAAGCGCCGGACCATCGCTTCCGCCACACTTCCGGGACCAGGCTTGCCAACCAGGAAATCCGCTGCGCGCATCAGCCGGTGCACTTCCTTCGTGAATCCAACCACGTGAAGGGGCATTTTCCAGTGCCGCGCGCGAAACTTGGCGGCGAGTTGCTCGTTTCGCCCGCAGATCACGATCAGTTGCAGCGGAAGCCTGGCCTCCTCCAGGCGTTCGGCGATTTCATACATCGCTTTCGAACCAAATCCGCCAAAAAGCAGCATCCCTGTGCTCAAACCGGGCTGCAGCCCCAACTCGCGGAGCAAGATTTTTGGATCCACTCCCTCGTCGACGTAGAAGTCGGGGCGCAAGATCATTCCGGATGTTGCAAACACTTGGCCGTCCTGTTTCCCCATCGCTCGCGCTTGCTCAACGGCTCGCTGCGTGCCGCAGATCACGTATTGCTCCTTCATTGGCTCAATCCAAAAGTGTGGCGGAAAGTCCGCCAGGTCCGTAATCAGCGTGACGAACGGTCTTCCGGGGTAAAGCGACCTCCACGCCTCGGCAATCTCTCGGTTGAAATGGGGTATCACCGACACCAACAGGTCCGACGGATGCTCGCGAAAGTAACTCGAAAGAAGCTTGACCATCGGGCGATGAAAGATACGGATCGTCGCTTGCAGCAGCCGCAACAGCTGCAGCGCTCCGAGCGTCCACCCGTTCCTCAGGATGAGGTTGTACTGCTCTTCGATTCGCATTCCGGTCAGCCTTCGCAGCACGTCCAGCCGATCGGTAAGCTCTTGAAACTGCACCAACTCAATCCCCCAGGGCCTATTCTGTTGGGAAATAACCGTTTGTAAGGCGAGCGCCGCATTCCTGTGGCCACCCCCGGCGTCGTGGAACAGAATCTGGATTTTTTTCATTGCGCCGCATTCTCGCATGGCAGGCAGGGCGCCCAACAAGAGCACTCACTATGCCATGTGGAAAACACAAAAACTCTTTTGTGTTCAATAAGTTCCGAGTCCATTTTTACTTATATTTTGCGTCTCCTTCATGGACTGTTCATATCCCGCATCTAACCTTTACTCATGCGCTGCGACCTTCATGTGCATACCACCGCATCGGGCATGTGCAACACGCCCTTTCTCAGACACTTCAGCAAGGAGTCTTACAACGACCCGGCTGAACTCTATGGGCGCTGCAAGCGGCTTGGCATGTCCATCGTCACAGTTACTGACCATGACTCCATCGATGCTGCGGAAGTCCTCCGCAACCATCCGGACTTCTTCCTCAGCGAAGAAGTCACCGTGTGCATGCCGACTGGCACGGAAATGCACCTCGGCGTGTACGACATTTCGGAGAAAGATCACCTGGAAATTCAGCGCCGGCGCAGCGATTTTATCGCGCTCTTAATGTATCTGACGGAGCGTAAACTGTTTTTCAGCGTGAACCACGTATTCTCCGGTCTCACTGGCCGCCGCACGCCGGAAGACTTCGACTGGTTCGCTTCCTACGTACCCGCATTCGAAGTGCGCAACGGCCAGATGTGCACGGAATCGAACTTGAACGCGGACCGTCTGGCCCGCAAGCTTGGCAAGGTCGGGGTCGCCGGAAGCGACTCGCACACCCTCGCCGGCGTAGCTCTCACCTACACGGAAGTCCGCGGAGCGCGCAACGTCGAGGAATACTTCTCGGCTCTGCGCTTCGGCCGCGGAACGATCCATGGGCAGCACGGCGCCTACCTGAAACTGACCGCCGACATTTTCCGCTTCGTGGCCTCGGTCATAAACGAGCAGCCCTTGGCGGCCGCCATTCTTCCCTTCACTTTCCTGGTGCCGGTGATCACCGCGGGCCATTGGCTCAACGAAATTCGCTTCTGCAAGCAGTGGGCCCCCCGGCTCGTTGGAAAAACTGCCCGGACGCGCATGCTCTGGGAAGTCGAGCCTAGCCTGGAGGCCAACTTGGCAGGTTGAGGTGACGCCATGGCCGTGGCGAAAACCGTCTGGGGTTACATCGAGAACCGCGATCATCGCGTGATGCGCCGCTTGAACAGCTGGAAGGCGCCCCGCTGGATCCGGTTCTGGATGCTTGCGGCCACACGGATGGGCGACGGCTGGTTGTGGTATAGCCTCGGAGCGATCCTGCTCACTTTCGGCGGAGCGCGCGGCTACGCCGCCGTCGGCGCCGCGGGCTGTGCCGCGATTCTTGGCATCTTCGTCTTCAAGGCACTGAAAAAACTCAGCCGCCGCGAACGGCCCTGCCACCTTCAACCGCACTGCTGGGCCAATATTCTGCCTCCGGATCAGTTCTCTTTTCCTTCCGGCCACACCATGACGGCGTTCGCGATCGCTCTCGTCGTCAGTTACTTCTATCCAACCCTGGAATGGCCGCTGTATTTTCTCGCGGTCAGCATCGCCCTCTCGCGCGTGGTTCTCGGGATGCACTTCTTGAGCGATGTGCTGGCCGGCGCCGTCCTCGGCTCTGCTCTCGGTCTCGCTTCGATTGTTACCTTCGCGTCCTACGGCCTGGTGTAGAGCAGCTTCGCTCGTTGCGCCCGTGACCCGCCTACATATTCGGTTTCGGATGCTCCGCCAAAGCCTTGCGGAAGGCTGCTAGGTTGCTCGAATCCACCACCGCTGTTCCGGTATCCACAAAAGTGGGCAGCGGAGCGGTTGGCGCCGTCGCCCAATCCTTGAACTCATGCACCGCGTTGTGGTGCAGATCATCCAAAAACCGCACCCCATAGAACGCCATCACGTAAGGCTTCTGAACCACCGTCGCCGTGATCCATCCCCGCTCGATCCCTTCCAAGGTCTGCGGATCCTTGTCAAATGCCACAATCTTGATCTTCCCGGTCATGTCCAGCCGGTGGAGCGCTTCGGCGGCGCCGGAACCGCCCGAAGCTTCCAGGCCGATGATGCCATCAATTTTTTCCTTCTTTTGCAACAATGCGGACACCGCATCATTCGCGTTCCGCGGGTCGCCCTTGTCGTCGATGGTCTGCGAAATTTTGATCCCCGGATATTTCTTCAGCGCCTCGTTCACGCCACGCACCCGTTCATCGGTATTCAACTGGCCTGCCAGCGCGATGATCAATATTCGCCCTTGCCCGCCCAGCAAGTCGGCCATGCGCTTCCCGCTGTCTTGGCCCGCCCGGAAGTTGTCCGTGCCAATAAACAATACTCGCCGCGATTCGGGGTCATCTGCATCGATGCAGATGACCGGCAGGCCCTGCGAAATCGCCGCATCGATCGGCCCTTTGAAGGATTGCGGATCGCTCACCGAAACCAGGATGCCGGACGGGTGCTGCGACACGGCCTGCTGAAACGCCGTCAGCTCTTCACTGGGAGAGAATGTCGCCGGACCGGTGAGTTCTACCTTCACTCCGGTCGTTTTGGCGATGTCTCTCAACCCCGCTTCCGCCTCTTGCCAATACGGCAGATTGACATTCGCCGTAACCAGAATGTAGCGTTCCTCCTGCTGGTGGTACGGCTGCTGGCAGCCCGCGAACAGGATTGTCAGCGCTACAGCATTCACAATCGAAATTGCTTTGCAGGGTTTCATAGACGGTCTCCTTTTCGGACGCTCCCCTGTGCGTTGGACAGAATTGGAAGAGACCATGGGGAATTTTTCACCGGAAGAGTACCACAAGACAGGAACACTTGCGTTATGACGGACCACACTCCGTTCTAGATCGCGCCGCCCGATGAAGGAAAACTTCCTCCTCGAAATTTCGGTCGAATCGCTGGGCGCGGCCGTTGCGGCTGAGCGCGCCGGAGCGGCTCGGGTTGAATTGTGCTCGAACTTGCAAGAGGGCGGCGTTACCCCTGCACCCGATTTGCTTCGGCAGGTGCGCGCGGCGCTCAAAATTCCGCTCTTTTCGATCATCCGTCCGCGTGCCGGAGACTTCGTTTATGACGAATCGGAATTAACGGCAATGATCGCGGAAATCGCCGAAGCGAAAGAGATCGGCGCGGACGGAGTCGTGCTCGGCGTTCTTCGTCGAGACAATTCAGTCGACGTTCGACGTACCAAGGAATTGGTCGACAGCGCGGACCCGCTTCCCGTTACCTTCCATCGCGCATTCGACCGCACAAAGGATTTTCTGCAGGCGCTCGAAGACGTCATCGCTGCCGGCGCTCGCCGGTTGCTGACTTCGGGCGGAGCGGACACCGTGCCCGGGGGTCTCCCGATACTTCTTCAGCTCCTTGAAGCCGCCGCGGAACGCATCATCGTGATGCCGGGCCGAGGCTTGAATGCAGGAAACTTCGCAGCGGTGCGCCACGCCTTGCCGGCGCGGGAATTTCATTCTGGACTTGGTACCGTTCTGCCTTACGACAACTCGGATTTCACGCGTTTCGAAGCCGAAATCCGCGCCATGCTCCGGCCAACATAGCCGAACGGCGGTCCAGACAAAAGCGCGGGACACGATTTCCCGTGTCCCGCCGCAATGACCCAGTCGCTCAATTACGAAACTGACTCGACTCCCCTTAGGCCTTTTGCGCTTGCCTGCGCAAAAACGTCGGAACGTCCAGATCGTCTTTCGGGACTTCCGGCGCCGCTTCGCGTACATTCTTGGCCACCTGATGCACCACGTTCCCCGGAGGCTCGAGCAGCTGTTCCTGAACGGGCAGATCGCGCCCCGCTTTCCACGTCTTTGGCAGAAACGCCGGCTTCTGCGTCACGGCCTTCTTCGCCGTCTCTTTGAACCCCGCCGCGATCACCGTGATTTTCACCATATCCTTCATCGCGTCATCCATCACCGCGCCAAAAATGATGTTTGCGTTTTCATGCGCGGCTTTCTGAATCACGCTCGAAGCTTCATGCACCTCGTGAAGCGACAGCGACGAACTGCCGCAAATGTTGATCAGGATCCCTTGCGCGCCCTGAATCGAATTATCCTCGAGCAAGGGGCTCGAAATCGCCCGGTTGGCGGCATCCACGGCGCGATTCGCCCCGCTCGCTACCGCCGTGCCCATTACGGCATATCCCTGCCCGTGCATGATCGCTCTCACGTCTGCGAAGTCGCGGTTGATGATGCCTGGCACCGTAATGATATCGGAAATCCCTTGCACCGCCTGCCGCAGAATGTCGTCCGCAATCCGAAAGGCATCGAAAAAACTCGTGCCCGGTTCGACTGTTTCCATCAACCGCTCGTTCGGAATGACGATGACCGTATCCACCGCTCCGATCAGTTCCTGCAGTGCCTGCTCCGCCTGCAGCATCCGCCGCTTTCCTTCGAACCCAAACGGCTTCGTCACCACCGCGACGCTCAGCGCGCCCAGTTCGCTCGCCAGCGATGCCACAACCGGCGCCGCGCCGCTTCCCGTTCCTCCGCCAAGCCCCGAGGTGATGAAAATCATGTCCGCGCCTTCCAGCGCTTCAATGATTTTGTCTGTGTCTTCGAGCGCCGCCTTGCGGCCGATCTCGGGATTCGCGCCGGCCCCCAATCCCTTTGTCAGCTTCGCACCGAGCTGGAGTTTCACCGGTGCCTGTGACAGTTTCAACGCCTGCAGATCGGTATTGGCCGCGATGAACTCCACGCCTTCCACCTTCGCGCGGATCATGCGATTCACCGCATTGCAGCCTCCGCCACCCACGCCGATCACCTTGAGTTTTGCGGGCTGCAGCTCCTCGCTGAAGCTCATGCGGATTCCTGTGTCTTTCGCTGTCATGCTCTGCCCCCTGCCCGGCTGGTGAAACTCCTCTAAATTCCTTTATAAATCCCGGGTTACACGGTTTCCACAAGAGTTTTACCGGCCTGTGGAAAAACTTTTCCCCTTGGCCCTCGGCATTCGCCAGCACTCACGAAAGCCACCTCTTCGCAGCCTCTCTGAGCCGCCCTTTAACCCGCTCTCATGCCCCCGCAAACATCGAACGCAGCTTGGACACCAAATTCGCCGGCCGTTGCGCGGCTGCCTTGCGCGCCTTCGCGGCATACAACACCAACCCGATAACCGTGGCGTACTCGGGCTGCGCTACCTGTTCTGGTAATTCCAGCATTCCACGCGGCTCCGCAATTCGAGCCGGCAAGTGGAAGCTCAGTTCGGTCAGTTCGAGCAACCCATTCAGTCTTGCACCACCTCCGGCCATCACAAACCCTGCCGGAATTTCCCGGTCCAAGCCCGCGCGCCGCAAATCCTCGGCGATCAGCGTGAGCAATTCCTGCGCCCGCGGCTCGATAATCTCCGTCAGCACCCGCGAAAAAATTGTCCGCGGAGGCCGGTCGCCCACGCTTGCAATCTCGATCGCGCCATCATTGTGAAGAAGGTCCGCTGCCGCGCAGCCATGATGCCTTTTGATTCGCTCGGCCTCGGGAATTGGTGTCCGCAAGCCGACGGCAAGGTCGTTCGTGAAGTGGTCGCCACCAATCGCTACCGCGCCGGTGTGACGGACCACGCCGCCGCCGTAAACGATCAACTCCGTGGTTCCGCCCCCAATGTCCAGCAGGCAGCAGCCCAGGTCACGCTCGTCCTGTGTCAGGCAAGCTTCGGCGGAAGCCAGCGGCTCGAGAACCGTGTCGTTGATCAGGATTCCGGCCTTGTTCGCCGCGGTCACAAGGTTCTGCGTCGCCGCAACCGACGACGTCACGATGTGTACGTTCGCTTCCAACCGCTGTCCCACCATTCCAACCGGATCGCGGATTCCATCCTGCGAATCCACGATGAACTCGTGTGGCAGCACGTGTAAGACTTCGCGATCCTCCGGCAATGCAATGTTGCGCGCCGTGTCGATCGCCCGCCGCACATCATCCCGTTCAATGTCTCGTGCGCGCGGCCCCAGTGGAATCCCTCCCCGGCTGTTCACTCCGCGCACGTGGCTACCGGCCACGCCGATCACCGCCGACTCCACCGGCACATTGGCTACGCCTTCCGCCTCTTCTACAGCCCGCCGTATCGAACTGACCGACGAATCCAGGTTTACGATCAGCCCCTTGCGCAAGCCCTTCGATTCCGCCGCCCCCAGCGCCAGAAAACGAACCTGTTCATTTTCCATCTCGGCCAGCAACGTGCATGTCTTTGTACTGCCGATGTCCAACCCGACAAGATATCTGTCTTTCTTCGCCAAAACCGATTCTCCTCTGCCTACTTTTTTCCTCGGGCGGCGGGTGTGTTGGTGTCGGGGTTCACCACCACTTGCCGCGAATACTGAAGGTCGATCGAACGCACCTGCCCGGCGCTCGCCTGCCACTGGGCGAAATTCTCGATGAGCATTCGGTACTTGCCCGGGTAATCATTCTGACCAAAGTGCACAACGATGGCATGCGCGTCCTCTCCCGAACCGAGCCCCGTCAGTACCGCCTGTAGATCGCGCGGATTTCCGAGGTCCAGCTCGCTTACGCGTTCGGACGATCCCGGCCGCACCACATCCACACCCTTCATGAATTCCAGGTAGGTCTCGACGCGCTTCTCTCGTTCTTCGCGCGGCACGCCCTCCGAAAGTCCTGTGATGATTGGAAAATGGAAATCTTCGCCCGCCGGTCGATCGAGCAACACTCCCTGGCCGTCGATCAGCGTCAGTTCGGTGCCATTGCGGAAAAACGCTACCGGCGTCCGCTCCGTGATAAAAACCCGCAGGTGATTGGGCAGCACCCTCTGCACGCTGGCTTCTTCGACCCAGGGCACTCGCTGGATCTCAGCGCGGCGCATGTCCAGCGGCACCCGCAGCACGCTTCGGTCACGGTCATGAATGAACAACTTCAGGATCTCTTCCCGCGCGACGATGCGATTCCCCGTCACCTCAATCTGGTCCGGTTTCACCAGCAGCATCGGTGGCGAATACAGCAGAAAACGCGCTGCAACCACTGCCAAGGCAACGAGCGCTGCTCCGGCCAGCGTCCACACGAACAGCCGGGCATAGAATGACCAGCCCTTCCCGCCGAATTTCTTCCGGCGAATCTCCACCGGCTTCTGGCGCCGCAAGTAGCGTGGCTCGTCATCAGCCAGCAAATCCGGCTGGTAGCGTTGCTGTTCTGCGCCCGATGCCGCGGAGTTCCGCTGGATCGGCTTTATGCGTTCCAAACCACCACCTCGTTTTCGAGAGTCACTCCATAAGCCTGTTGTATCCGCCCGCGCACGTCGGCCATCAGCTCCAGCATGTCCGCGGCGGAAGCCTTGCCTGCATTCACAAAAAAATTCGCATGCCGGTCGCTGACGCGGGCGTCGCCGAAGCTGTGGCCCTTCAAACCCAGTTGATCGATCATCCTTCCGGTCGACCCACCCGGCGGATTCTTGAAGATGCATCCGGCACTTTTCTGCCCCAGCGGCTGGCTTGCGCGTCTTTTTTCGTTGCAGAGACGAATTCCTTGCAGGATTTCCTGATACGGCCTGGAGGGAAGTTCGAGCTTCACTGCGAGCATCATATCATCCGGCGCAAAAGAAGTGTGCCGGTATTCGAAGCAAATTTGCTCGCCGCGCAGCGTTTCGAGGCTCCGCGTCGCCTCCCGGTACACCTTCACCTCGCGCACATACGACCCGACCTGCGTGCCATAGGCCCCGGCGTTCATGCGCAGCGCTCCACCGACCGTTCCCGGCACACCAATCAGCCCTTCGAGCCCCCCAAGATTGTGCTTCGCGCAAAGCGTCACCATGCGGCCCAGGTCCGCTGCGGCGTCCACGATCGCGAAATTTCCCTGGATCACCACGTCGGGCTCGGGTTGCGCAAGCTGAAGCACAACGAACGGGAGTTCACCATCCGCCACCAGCAGGTTGGAGCCCCCTCCCAGAAACTTGTGCGCAATGCCGTACCTTTCGAGCCGGTTCAGTAAATCTGGAATCGTCTCGTGCCTGGTGATCCGCAAAAGATCAGTGGTTCCGCCGATGCCGAGCGACGTCTTCTCCGCAAGCGACGCGCCCGGCTGCACCTCCACGCCCAATTCCGTCAGCGCGGAAGCGACTCTTGGATCGTCAATGCGCATCCCGGACTCCGTCGTTGACCCGCAAGTCCGTGCCCAACAGCACCATGAACTCTCCGCTCGCCCGGCTCACGTTGCCCGCCCCAATCGTCAGAATTGCGTCTCCGGGTCTGGCTTCGCGCAACAAAAACTCGATGGCTTGTTGCATCGAACGGTAGTAATGCACATTCTTATGCCCCGCTTCGCGAATACTGTTGGCGAGCGCCTCGCTCGTCACGCCCGAAATGGGACTCTCGCTGGCCCCGTAAATGTCCAGCAGCACCAGAATGTCCGCCTGATTGAACGCCAGCGAAAATTCATTCCACAAATGCTCGGTGCGCGTGAACCGGTGCGGCTGAAAGAGCACCAGCAGCCGGTTGAACTTGCATCCCCGCGCGGCTTCGAGTGTCGCTCGAATCTCTGCCGGGTGATGTCCGTAGTCATCCACCACCGTAATGTCGTTGACGCTGCCCTTGATGTCGAATCGCCGGCCCACGCCTGCAAACTTCGCCAGTCCTTCGCGGATCAGGTCGCTCGCCACGTTCAGATACAGCGCCACCGCCGCCGCCGCTGCCGCATTCCTGACGTTGTGAATTCCCGGTGGATGCGGCAAGCGAAACATCCCAAGGTCCTCGCCCTTGTACGTCAGTCGGAATTCGCTCTCGAGTCCCCGCAACTGAATATCGCTGATCAGCAGGTCGGCCTGGCTCGACGTTCCGTACGTGATGATGGGCCTTTTCACATTCGGAATGATGGCCTGCACGTTCGGTTCGTCCAGGCCCAGAATTACCGCCCCATAAAACGGCACCCGGTTCACAAATTGCACAAAGGCGCTCTGAATATCCTCAAGCGAACTGTACTGGTCCAGGTGCTCCCGGTCGATCGTCGTCACCACGGCCACCACCGGCGCAAACATCAGGAAGCTGCGGTCGCTCTCATCGGCTTCGACCACGAAATATTCGCCGCGCCCCACACGCGCCGTCGTTCCGGCCTGGTTCACCCTGCCGCCCACGACGAACGTAGGGTCCAGGTGCGCCGCTGCCAGGATTGAAGCCACCATCGACGTGGTTGTGGTCTTGCCATGGGCTCCTGCTACCGCGATCCCGTACTTCAACCGCATCAATTCCGCCAGCATCTCCGCCCGCGGAATCACGGGAATCTTACGTTTGTGCGCCTCGGCGATCTCCGGATTGTCGGCTTTCACCGCCGACGAGATTACAACGACGTGTGCCCCTTCGACGTTTTCTGTTCGGTGCTCTTCGAAAATCGCGGCGCCCAGATCCTGCAGCCTTTCCGTAATGGTCGAGGGCTTCGTGTCCGAACCGGACACCGAATAACCGAGCGTGAGCAGCACTTCTGCGATTCCGCTCATGCCGATCCCGCCGATTCCCACCATGTGAATGCGCGTAAAATTGCGAAACGATACCATCATGTTCCTTCTGCTTTCTTTGGGCTCGCTCGCCGCGCGGCCCCTTCGATCAGGTTCACGATTTCGCGCGCGGCATAAGGGTGGGCAAGGCCACGCGCCTTCGTCGAAAGCCGTTCGATGTCGCCGGGCTGGTCGAGGAGGGAAAAAATTTCCTGCTTCAATCGCTCCGCGGTGAGCTCCGGCTCCGGAATCAGCCGCCCCGCTCCCCCGCTCACCATTTCCTGTGCATTCCGCAGTTGATGGCTGTCGGTCGCGCGTCCGAACGGAATGAAGATCGCCGCCTTCCCGGCCGCCGCCACTTCCGCGGCCGTGATCGCCCCAGCGCGGCAAACGACAAGATCCGCCCAGGCAAACCGTTCCGCCATGTTCGTCAAGAATGGCGAAACTTCGGCCGCAAATTCGCAACGAGCGTATGCTGAGCGCACCTCATTATAGTCGCGTTCTCCGGTCTGATGCACAATCTGCAACTCCGCTTTTCTCGTGGCCAGCATCTC
>Ga0207826_1000186_pt1 | contig 16724 bp, 10 predicted proteins | sample LuqExpMetageno80_FD_187837 | JGI IMG/M metagenome (GOLD analysis project Ga0207826, IMG submission 187837) | Tropical forest soil microbial communities from Luquillo Experimental Forest, Puerto Rico - Sample 80 (SPAdes) | ecosystem: Environmental > Terrestrial > Soil > Tropical forest ... | reverse complement strand
ACATTGATCTTGTGGCTCACAACCTCTTCCAGATCTTTGAACTTGACCTTGGGAGCCTGATTCAAAAGGGCGTACTGTTCCAGTTTGTCGAACTGCTTGGTCGTGTCCATGCCCGAATTCGGGCCCAGCGTACTGTTGCCAATGCCCGCGATGCGGTCTGCCTTGCTGGCCAGGCCCATTTGCTCGTACTGGGTTAAGCCTCCGCCAGGTGTATGCAGGAGGGCGTCCTTTTCATTGGGGTCGATGGTCATGTGGTAGTCGCCACACATGCATGTATCGACAAATTCCATCATCACTTCCTGGCTGTGCGATCCCAAGCCCTCAATGTACCTGTAACGCCAGGTCTCGAAAGGATAGGTCGAGGTCTCGCCGCCGCCCTCTTCCATGGGGCGGTTGTACTGCCCGCCTGAAGGATGCGCATCGATCTCGTCCGGCGGGCCGTAAACGATGTACATGCGACCGCGGTCCGTCATCCAGCCCGGTTTCCCGGCCGCAAAGTGCTCATTCGCGTACGCGATTCGGCGGTAGTGCTCTTCCTTGTACTCATTCTCCGGAGTATCGGGAGTGGGATCGCGCCTCAGCCAGAACTGCTCAATGAACTGGTCGCGTTCCTCATCGTTGGAAAGCTGTTTGAAAGTCGACAACTCCTCCGGAGTAATGATCCAGCGCACGTCCTGGTTCAGCCACTTTTTGTAGGTGGAACCCAATTCCTGCTTGAGGGCCTTGGCGTTGGCCTTCTTCTGCTTATCGGAAAGAGGGCGCTTCAACGGATCGCTCTGGCTGGCGGCAGGAGTTGCGCCGGCGTCCGCCGCAGGCGACGCGGGGGTTCCGGCAGGCTTTTCCGAACTCTGAACTTGAGCAGGAGTCGAGGCCGCGGGAGTAGAAGCAGCGTCGGAACCGGGCGACGCGGCGGATGCGCCGGGTTTGGAGGAACTCTCGGCTGGGGCGGGAGTTGCAGTCTGGGCGGCCGACCACGCAACCGTCATAGAAACCATTAGGATCAACGAGAATAAGGGGCGGGAAACACTGCACTTCATGTATGCGGACAGACTCCTGGCGAAACACTCCCGAACATTAAATTGTATGTTCCCCAGCCAGTTAAAGCAAGATTTCACGGCAACCCTCGCACCTAAAATCGCCGCCCACAAACCTGGTTATCTCAACCCGCCGTGGGCGAAAAAGTCGCTTGATCGGCACCCCCGGTTGCGTCGGCTGGTATTTAATCAAGCGAGAGCCAGTTGCTGAACAATATCGATTCTTGCGGCCAGAGCGGATATAATCGAGGAGTCCGGGTGTGACCCGGATCCTGTCAGTGCGTAACTCAAAGGCAACGGTACCCGTTCCATCCGCGGTGGAGTAGCCAGATTCTGTCGAAAGCATGCCACAGGAACCTTTCGCGAATGTGACGCGTAGTACGGTACAGAATCGAGTGCGGATCGTAGTTCGACACGTCTAATCGAGGATCGATGAAAAACTGGAAGAAGTTTGCACTTATAGCGCTCGGCGTTGTGATCTTGCTTGCGATTGTGGGCTTTACCATCCAGCAAAGCCGCAAAGGCGTAGTGACCGTGCAGACCGGAAAAGTGGTTCGCGAAGACCTCACATCCGTGGTCACTGCCTCGGGGGAAATTAAGCCCAAGGTCTACGTCAACATCGGGGCCAACGCATTCGGCAAGATCACTCATCTTTATGTAAAAGAAGGGGATGTCGTGAAGCAGGGCCAGATGCTGGCCACCTTGGAGAACGTGCAGCCCTCGGCCGATCTGTCTGCCAATGACGCGGCGCTAAAGGCAGCGCAGACGGACTACCTCGCCGCGCAAGCCGCCGTGAACACAGCCACTGCCGATCAGCGGCAGACCGAGGCGGAGTATGAGCGGGCCAAGCTGGATTATGACCGCAGCGAAGCGCTGTATCAGGCCCAACTCATCGCCAAAGCCGATTACGACACGAAGAAGGCGGCCTACGGCACGGCCACGGCACAACTGGGGCAGGCCAAAGCCAAGTTGGAACAAGCTAAGGCGCAAATGAATTCCTACGAGCGCCGTATCGGACAAAATGCCGCCAACTTGCGGCATGCAGCCGACGTACTGAGCAAGACCGAATACCGCGCCCCGTTTGACGGTGTGATCACCAACCTGCCTGTCCGCGAGGGAGAGACGGTTGTGATCGGCATTCAAAACGCCCCAGGCAGCACGCTGATGACCATCGCCGATACTTCCGTCATCACGGCCGAAGTGAAGGTTGACGAGACCGATATCGTCAACGTCAAGCTGGGACAAACAGCCGAGGTCTCGATCGACGCCATCCCGAAACAGCGGTTCAAAGGAACGGTGACGGAGATAGGCAACAACGCGATCCTTCGTTCGACGGGAGTCTCCACGGCCCAATCGACCTCTAGCAGCCAGGAGGCCAAGGATTTCAAGGTTGTAGTGACGATCCAGGATCCGCCTCAGAATCTCCTGCCGGGTCTTTCGACGACGGCTCGAGTTACCACCGCCTCGAAAAATAGTTCGTTGGCTATCCCGATTCAGGCCTTGACCATCCGCCAGCGCAGCGAGTTGGCCCCGGAGAAGAAGTCGAAAGTGGCCGAGGTAGAGGCCGCAACGCTGACCAAAGGAAACCCCAAGGAAGAGTTACAAGGGGTCTTCGTTTTGAAGAACAAAAAAGAGGCCGTTTTCGTACCAGTTACGACGGGCATCAGCGGAACCACCGACATCGAAGTCACCAACGGTTTGAAGGAAGGCGAAGAAATTGTGACTGGCAGTTACAAAGTGTTGCGAACCTTGAGAAACGGGGCCAACGTGAAGATCGACAACACCACCGGAACGAAGAAGGAAGAATCGTAAGACTGCTGCCAGCGAATTATCGCTGGAGACTGACCGGAGACTCAGCTGATGAGCGACCGCGACCCGCAACCAAGCGAGGAGAGCAAGCGAATGGCGACTGAACTAGTGAGCCTCACCGAACCCCTGACGAGCGCGCCCCCGGAATCGTGCATCATCTGCACCGAGGACCTGTGGAAGACCTACGACATGGGCTCGGAGCAACAAGTCCACGCTCTGCGCGGGGTAAATGTCCGCATCCACCGGAACGAGTACGTCGCCATCATGGGCCCGTCCGGCTCCGGCAAATCGACGCTCATGAACCTGATCGGCTGCCTGGATACTCCCAGCCAGGGCAAGTATTGGCTGAATGGCCAACTGGTCAGCGAACTGGACGATGACGAATTGGCGCGAATCCGCAACAAGGAGATTGGGTTCGTTTTTCAGACTTTCAACCTCCTGGCGCGCGCGACGTCGTTACACAATGTCGAGCTTCCTCTCATCTATGCCGGCATACCGGCGCACGAACGTATCGAACGCGCGCAAGGGGCCCTGACCTCGGTGGGCATGGAGTCGCGCATGAACCACAAGCCCAACGAGCTCTCCGGCGGTCAGCGTCAAAGAGTCGCGATCGCTCGCGCACTGGTAAATAGCCCATCGATCATCCTGGCCGACGAGCCCACGGGAAACCTGGACTCGCAAACCGGCGTCGAGATCATGGCGCTGTTTGATCGCCTGCATCAACAAGGCAACACCATCGTCCTGGTGACGCACGAGCATGACATTGCCGAGTATGCTCACCGCATCATCCACATCAAAGACGGCAAGGTGTTCAGCGACCAAAAGACGGCTCGCGGGTAAGTAGTAGCAATTCTTCGGAGAAAGACCGCCTGGCAATTCGCCAGGCGGTTCTTTTTCAGCGTCAACACGGGTTATTCTGCTACTGTCGAATCTGGCTGTGTTGAGGTTGCCCTTTGTCTTCAGTATCGCGATTGGCCATTGCTGCACTCGCATTCATCCTGCTCGCTTCAATCGGGGCATCGGCCCAATTCGGCGTTCCGTTGAATCACTCCGATCCAAAGCTTGAGCCGGTCACCGTCCGTGAGCTGGTCGCGCGTTATTGCCGTATGGACTATGCCGGCGCGCGTCTCGTTGCCTCCGACTGGCCAAAGTTGGATCCCATGGTGGCGTGGCGGACGAACCCCGACTTTCCTCTGTTCATGGTGACCTCGCGATTCGACGTCGACGCCGAACTCGGCTTTGAACATGGAAAGTACCAGGTCGTCGTGCACTATCGTCTGCTTGGAAAATACGACATGACGGAGGGGTATTCAGAAGAGGCCCCGAACCAAATTCAAAACATTCTGTTCACTGTCGCGGAGGTGAACGGCGATTGGCGCATCACGGAAATCGAGCCGAATTACCCCCACACTTCCAAAGCCGCTGCAGTGCAATGGTTGAGCCAGCAGTTATCGGCAACGCAGGACGCCATGGCGAAGACGATCTACCAGCAAGCTCTGGACCACTTGCAGACCCAAAAGGCATCGCCACTTGCGAAATAGGCAACATGCCTTCGCAGGTTTGACGGACAGCCTCAGTTCAGTAGAGACGACTTAGTGGGTTATTCCAGCCCCTGCCGAGTTAGCCGACCGGACAGGCACGGATGAAGTCTTGACAGAAAAATAATCGTGATCGTAGAGATTGCGGTAGAAGTGGCCCGCTAGTTCCGCGGCCTTGGGTCCAAAGGTCGGCCGCCCGCCTTCGAGGAAGATCACGGTAACGATGCGCCTGTGTTCGGTGTTGGCGTACGAAGCAAACCAGCCGAATCGGGTGCCGTTCTTCGAGCATGTCCCGGTTTTTCCCAATACTGGCTCCTCCACAAAACTGGTGCGGAGAAAACGGGCCGTACCATACTCGACAGCGCCAGACAGTCCGTCGGAAATCTCCGGAATAATCGGTCCGATATCCAGTTGACGCTTCACCTTCGGAGTGAAGTTCGCGGCCTCATCCGGCGAGTCGGGATGCTGCAGATAATACAAAGTGCCGCCGTTGGCGATTGCGGCCATCAGCGCACCGAGTTGCAGCGGCGTCAGCGAGATGCTCTCGCCGAACGAACACATCTTTCCTATACCGCCCAATCTAGCGTCGAGTTCGGTACTGGGGAACGTGCCTGGATGTTCGCCTTGCATGTGCCAGCCCGCGAGTTCGCCAAGTCCATACTGGTGGGCGTAATAGCTCACCCGCTCGAAGCCCAGCTTCTGCCCGACCGCAGCAAAGTATGCATTGTTCGAGTGCGCCAGCGCGGTGGTGAGATCCATGCGGTAATACTTGCCCAGCGGAATCTCAGTGTCTTTCGTGATTAGGTTTTCGCTGAGCGCTGCCAGGGCAACCGCGACCTTGATGGTGGAGCACGGCTGGGCGCCTGCCGACAGTGCCAGCTTCTGGTTCACCATGGCAAGTATCCGTCCGCTGTCGGGGTCGATGGAGACGACCGTTCCATTCATGTTGCCCAGCGCCTCGATGGCAGCTTCCCGAACAATTGCATCTTCACCGTCAAACTTGTCACCGTCAGTTTGATCGTTCGCGAAGGAACTTGCGTAGAACCGCTCGTAATACTTGGATTTCTTCTTGCCTTTGGCGCTCGCCCTGGTGGTGGCTTTCGAGGGGCCCTTCGCCGCCGAGGCCGCGCTGCGGGTGCTGTGCGTCCCACGCGCCATCTTCTTCTGCGTCGTAGGCGTCTCCGTGACATGGTGCGACTTGGCGCGCGGCTTCTTGGGCGGAGCAATCGTAGCCGCCGCTGCAAACCCAGTCAGCAGCCAGACCATCGCGACAACAAATACCACGCCAGAAGTAACCCGGAACCTCATTGACACCCCAAGACCGGCCGCTTTGTCCAATCGTCGCTGGCCCCAAGGGCCGCGATAGCCAAAAATGAATCAAACCAACAGCCTACAGCACGAACTTCGCGTACCACGTTATTCACCAAATGATACTGAGTCAGCAACAACATGATACACAGTTAATTACTTAACACACTTTGGGACAGATTTGGCCGTGACAAGTAAGATTCTGCCCTCAATTTGGTTCATTTTCGGCCGTCGTCGCAGTGGTGCCATTTTGGCACGCGATCACTGGATGTCTTTGTCCTTGGGCAATGTCTTACTGGACCTTTGTGGATGGATCCTGGCTTCGTGAGTAGATGTAGTCGTCGATAACGCGCTCTAGGCTTCCCTGCGCCCGCAGGATATACTCGATGGCATCGCGGACTGCGCCTTTGCCGCCTTCGTGGGGCGTAACGTAGTGCGCTTCTTTCAGCACTTCTTCTCGCGAGTTCTTTACGGCAATCGCCAGCCCGCACAGCCGCATCACGGGCAGGTCAATGATGTCGTCGCCGACATAGGCAACCTCATCGGCAGCAAGCTTTTCTTTCTCCAGGATCTCGTAGAAGGCCGCGGCCTTGTCCTGCTGTCCCTGGTACACGTGCTCAATTCTGAGGTCGCGGGCCCGCAGGGCCACCGTCTCGGAGATGCGCTTGGTGATGATGGCGGCCTTCAGTCCGCCGAGGCGGGCCAGGGAGAAGCCGGTGCCGTCGTGCGCATTGAAACCCTTGGCTTCGAGCATGGTCGAGCTGGAAATGCCGAAGCCGACCTTGTCAGCCATCCGCTCGCGGTGGGCCTCTGTGGCCGCACCAGACGAGTCTCCCGGAGCGGGAAACAGGAAAATGGTGCCGTCGGTCATGACTCCGTCGACGTCAAAAATCATCAGTTTTATTCTCTTCGCGCGTTCTTCGGACATAAGGTGATCTTAGCAGTCGGATAGCCGCTCGATTATTGCGGCTCCGCTCGGCCGGCCGCTGCGCTCGAATCGCGCAAAAGCGAACAATTGGCGAAAGTCGGGAAAAGGGCTAGAATGTCGGGCATGCCTCCCGCTGCCGTCCCAGTTGCGCTGGCTTGGGCGCACCCTGTTGTAGCTGAGTGGTTCCTGAACCGCTTTGGCTCGCCCACCGAGCCGCAGGAACAGGGCTGGCCGGAAATCCTCGCGGGGCGCACCACTTTGATCTCGGCGCCAACCGGGTCGGGCAAGACGTTGGCGGCGTTCCTCATCTGCATTGACCGCTTGGTGCGCAAAGCGCTGGAAGGCACACTTCGCGATCGCACCGAGGTGCTTTACGTCTCTCCGCTGAAGGCGCTGGGCAACGACATCCAGAAGAACCTTGAGGAGCCGCTGGGTGAAATCCTGACGCTGGCGGCCGAGCGCGGCCTGCTGATGCCGGAGATACGCACCGCCGTCCGTACCGGCGACACGCTGGCGAAGGAGCGGCGCGAAATGCTCAAGCGCCCTCCGCACATCCTCGTGACCACACCCGAGTCGCTTTACATTCTGCTCACGGCGGAGAAGAGCCGCGGAATTTTGCGCGACGTGCAAACCGTCATCGTCGATGAAATCCACGCCGTTGCCGATGACAAGCGCGGCGCGCATCTCGCCATTTCTCTCGAACGCCTCGATCGGCTGTCGGGCAATCCGACTCGCATCGGCCTGTCTGCCACGCAGAAGCCCATCGAGCTGGTTGCCCACTTTCTGACCGGCACCGGACGCCCCGCCCCCGCGGTGGTGAACATCGGACATCGCCGCAAGCTCGACCTGCGCGTCGAGGTGCCGGCATCGGAACTCGGCCCGGTTGCCAGTAATGAAATGTGGGGCGAAATCTACGACCGCATTGCCGCGCTCGCGCTGGAGCATCGGTCCACACTCATTTTCGTAAACACCCGTCGTCTGGCGGAACGGGTGGCCATGCACCTCAGCGAGCGAATTGGCGAAGAGCTGGTTGCCGCCCATCACGGCAGTCTGGCGCGAAAGCTGCGACTCGCTGCGGAGCGCAGACTGAAGAACGGCGAGATTCGGGCGCTGGTGGCGACCGCGTCCCTCGAACTCGGCATCGATATCGGCAACGTGGACTTGGTGTGCCAGATCAACTCGCCGCGCGCCATATCCGTCGCCTTGCAACGCATCGGGCGCGCGGGCCATTGGCGTGGCGCCATCCCCAAAGGGCGCTTGTTCGTCACCACCCGCGACGACCTCGTTGAGTGTGCCGCCACCATTCACGCCATCCAGGCTGGCGACTTGGACCGCATCCATATCCCCGAGAAACCCCTGGACATACTGGCACAACAGATCGTGGCCATGTGCAGTTGCGAGGAGTGGGACGAGGCGGATTTGTTTAACTGCGTTCAACGAGCTTTCCCATACCGCGAACTAACCGCCAACGAATTCGAGCGAATCCTGGAAACGCTCTCGCAGGGCATCGCCGCTTCACGCGGACGCTACGGAGCCTACCTGCACCGCGATCAGGTGAACGGTAAGCTGAGAGCGCGGCGAGGAGCGCGGCTGGCAGCGATCACCAGCGGTGGCGCGATCCCTGATACCGCGTTGTTCACCGTGGTCGCCCAGCCGGAGCAAATCACTCTCGGCACGGTCGACGAAGACTTCGCCGTCGAAAGTATGGCCGGCGACATCATGCTGCTGGGCAATACGTCATGGCGTATCACGCGAATCGAGGCAAAATCCGGACGCGTGCTGGTGGAGGACGCGCATGGCGCGCCGCCGAATGTCCCCTTCTGGCGGGGTGAAGCGCCTGCCCGCACCGCCGAACTTTCCCAGCACGTAGCTGCTTTGCGCGAAAAGCTAAGCGCGCTCTTGCCCAACACTGCGCCTCTTCCCGCCCCGCCGTCGCAACCACCCGGCGAGGAAGAAACCACACGGAAATTCCGCGTCCGCGGGCTGGAATCGAGCCCCGAAGTTCAAGTCGCCACGGCCTGGCTTAAGGCCGAGTGCGGACTGGACGATTCCGGCGCCGAGCAGTTGGTCGAGTACATTGTCGCCGGACGCGCCGTGCTGGGCGACGTTCCCACGCAGAAAACCATCATCGCTGAGCGTTTCTTCGACGAAGGCGGGGGCATGCAACTCATCCTGCACGCCCCGTTCGGCGGACGCATCAACAAGGCCTGGGGACTGGCGCTCCGCAAGCGGTTCTGCCGGTCGTTCAATTTCGAACTGCAGGCGGCGGCGACCGACAATGGATTGAACATCGCGCTGGCCGAGCAACACAGTTTCCCCTTGAGCGACGTCTTTCATTACCTGCAGTTGGAAACGGTGCAGGAAATCCTGGAGCAGGCGGCGCTGGCCTCGCCTATCTTCGGCACACGCTGGAAGTGGGACGCAGGCCGCGCCCTCGCACTGCTGCGTTTTCAGGGTGGAAAGAAAGTGCCGCCGTACATCCAACGCATTCGCAGCGATGACTTGCTGGCGGCGGTCTTCCCCGATGTGGCCGCTTGCTTCGAAAACATTGCAGGCGACATCAAGATTCCCGACCATCCGCTGATACAGGAGGTCATGAAAGACGTCCTCACCGAAGCGATGGACATCGACGGTTTGCGAGCGGTTCTGACCGGCATCCGCGACGGCTCGATCCGCTGCATCGCCGTGGACACGCCGGTGCCGTCGCAGTTCTCGCACGAGATTCTGAACGCCAACCCTTACGCGTTCCTCGATGACGCTCCGCTCGAGGAGCGCCGCGCCCGGGCGGTGCAAATGCGCCGCGTGTTGCCCGAGGCCGTGCTCAACCAGGTGGGCCGGCTTGACCAGACCGCAATTGCGCGCGTGCGTGACGAAGCTCGTCCCGACGTCCGCGACGCCGAGGAACTCCATGACGCCCTGCAGACGCTGGTGGCGCTGCCGGAGGACCCGGTTGATCCTGACTGGCGGGCACTCGTCGTCAACTGGCGGCGCTTCGTTCCTGAGCTCCTGGAGACCTGGCGGGTGGTCCGCGCCAGCAGCGGTGACCAATCGTATCTGGTCGCTTCGGAACGAACCAAGGATTTTGCGCTCGTCTATTCCGACGCGCAGTTTGAGGTCGCGCCTCCCGACGTGCCGTCGAGCACGACATCGCGCGAAGACGCCCTGCTCGCGATGATTAGGGGCTGGATGATGCACCTGGGCCCGACGAGCGCCCCTGCCTTCGGCTTCTTGCTGGGACTGCCAGCTTCCGATATCTCCAATACTTTGTTGAGGATGGAAGCGAGTGGGTCGACGCTGCGAGGGAACTTCACCGGCCAGGCAGCGGGCTCTGAGCCCGAGACGACGGAGTGGTGCGATCGCCGCTTACTCGCGCGGATTCATCAACTTACAGTCGCTACCCTCCGCAAACAGGTGGAACCGGTCACGGCGGCCCAATTCATGCGCTGGCTGCTGCGCTGGCAGCACGTTTCCCCCAATTCGCAACTCGGCGGCGAGCGCGGTTTGCTGGACGTGATTCGGCAACTACAGGGTTTCGAAATTCCGGCTAACGCATGGGAGAAGCAGATACTCAGACCACGAATGAACGGCTACGACCCTTCCCTGCTCGATCAGCTATGTCTCACGGGATCAGTAGGTTGGGGACGACTGTCGCCGCATCCCGCTACCCTGGAGGATTCCGGCAGCGGACGGAGGCGAGTGGTTCCCACCAGCGTGGCTCCCATTACATTTTTCGTTCGCGAAGACTGCGACTGGATGCAGCCGCGCAATCCGGAAGACGCGCAAGAGGAAGAGCGGGTTCTAAGCGACGGGGCCCGTGAGGTAGCCGAATTTCTTCGGCGGCGCGGGGCATCGTTCTTTGCCGATATTGTGCGCGCCACCGGAAAGTTGAAGGCCGAGATCGAAACGGCGCTGTGGGAGCTGGTCGCTGCCGGCTTGGTCACGGCGGATGGATTTGAAAACCTTCGCTCGCTGATCAATCCCGCTCGCAGGACGGCGCCGGGTACGCCGAAGGTGGCGAAACCCCGTCACTCGACCGGGCGCTGGTCGCTGCTGTTCCCCGCTGAAGCCAACGACCGCAGCAAGACTGTCGAGGCGACTTGCCGCGTGCTGCTGCGGCGCTATGGAGTGGTCTTCCGCGAAGTCCTGGCGCGCGAGTCGAACCTGCCGAAGTGGCGCGAGCTGCTAATCGTATTTCGGCGGCTGGAGGACCGCGGCGAAGTGCGCGGCGGAAGGTTCGTCAGCGGATTTCTGGGCGAGCAGTTCTCGCTGCCGGAAGCCGTCGAGTCTCTGCGCGCCATTCGCAATCTGCCGCCCACAGGAGAGACAATCATCGTGTCCGCGGCAGACCCGCTCAACCTGGTCGGGTTCATTGTGCCGGGCGAGCGCGTGCCCGCGATCTCGGGCAAATACGTCAAGTTCAGGGACGGCGTGGCGGTCGATACCGAAGAAAGAAACGCACTGCTGCGCGAGGCAGGCGCCCAATGACTGAACGGGAGTTGATGGAGGGCGTCGACTACTACCTCGAAAACGGGCTGCTGGTGTTCGCCGAGTACTACCTGCGAGAGCGGGGGTATTGCTGCACCGACGGTTGCCGGCACTGCCCCTATGGCTTCGAGCTTATCGACCCGGCCAGAGTCCCTGACGCCCCACTTTCCGAAAAGGCTGGATGAAGTTCCACCTGAAGTCCGGCAAAAACCTTCACCACGGAGACCACGGAAGTCACGGAGAAACTTGAATCGAAACTCTGCGTGCGGTCGTTGTTCTCCGCGGTGAAGAATCCGCGGTAGCGTCCCCTACCCCATGGTGCTGAACTTCTGAGGTGTGATCTTAAGCAGCTCGCGCTTTTCGCCGGGCTGGCCGTAGGGATACTTGTCCACACCGAGGTACTTTTTGGCCATCTTGTGGATGTGCTCCGCTGCGCCATTCTCGGTGATTTCGTCCACCCGGCCGCGTATCTCCAGGTAGCGATACGGATTCTCAGGATCGATCAGGGTAATGGCAACGCGAGGATCGTGCCTGACGTTCTTGTCTTTCTGGCGTCCCAGAGCGGTATTCACCAGGACCTTGCCGTCCTGGAAATCAACCCATACAGGGGTAGTTTGTGGGCTGCCGTCGGGCATGAGAGTGGTGAAGCTGCCGAAGGCTTTCTTGTTGAAGAGGTCTTTGTGGGTTTCAGGGACCGTGGCGGACATGGTGCCTCCTGGCCGCGCTCTATGCGGCGAATGATTTCCGCTGTCATTCTACCCGCCGGACACAAAAGAATTCACCACAGAGGACACGGAAATCACGGAGAAGCCTTTTCGCTTTTCACTTTTCGTGGTGAAGCACGGGTCATGCCAGAACGAAGCGAAGAGCGAATGGCGAATAGCGTCTTTCCCTCTGTGTGCTCTGTGTTCTCCGTGGTGATAATTCCTACCGCACGCCCATCAGCAGTTCAATGGTGAGTTGATCGAGCCGCTCGTACTTTAGCCCTTTGCTCGCCAGTGCCGCGCGCTCGTAGTTGGTTGCCAGCAGCTTCTGGGCCCCTGCTGAAGAATACGCACCGAGCGGAGCGGCGGCAGCATTGGCGGCAGCGATTTCCTTGACGATGGCCTGAATCTCGGGATCCTCGTTCCACTGCCGGGCCTTTTCCTTCAGGATGACGTAGGTGCGCATACAGCCCAGCGCAAAATCTTTCACCCCTGCGATGTCCTCGGTGCGGTAGGCATGAGCGTCAAAGTGCCGCGGGCCCGTGTAGCCGACGTCCTCGAGGAACTTCACGAGCCAGAACATCGCCTTGGGAGTAGCCGAGCCGAAGCGGTAGTCCTGGTCGTAGCGGCCCGAGAGCTGGTCGTTGAGATCGATATGGAAGAGCTTGCCGCACTCCCACGCCTGCGCGACCGCATGCAACGCGTTGAGGCCGGACATGTGCTCGTGTGCAACTTCAGGATTCACTCCCACCATGTCGGGATGTGCCAGAGTCGGGATGAAGCCGAGGTAAGCTCCGGTGGTGGCCATGTAGATGTCGCCGCGAGGCTCATTGGGCTTGGCTTCCATGGCGAACTTGAATCCGTACTTCTTGTCGAGGTTGTATTCGCAGAGATAGTTGAGTGTTTCTCGCAGGCGCTTGACCGCTTCGTCCGGACGACGGCAGGCGTCGGTTTCCGTTCCCTCGCGCCCGCCCCAGAGGACGAAGATCTTCGCGCCGAGTTCGGCGCCGAGGTCCATGGCGGTCATGGTCTTTTGCACGGCGTAGGCGCGGACCGCGGGGTCATTGGCGGTAAATGCCCCGTCGCGAAAAACCGGGTCATAGAACAGGTTGACCGTCGCCATCGGGACGCAAACGCCATGGTCTTTGCAGGCCGCCTTGAATTCACGCACGATGCGGTCGCGCTCGGCCGAGGTGGCGTCAATCGGAACCAGATCGTTGTCGTGCAGATTGACGCCCCAGGCACCGAGCTGTCCCAGGATGGCGACGATTTCATTGGGCGGGATGGTGGGACGCACGGCCTCGCCGAAGGGATCGCGACCACGATTGCCGAGGGTCCAAAGACCGAAAGAGAATTTGTGCTCCGGCTTGGGACTGAATTTGTCGTTCGACATGCTTCCTCCAATTGGATGGCGGTTTAAGCGACCGCAGATGAACTTGCATTGCCGCGGATGGCGCGCAACGCGGGATACACGCGGCGATAAGCGGCATATTGCCGCTGCATAACTTCCACGTGCGACGGATTGGGCTTGACCTCTTTCGCCACGCGGACCGAACACTCGCAGGCCTCATCGACGCTTGACCACAAGCCGGCTCCAACGCCGGCCAGCAACGCAGCGCCGTAGGCTGCGCCTTCCTCGGCTTCCAACACCTCGACCGAATGACCGTAAACATCGGCCTGAATTTGCTGCCACAGTTTAGAGCGCGCGCCGCCGCCCCCGAGCCGGATGCTGCTCACCGGCACATGCATCTCGTCAAAAATCGAGAAGGAATCGCGCAGGCTGAAGGCGACACCCTCCATGATGGCGCGTATCACATGTCCGCGACCATGGTTGGCGGCCAAGCCAACGAGCGCGGCGCGGGCATGAGGATCGAGGTGCGGAGTGCGCTCGCCCATGAGGTATGGAGCCCACAAGACCCCGTCGCATCCCGGCGGAATGTCCCAAGCTTCATCCGACAGGCGCTCATAGGGATCGCGGCCGTCCTGTGCCAAGGTGCCGAAGTTGTCGCGGAACCAACGCAGCGAAAGTCCGGCCGACTGAGTAACTCCCATGACGTGCCAGCGCCCGGGGATGGCGTGGCAAAAGGTATGCAGCCTCCCTTTCGGGTCGAGCGCCGGGCGGTCCGTGGCGCCAAAGACAACACCAGAGGTGCCGATGGTCGCGTGCACCGCCCCTGGGCGAACAATGCCCAGGCCCACCGCGCCCGCAGCTTGGTCGCCTGCTCCAGCGACCAGTGGCGTGCCCGGCAGCAAACCGGTTGCTTTTGCGCCTTCTTCCGAGACGGAGGCGCAGACATCCGGCGACTCAAACAACGGCGGCAGGCTGCGCGGATCGATCCCGCTCGCGGCCGCCATCTCAGCAGACCAGCGGCGGTTGGCGACGTCGAGCAGCAGTGTGCCGGAGGCGTCGGCCATGTCCATCCCGTACTGGCCGGAGAGGCGGTAACGAACGTAGTCCTTGGGCAACAGCAGCGTGCGGAACCGCTCGAATAGATGCGGCTCGTGCTTGCGGACCCACAGCAGCTTCGTGAGCGTGAAGTTCGTCAGCGCAGGATTGCACGTCCAGGCGATGATCTGGCTCTCGCCGATTTGTGCGGTCAACTCCACAGCTACGTCCGCCGTGCGCTGGTCGCACCAGATGAGCGCTGGGCGCAGCACATTGCCGTTGGCATCGAGCAACACCGCGCCGTGCATCTGTCCGGAAAAGCCGACGGCCCCGATGTGCGAGGCGGGCGTTTCCGATACCCGCATAACTTCGCGGATGGCCTCGCACGTGGCCCGCCACCAGTCATGCGGGTCCTGCTCGGCCCAACCGGTCTGGGGCGATGCGAAGGGTTGGTGCTCGGATGTGCGGGCAGCGACTACCCTGCCTTCGCCATCAATAAGTACGGCCCGAGTTCCGCCCGTACCAACGTCAATTCCGAGAACTTTTGAAGCCATGAGTGCTTCCTTGATGGCAACCCAGAGGTGTTTCAGCTTGATGGAACACTTACAACCGGTGCGGCGGTGTGTCCCGGAAATCGACCCGCCTTTTGGATTATGCCTCGGATTGAAGTGAAAGAAAAGTCAAATCGTGTACGTTAACGGTGATATAAATGAGAGTCACCGCATATGCGGAAGAAACTCCGGTCTGAGGCATTCTTATGAGAAGACTCCCGATCAGTCTGGCTGCCGCCGTCGCGCTGCTGCTTGTTGGTTCACTGCAGTCGCAGCAAGCCACGGCCCCGTACAAAAACTCGTCGCTTCCCGTCGAAGAACGCGTGAAAGACCTGCTGGGGCGCATGACGCTGGAAGAAAAGGTCGCCCAGATGGAGTCCACCTGGCAGAACTACGGCCAGTCGCAACCCGCCTCCTCCTTTTTCATGACCACGGACGGCAAGTTTGACCCAGCCAGGGCGAAGGCCGTCCTGAACAACGGACTCGGCGAATTCAGTCGTCCCAGCGAGGCGCTGGCAGGAACAAAACATCTTCCGGCACCCCCTGCAGCCATGGCCGACCTCACCAACCAGGTGCAGAAGTTCATGCTCGAACAAACCCACCTCGGCATCCCGCTCATTTTCCACGAGGAGTGTCTGCATGGGCTGGCGGCCACCGGCGGCACATCGTATCCGCAGGCCATCGCGCTGGCCAGCACCTGGGACCCAGCGCTGCTGCAGAGCATCTTTTCCTCGACAGCACTCGAGGTCAGAACCCGCGGTGTGCAGGAGTGCCTCATGCCGGTGGTCGATCTCGCGCGTGATCCGCGCTGGGGCCGCACCGAAGAGACCTATGGCGAAGATCCGTACCTTGTCAGCCAGATGGGCGTCGCCGCCGTGAAGGGCTTGCAGGGCGACGGCACATCGATTGACGCGGACCACGCACTGGCAACCCTGAAGCACTTTGCGGTACACAGCCAGCCCGAGGGCGGCACCAACGTCGGCCCCGCGCCCTATTCCGAGCGCACGATACGGGAGAGCTTCTTTGTGCCGTTCGAAATTGCCATTCGCGAGGCCAACGCCCGCACCATCATGCCTTCGTATAACGAGCTCGACGGCATCCCCAACCACAGCAATGCCTGGCTCCTTCGCGATGTCCTTCGCAAGGAGTGGGGCTTCCAGGGCCTCGTCGTCTCTGATTACTTCGCCATCAATGAGATGATCGCCAAGCACCACATCGCTGCCGACTGCACCCAGGCCGCCAAATATGCCATCGAGGCGGGCGTGGACATTGAGCTTCCCTTCGAGCAGTGCTATCCGCAACTGCCCGCGCTGGTGAAGAACGGCCAGGTGCCCGAGGCCCTGATCGACCAGGCCGTTGCTCGTATTCTTCGCGCAAAGTTCGAGCTCGGGTTGTTCGACCATCCGTATGTCGATGCAAAACGCGCACAGGAAGTAAGCAACACCGCCGCCGACCAGCAGTTGGCCCTGCGGGCAGCGCACGAAGCCATCACGCTGCTGAAAAATCAAAACAACCTGCTGCCGCTCGATCTGGGCAAGACCAAGCGGATTGCCGTCATCGGGCCGAACGCGGCAGATGTCCATCTTGGGGGCTACAGCGGCGAGCCGGGCCGGGGCGTGAGCATTCTGCAGGGCATCAAAGATAAAGTCGGCAGCAAAGGTGAAGTGCTGTACGCCGAAGGATGCCGCATCACCGAGAGCAAGCCCGACTGGAATGCTGACAAGGTGGTTCCCGCCGATCCGCAGAAAGACAAGGCACGCATCGCTGAAGCCGTCACCACACTACAGAAGGCCGATATAGGCGTCGCCGTCGTAGGCGAGAACGAGCAGACTGTGCGCGAGGCATGGGCCCCTGACCATCTCGGCGACCGCGACGATCTGAACCTGCTGGGGCGACAAGACGAGTTGGTGAAGCAGTTACTCGCGACTGGCAAGCCGGTCGTAGTCGTGCTGATTCACGGTCGCCCCAACTCGATCAACAA
>Ga0207826_1000185_pt1 | contig 16755 bp, 17 predicted proteins | sample LuqExpMetageno80_FD_187837 | JGI IMG/M metagenome (GOLD analysis project Ga0207826, IMG submission 187837) | Tropical forest soil microbial communities from Luquillo Experimental Forest, Puerto Rico - Sample 80 (SPAdes) | ecosystem: Environmental > Terrestrial > Soil > Tropical forest ... | reverse complement strand
ACCTCGGGGCAGACCGCCTCGCAGTTGCCGCAGGCAATGCAGGCGTCCGCGTCGATGACCGGAATTCTTTTCGCCATTTAGTCCTCCGACCAGGAGATGCAATGAACCGGGCAGGCCTCTATGACCTCGTCAATTTTCTCCGGATCAGCTCCACTGGGATTCATCACCAGGGCAAAGCCCAACGACTCATTTGACCTGAAAACCTCGGGACAGATTTCTTCGCAGGCCCCACAGCCGATGCAGGCTTCCTCATCAATCACTGGTACTTTTTCAGCCACGTTATTCTCCGCGAGGAATTTGGATGAGAGAGGCGGTAACGATGGAACCTTACCTCATATCAAAATATAGTCACCCGGTTCCGCCTTTGTCCAGTTGGGGGGAGTAGCAAGAGCCGAGTCAGGGGCCGCCAACTTGTCAGCTATTCAATTTGGGAAAAACCTGAACCTGGTACAGTGCCCCTCGTCAATCACTTCCACCAGGGGAAAAGAACAGGATGCAAGTGGCTTAATTATATCCTAATATCAGGAAAAAAGAAGGCCGGGCCTTTCCCTCCCGGGCCAGAGTGATTAACAAAAGAAAATTGACCCGTGGGACAAAATGCTACCCCCAGGGATTCCCGCGCCAGACAGTTTTTACAGTATCATTGGAGGATGCCATGAATCGTCTTCAAATCGGCGATCCAGCCCCCGAGTTCGCGCTGGCCGATCAAGAAGGTAATACCTTGAAGTTGTCCGGCTTCCAGGGCAAGAAACTGCTCCTCTACTTTTACCCCAAGGCGGATACTCCGGGATGCACCAAACAGGCTTGCCAGATACGGGATGCCCGCGCCGAACTGGAGGAATTGGGGGTTGACGCCTTGGGCATCAGCCCTGACAAGCCTGGCGCCCAAAAGAAGTTTGACGGTAAATACGGCTTAGGGTTCCCCTTGCTGTCCGACCCGGACCACGTTGTGGCCCGGTCCTACGGCGCCTGGGGGGAAAAGACCCTGTACGGCAAAAAGACCGAGGGTATTATCCGCTCCTCCTTCCTCATCGACGAGCAAGGCAAGATCCTGGGCGTCTGGTATAAGGTGAAACCTGAAGACACCGTGCCTCTGGTCCGGAGCATCCTGGCGTCAGGCTAAGAATTGAGGAAAGGGCCGGTGAAGTCTCTGGCTAAATCTATATGGCTCTAAAACTCATTGCCAGACCAGTTTCTTTGTCATTCTGGACGACATAAAGCATCTCTCATACTCGAAATGGGAACTTCTCCTCTCCGTTCGGAAGGCATTTCAAAAAAGATGCAGGACTTGGCGCAACCAATTAGTGTCCCTTGCACCCCAAAATCACCAAAATGATTTTGCCCAGGATGACCAGGTCCAACCATAAGGAAGCGTTTTCCAGGTAATACAGGTCAAAGGGGAACTTGCGCAATTGGCCTTCGAGGGTACAGGGATCGCTATTGTGCACCTGGTCCCAGCCGGTAAGGCCGGGCCTGGCCAAAAATCTGAGGTGATACGAGGGCTCCTTTTCGGCCAAAATCCTGGCGAAATGCTCCCTAATTGGCCGTACTCCCACGAAACTCATTTCCCCCCGCCAGACGTTGTACAACTGGGGCAGTTCATCCAGGCGGCTTCGGCGCAGAAACCTTCCCACCCGGGTAACACGGGGGTCGCTTTGTTTAGCCCATTGAGGGGTGCCCTTTTCTTTTCTGTTCTTGGGCCGCTAACCGTGGAATCTTCTTTATTTTGCAAACAGTTTATGTTAAAGACAGGTTTGAGATAATCTATCGATAGAACAAACGAATATGACATATTGCAGCCACTGTGACCTGGTGCATGGGGAGGAGCACCGGTTTTGCCAGGTCTGCGGGCAGCTATTAAAGCGATCCCACCCCGGGGTTCGCCCTTGCGCCCGCTGCGGAACCCATACTCTCCCAGGGCAAAAATTCTGCACCGACTGCGGCCTGCCCTTACGGGTGATGCCAGCCGGCCGGCAGGAAGAATCGATGCCCCGTTCCCCCTTGTTTTATCCCCGTGGTCCCGAGACTCGCCCTGCCCGGCGGCGGCGTCGCCCCCTCTTGGCCATTCTCGCCATCGTGGCGATCCTGGTAGCCGGCCTGACGCTCTATTGGGCCAGCAAAAAGGCGGTAACTTACCTTGCCAGTGCCTGGTCTGGAAAGACCCAGGAACTGCCAATAACCAGGACCCCTGACCTGAAACCCGATGTGGAAAGGTTGGCGGAAAAAATCCGTTCCGCTCATCTTAATAAGGATATCAACAAGTTTCTGAGTTGTTATGCCTCCACCTATCCGAAATTGGGCCAGTTGGAAAACTCCGTCCTCGAGTTGTGGAAAAAATACGACGTCAAAGAGATAAATTACCGGATCACCAACGTCCAGCGCCTGGGGGAACGCCAGGCCAGCGCCGTCGTCGTGTGGAGTTTCCAGCTTTACGATCCCCACAACAATGACTATCAGCTCAATACGAAAACCGTAATGGTCACTTTAGAGAAAACTAACGGTGACTGGAAAATAAAAGAGAGCAAGGACGCCCCCGAACCGAAAGTATAAGTCTCTGGGCACACTTAAGGGAAGGATAACGGCGGAGCCGGAAAAAACGCTGGCTCCCTTAACAATTATCCGGCTCTGATATCAAATGAATAATAGAGAACGTTTAGAGGAAATTGCAGGAAAAATGGAAAAAGGCGTTTGGTGCAGCTGGCAGTTGCTTCTCGGCGCGTTGTTGGCCATGGTCTGCATGTCCTGCCGCCCCGCCGTGGCTCCTGTGCCTCGTCAGGCGCCGCCCCCACCCCCCGTGGCCCGCCCCGAAGAACCCGTTCAACACCCAACTTTTTATGTGAAGGTGGGGCGCCTGAACCTGCGGGCTGGACCGGGGATGGACTTTCCCAAGCTCGGCCTCCTGGATCGCAATGAGGAGGTGGAGAAGGTGGGGGAAGCCGAAAACTGGTATCAGATCCGGGTAAAACGGGATGGTACCCTGGGCTGGGTGTCCTCCGAGTATCTCTCCAGCACGCCGGTATCCTCTCCCATCCAGACCCCAGTGCCCGAGACCCCGGTGGCGGCGCCGGCTGCGAAAGAGAAGGAAGTACCACCGCCGCCTGCGGAACCCAAAAAGCCGAAGCCCGCCCAGGTGGAGCCCTCTGCCCCCGCCGAGCCCAAGCCGGCGGAAGCAGCCGAGCCGCCAGCTCGAAAAGCCAAACGTGCTGTGGAGGAGGAACCGCCCCCGGAACCAGCACCAAAAGCGGTTCAGGAAAAGCCGGCTCCCAAAAGAGAGGAGCCGCCCCCTCCCCCGCCGCCCTCCCCACCGGCACCTGAGGAGAAACCCTCAGGCATTCGCATCATGTGAGGCGCCGGGAAGGCCCTGGCATATACGTAGAAAAAAAGAGGGGCGGGAAAACTCCCGCCCCTTGTTTTTTCGTGGTGTTTCCAGAGTCGCGGCCCATTAGCCCCAAACAAGGCCCAGGAATCGACTCCTCCTGCGTTCGAGTCAATCCTTCCGGTCGTCCTGCAGATATATGGTGAAGGTGCTCCCCTGGCCGGGGGTGCTCTCCACCGCCACTTTGCCCCCGTGGGCCTGGGCGATGTGCTTGACGATGGCCAATCCGAGCCCGGTGCCCCCCACTTTGCGGCTGCGGCTGGGGTCCACCCGGTAAAACCGCTCAAAGAGCCGAGGCAGGTGCTCCTGGGGAATCCCCACCCCCTGGTCCCGGACTCTCACCTCCACCTGGCCGTCTTCCTTGCCGGCCTCCACCTGCACCCAGCTTCCCGGGCCGCTGTATTTCACGGCATTGTCAATGAGGTTGATGACTGCCTGCTCTAAGAGGGGGCCGTTGATCCGGGCCCTGAGATCCTCGGGGCAGGCCATGCTGACCTTGATCTTTTTTTCCGCGCTCCGGGTGTTGCAGGCCTGGATGGCGGCCTTGAGGACCGTCTTGATCTTCCCCCCCACCAAGTGAATTTTTCCCTGCTCGGCTTCCTGTTCGATGCGGGAGAGACTCAGCAGGTCCTCGATAATGGCCCCCAGGCGGTCGGCCTGGCGGCCGATAATTCTCAGAAACTCGCCGGCATGGTCCGGGTCTAACATGGCGCCCTCGAGCAGGGTTTCCACAAAGCCCTTGATGGAGGTGATGGGGGTTTTGAGTTCGTGGGAGACATTGGCCACGAAGTCCCGGCGGGCGTTTTCCAACTGGCGCAGCCGGGTGACGTCATGGACCACGATGAGGACGCCGAAGGCCTTGCCCTGGGGGTCCTTAAGGGTAGTACCGTGGGCCTGGAGAAAGCGGGGCTTATCCCCCTGGAGGGTGATTTCCCCTTCGATGGGCTCGGAAGCCGCCAGGGAGCGGGTGATGAACCACTGTATATCGGGGTTTTCCACTACCTCATTGATATTGCGTTGAATCACAAAGGCCGGGTCAAGCCCCAGGAGGGCGGACGCGGCCCGATTCAGGGAGATGACGCGGGAGCGGCTGTCCACAGCGATCACCCCTTCCACCATGCTGGCCAGCACCGCCTCCTGCTCCTGGCGTTGCCTGAGGATCGTGCCGATGCGCTCATCCAGTTGGGAAGCCATGTGGTTCATGGTTGCCCCCAGGCTCACCAGCTCGTCCAGGTCCGGGCGGGGAAGTTTCAGGCTCAAATCCCCCCGGGCGAAGCGCTCGGCCCCCCGGCGAAATTCTTCCAGGGGGCGGGTGAGCCGCCGGGATAGCACCAGGCTCAAGCCCGCGCCCAGCAGAATAATCCCCAGGCTGCCCAGCCCCACCTTGAAATATACCATGGACAGGGCCTGGCGGATGGGGCCCAGGGTCAAGGCCGTGCGTACCACCGCTACCGGCTTTCCCTGCTCAACCACGGGCACCGCCAGGTACACCAGGTCCTGTCCCTCGGAGGGACGCTGGTCCTTGCCCACCTTCCCTTCCAGGGCCGTCCGGATCTCGGGGCGGTGGTCCATATCGTCCATGGTTTTGATGTCCCGGAGGGAGTCCCCCACCACCCGGCCGTCAGCCAGCACCACTGTGAGGCGCGTGTCGGTGAGCTTGCCCAGATCCTTGCAGTAGGCGTCCAACTTGCCGACCTCACCCTGGGCCAATTTCTCCCCCACCTGCACCGCCACCAGCCGGGCCCGGGCTTCCAGATCACCGGCCAGTTCCTCCAGGTAAAAATGCTGCCAGGAACGGGAGGTTATCCAGGTGATGGCCAGGACGGAAAGGAGGGCGATGAGAAGGAGCCCCCCGTAAATCTGGCTGAAAAAACTTTTCAAGCGCACAGTCTATTCCTTGAGGCGGTAGCCCACGCCCCGCACCGTCTCCACGAACTGGCCGGCGTCCCCCAATTTTTTGCGCAGACCCACCACCTGCACGTCCACGGAGCGGTCGGAAACCGGATAGTCGTCGCCGTGCACCCCCTGGACGATCTGGGCCCGGGTAAAGACCCAGCCGGGCCGCCGGGCCAAAAGATGCAGCAGCCGGAACTCGGTGGCCGTAAGGTCGGCGATGGCCCCTTCAATCACCACCTCATGCCGGCCGGGGTGAATAAGGATGCCGTGGATGCTGATGGGGTCCCCCTCCCCCGGCACCGTCCGGGTGCGGCGCCGCAGCACCGACCTGACCCGGGCGAGGAGCACCCGGGGACTGAAGGGCTTGGTGATATAGTCGTCCGCGCCCAACTCCAGCCCCGTGACAATGTCCGCTTCCTCTCCCTTGGCGGTGACCATGACCACGGGGAGATGCTGGGTGCGGGCGTCCTGCTTGAGATGGCGGCAAATCTCCAGGCCGTCCATTCCGGGAAGCATGAGGTCCAGGAGGACGAGATCAGGGAGCAGGATCTTGGCGGAGCGCAGGGCCTCCTCCCCCGAGGTCACCCCGGTCACCCGGAAGCCCTCCTTGGTGAGGTTATAGCGCAGCAGCTCCAGGATGTCTTCTTCGTCTTCCACTACCAGAATGTGCTCGTTGGCCATGATTCCTCCGGCTGGCGAACCGTGTTTTTGTGAAGACGATATTGTCAGCCGATGTGTTTTTCATTTAATTTTAATGAGTTTTCGATGTTTACCCCTTTTGAGGCCTTTTTTTGCGGAGCAAATGAGGCTCCTGACTGGGTTGAGTTAACCAGTTTATTGAAGAACTTGGTGGGCCCTTCACTTTCTTTAAGAAGATTGAGCCGGCGCCCTCGCCGGCAAATGAACCGCCGGGGGCGACGTTTCTACCTTGTCTTGGTTTTCTGGTGGCCTTGAGAGCATGATGGCTTACCCAGCATGCCTAAAAAATTGCCGGTGTTTTTAGTCAGTTCCCCCGATAACCGGGAGCTTTTCTCATTATATCACAGCTCTTCTCAATGTCCTGGCAGCAACACGGCCAATGTGGGGGTCAGGTTGAGGAGCGGAATACCGTGAAGTCACACGAAAATGGCGGGAAAAGGGGGAGGGAGAGGGGGGACAGCTTCCCCGCCCTTCCCCGCCACCGGTGCTAATGGGCCTCGGCCGGAGCCGTCAACTCCGGATACATCGGCAAATATCGCATGCCTAAATCAAAAATGAGGATGGCTGCAGCCACCAGACCCACTGTCAAGATAATCTCGATGAAGGACGGAAAGTACCAGAAATCCCGGTAGCCGCCGTAGCTGGTGAGGCTCACGTTGAAGCGGTTTAGCATCACCCCGAAGGCGGCCAGCCCGGCAGACCACAGGAGCCCCCGGGTGGAGGTGCGGACCTCCGGGAAGTAAAGCAGCAAAGCCGGCAGGGCCACACAGCCGAAGAGCTCCAGGTAAAAGAGCAGGTGCGGCCAATCAAAGCCCCAGACGGCAACCCCCCGGGCATAGAGATCGGTGACCTTCATGGCAAAGTAAATCACCAGGGCGAGCCCCAGGCCCTTGGCCAGGCTGGAGATAATGTCCATTTCGGGCTTCCTGCCATAGGCCCGGGCACTCAGCAGGCTCTCCAGGATGACCATGCCCATGCCGCCGATAATGGCGCTGGCATAAAAGAGGATGCCGATGGCCGGGGACGCCCAGAGGGTGGACATCTTTTCAGGCAGGAGGAGGAACAGGGCCCCCAGGGAGGACTGGTGCAGCGTGGAGAGCACGATACCCGCCACGATGAGGAACACATAGATGCTGCGGAAGAACGCCACCCACTCGTATTTCCGCCAACGCTCCAGGGTCCAGATAAACACATCGATGGCCAGAACGGTGGTATAGAGCATGACGCACCAGGACACTTCAAAGAGCACGGAGTGGGGATTCCACATGATCATGGGGTGCCAGATGCGCCAGGGTTGGCCCAGGTCGAAAAAAAGCCCAACGATGAACACCAGATAGCCCACAAAAGCGGAGAGCTTGGCAGGCCGGAGCAGGGGTTCGTATTTTTTCAGATTAAAGACATAGATGGCGGCGCTGATGGTGAAGCCGCCGGCGGCCAGGGCCACCCCGGTGAGGACGTCAAAGCTGATCCACAGACCCCAGGGATAGGCGTCACTCAGGTTGGTGGTGGCCCCCAGGCCCGCGAACAACCGGTAAATCCCGGCAATGACCCCCAAAGCGGCCAGGCCGATGAGGATCGCCCGTCCAAGGCCGATTTTTTCGTACTGGAACATGGCTTAGTCCTCCTTTCCCTGACGGGTCTGGACCTCGTCCCGGCGTTTGTTGAGGTAATAGAGGCCGGTGCACAGGCCCCCCACGGCCACCGCCACCCAGGGCACCTTGGCCATCCATTCCCGGCCGTACATACCCTGGGGAACGTCTCCCAGGTCGGTGCGGAACCCCCGGTGCTCCAGGCCCAGGGTCTCAAAGGAGGCGCCGGTGATGTAGAGCTTGCTGGTGCCGCCGCCGGTTTTTTCCCCGTAAACTTGGGGGTAGTACCTGCCGGCATGCATGCCGATGCGCCGATGGGCCTCCTTGAGGAGTTGGTCCCGCTCGCCGAAGAGCAGGGAACCGGTGGGACAGGATGCCGAGCACGCCGGCTCCTGTTTCATGGCCTGGCGGTCGGCGCAGAAGGTGCATTTGCGGATCAGGGGGATCGCCTTGCTCCATTCAAACTTGGGGATCTGGAAAGGGCAGGCCATCATGCAATAGCGGCAGCCGATGCAGATCTCGTCGTTGTAGACCACGGGGCCGTCCGGCAGTTTTTTCAGGGCCCCCACCGGACAGGCGCTGGCACAGGCCGGCGTCAGGCAGTGCATGCACCGCCGGGAGATAAAATGCCAGCGCAGGTCCCCCTCGGGGGTGGTAACTTCCCGGAAGATAATCCGGGTGTAATTGTCGGCGTCCAGGTATCTGGGGTTGCTCCAGGTTTCGCTGAACCTGGTGGATTCCCCCGGAAGGTTGTTCCAACTCTTGCAGGCAACCTGGCAGGCCCGACACCCGATACACTTGGTGGTATCGATGAGCATGGCTTTCATGGGTCGACTCCTTTAACGGCCAGGTCAGGCCTTTTCCACGGCCACCAGGAACACCTTGTATTCCGGGATCATGGTGTTGGCGTCACCCACCATGGGGGCCAACTGATTGGCGGCGTAGTTCTTGGTTCTGTCCGGCCCGCCGGTTTTCAGACCGGCAAAGCCGAAGTGCCAGGGCAGGGCCACCATTTCCACGGTGTTCTGCTGGCCCGGAGGCCCGCAGGAGAAAGCCGCCACCCGGTTGGTGACATTGGCCCGGGCCAGGACTTCCCCCCGGCTGCTTCTCACCTTGACCCAGTCACCCGGCTTAATCCCCTTGGCCTTGGCCAGAGCGGGGCTCATTTCCACGAACATCTCCGGCATCATTTCATTTTGCCAGGTGAGGTTCCGGGTCATGGCCCCGGCCTGCCAATGCTCAGTGACCCGAAAGGTGGTGGCGATGATGGGGTAGCGCGGGTCGCAGATTTGCGCCACCGTGTCCCAGGCCGACTTCCAGATTTTGATCACCGGGTTGCTCTGCTGTTTGAACACCGGGTTTATGAAGGGGCACTCCAGGGCCTCGTAATGCTCGGGAAAGGGACCGTCCTTGCAAAGCCCCTTGGGCACAAACAGGCGGCTTTTGCCCTCGGGGAGCATAATAAACGGGGCCTTGAGGGACTCGTCAGGCGGAAACTCCACCTTGGTGGCCAGGTCGATCCATTTGAAGTCGGGAACGTCGTTTCTGGTCCATTTCCTGGCTTCTTGATCCCAACCCACCAGGGCTTTTTGGGGATTCCAGGGCTGGCCCGAGGCATCCACCGAGCAGCGGTTGTAGATGATGCGCCGGTTCACCGGCCAGGAGAAGGACCACCCCGAATAGAGGCCCAGGCCGCTGGGATCTTTGCCATTTCTGGCCGCGGACTTGTTGTCTTTCTTGTCCGGCCCGGGATAGTAGCCGGAGTAAATCCAACAGCCGCTGGCGGTGGAGCCGTCATCTTTTAGGGCCACGAAATTGGCCACCTGCTTCTTGTCGGCCCAGGTGTAGCCATTGATTTCCTTGGCCACCAGGTGGACGTCCGGGTCCTCGCCATATTTCCAGTTCAGATTGACGATGGGCTCAGGGGCCACCGCCTTGGCATCGTCCTTATAGAGTTTCTTCAATTCCAGGGCCAGGGCGTTGGCATACCAGAGGTCGCTGCGGGCATCACCGTGGGGTTTCACCGCCTGGTAGCGCCACTGCAGCCAGCGGCCGCTGTTGCTGGCGCTCCCCTCCTTTTCCAGGGCGTCGGCGGCAGGGAAAAGGAAGACCTCGGTCTTGATGTCCCTGGGGTTGGCGCGGGGGCGCTTCCAGAAAACCGAGGTGTCCGTCTCCCAGAGGTCAAAGGCCGCCATCCACTTGAGCTTGTCCAGGGCGTTATAGGTCTGGTTGAGATTGGAGGAGCCGATCGCGGGGTTCATGCCCCAGACCAGCATGCCGTGAATATTGCCTTCGGCCATGTTCTCGAACAGGGGCAGCCAGGAGTAACCCGCGCCCTCATAGCCTTTCCCCACCTTGGGCATGAAGTGGTAGGCGAACTCGTTCTCGGGCGTGGCCGCGTCCCCCCAGAAGGCCTTGAGGAGACTCACGAAATACTTGGGCTTGTTCACCCACCAACCGGCCTTGGGGGTCTCCTTGTCCAGATAGTCCTTCAAAGTGGGGTGGGTGGCCTCCGAGGGGATAGCCATGTAACCAGGGACGATGTGACAAAGGAGGCCCATATCCGTGGAGCCCTGGACGTTGTTCTCGCCCCGCAGCGCGTTGATGCCGCCGCCGGCTATGCCCATGTTGCCCAGAAGCTGCTGCAGGATGGTGTAAGCCCGGATGATCTGCACGCCGGTGGTGTGCTGGGTGCCCCCCATGGCATAGAGGAGAGTCCCGGCCCGGTCCGGCTTTCCGGTGGCGCAGTAGAGAGCTGCCATTTTCGCGAAGGTGTCTTTAGGTACGCCGGTGACCTGCTGCACCAGTTCCGGGGTGTACTTAGTGTATTCCTGCTTCATGAGCTGGAAGACGGTGCGGGGGTTTTGCAAGGTTGGGTCCGTGACGGGTTTGCCGTCCTTGTCCAGGTCGTAATCCCAGGAGGCGATGTCGTAGGTGCGTTTCTCCGGGTCAAAGCCGGAAAAGAGGCCTTCCTGAGAATTGAAGGAAAAATCTCCCCGGACCAGGAACGTGGCGTTGGTGTAATTGACTATATAGTCTTTAAAGTAGAGCTCGTTTGCCAAAGCATAGTTGATGAGGCCGGCAAAAAGGGCAACATCGGTCCCGGGTCGCAGGCGCACATAAAGGTCGGCCTTGGAGGCGGAGCGGGTGAAGCGGGGGTCCGCCACGATGAGCTTGCCCCCTTTTTCCTGCACCTGGGTGATGTACTTGAAACTGATGGGATGGTTCTCGGCGGGGTTGCAGCCGACAATCATGACGCAGTCGCTGTTGGCCAGATCATTCCAATGATTGGTCATGGCTCCCCTACCGAAGGTGGGCCCCAACGAGGCCACGGTAGAGGAATGTCAGAGGCGGGCTTGATGTTCTAAATAAACGATGCCCAGGGCCCGGGCCAGCTTATGAATGAGATAGCACTCTTCGTTGTTTAAGGCCGCGCCCCCGATGGAGGCCAGGGCCTCGGTGCGGTTCACCTGCACCCCGGCGGGAGTATTGCTGATAAAGGAAGCGTCTCTGGTTTCTTTGAGGCGTTGGGCCACGGTCTTGACGGCCCAATCCAGGGGTTTTTCCTCCCAGGCGTCGCTGCCCGGGGCCCGGTACAGGGCTTTTTTCAGGCGGCGGGGGCTGGTGACGACCTCGAAGACCGCCTGGCCTTTACTGCACAGCGTGCCCTGGTTGATGGGATGTTCCGGATCGCCTTCTACGGCCACCAGCCGGCCGTTGGCCGTGTAGGCCACAAGCCCGCAGCCGACGCCGCAGAAGGGGCAGATGGAGGTGGTTTTGGTGGCTCCCTGGGTTTTGGCGGGATGGACAAAGCCGGCCCAGCCCTGACGGGAAAACATCACCTCCCCCAGGCTGAGAACGGTCAGACCGCCCCCCAAACCCTTGAGAAAAGTCCTGCGTGAAATGCCCATCCGATACCTCCTCGTTGGGAATCTCCATGGAGATTAGCGGCAGCCGATATGAAGTCTTCTGAAAGTCTCCTGTCGCCCTCCTTTCCTGATGATTAGCTTGCCCTAATCTTCTCTTGCAAGAAACCCTGCTCTTTACCCTGAAAGAGGACATCATAGTAGCACAATTTTGTTAATTTGTTCAATTGTTCCCGCGGCTGTCGAATTTTTTAAAGACCTGGGGTCTTTTCCCATAAGCCCAGTCAAAGACGCACATTCTCCGGGGGTGTCTGGACAGCCGGGATTATGGCATAAATTGGTAAACTTCGACCATATACGAGTGCTCCCCACCTCCGTTAAAATAAAATTGGTTATTAATAATCCAGTTTATCAAACTATCGAATGGGGTTGGGGTGAGATCAGTAATGTAACCAAGGCCCGCGCTCCCGGCAGGTCGGGCTTGAGGCCCTAGGGGGAATCCCCTTCTTCCTGACATTCCCTGCTACAGGCTCAACGAAGAGGTTCTCGACATGCCAGTCAGCACTATGCGTAGAACCGGCCTCATAAAGGCCCTTATTCTGGTCGGGTTCATCGTGGCGGCCTTGGCCCTGGTCCGCTTCACCGGCATCAGGGAATTGCTCACCGTGGACAAGCTGGGGGCCTTCCTGGCGGCCGCGGGCATCTGGGCGCCGCTCGCTTTCATCCTGGTCTATGCCGTGGGAGTTTGCCTGTTTGTTCCCGGGACCCTTTTGACTGCCCTGGGGGCCGCCATTTTCGGCCCTTACTGGGGTTTTGTCTACGTTTGGGTGGCCGCCATGCTGGGGGCGTCGGGGGCCTTTCTCATCGGGCGTTATCTGGGGCGGGAATTCGCGGCCTCCCTCATCGGCGACCGGCTCAAGAAATACGATGACGCCATCGAGCGCAACGGCTTCGCCACGGTGCTTTACCTGCGCCTGGTCTATTTCCCCTTCACCCCCATGAACTTCGGCATGGGATTGACCAAAGTCCGCTTCCAGGATTACCTCTGGGGCACAGGCCTGGGTATCCTGGTGGGAACCTTCATCTTTACCTTTTTCGTGGGCACCGTAAAGGAAGTGTGGGTCAGCGGCCAGTGGGCCCAGTTGCTCACCTGGAAGATTTTCTTGTCTTTGGGTCTATTTATCTTCTCTCTTTTTATTCCCAGGATCGTCTCTAAGCTCGGAGCTTGGAAAAAAATCAAGGCCGCTTAGCTGGCCGGGCCAATTGATAGTGCGGATAATCCCACTGCCAGGCGCCGGGTTATGCGGCCTCAAGGGTCCTTTGCCAGGGAGGGGTTCTCGCCGCCCACCTGGCAGAGATCAGCAGGGATTCTCCTTAGTCCCGGCTCACAACCTTGGCAAAAGGCAGGAGTAATGGCTGCAGAATCAGTAAAAACGGCGCCGTTAAAGCAGAAATGGTATCAATCTTCTTTACTTCTGGCGATCACGATCGGAATTCCTTTTTGCATATTTAAATATCTTTTCGGCCTGCTTTCAATGCGGGCTGGAATACTATACAGCAACCATTTTCTGCTCATTTTTGGTCAATTTGTTATTGTCTGGGCTGTAATCGACGTTCTCCTGAACGTATCGAGAATTATCTTTCATATTCTGGGTAAAAAACCCTTGGTCGAATTTTGTATCATTGCCCAGATCGGCAGCATTTTCAACCGTTCTGCCCTTTTTCTGGCGGTCGACACCCTGTTGTCGTTTTCTATTATCTGCTTGGTGTTGTGGTCAGGGTGGATCAAGAACCTGGATCTTTACGAATCATACCTGTGGTATGCGGCAACGACCCTCAATCTCATCAGCATTTCTCTGGTAAACATCTTCAGCGAATTACACCTGGATGCTGAAGGAAACACATATGGACAAAGCCCAACATAACTAGCAGCTACGAGCGGGTTTTTCAACTTTGTCAAGGCCGGAAAATACCGGGTAAAAACCGCCTGGGGAATGGACATGGGCAGGGCACCGCCTGTCCACACAGTCTATCGCTGACGACCGGGCCGTCCGGGAGACCTAGATTTTTGATTCCCTGGTCCAACAGAGGTAAGCTACCGGGGCTGACGGCTTCAGATAAATTTCTTTCATCAAGATGGATATCTGGAGGTTTGGCCTTATAATAAGAGCGTGTTTCCCAGGCCGTAAAATTATTCAATCCCAAGGCCCTGCAGATTAAGATGGCCTCGGTGGCCATTATGATCTGCGGCAACCAGGGTAAGGAAAAGTTCAAAGTCCAGGGGTACTGGCAGCTTAACGGGTCGTGCGCGGCGGAGAGTATCCCCATCGCCGCCAACGCCGTGGGCCTGGGCGCTGTCTGGACCGCCATCTTTCCTTATCAGGACCGCATCGCCGCCGTGAAAAAGTTACTCAATCTGCCCGAAGAGGTGATACCCCTTAACATTATCCCCATCGGCTATCCGGCCGAAAAAAACAGCCGGAAAGTTACGACCCGTCCCGGCTACACCCACACCGTTGGTAAAAGCAGCTCCTTGATGGCAAGGAGACGCAAACCCTCCCATGGACACAGGGAATTGAGCCGTGGCTGAAGAGTTGCTGTATGACCTGGACCTGTGGCTGATTTTTTTCGTCAGCATCGGGGTTTTCCTTTTATTTACCGAGCTTGGCTTTCATCTGGGGCGCCGAGCGGCGTCCGGCACCAGCGACCGCGCCCGGTCCGAGGTCGGCACTATTCAGGCGGCTCTTCTGGGCCTTCTGGCGCTGCTTCTCGGGTTTACCTTTGCCATGGCCATGTCCCGGTTCGAGGTGCGCAAGCAATTGGTCTTAGATGAAGCCAACGCCATCGGCACCACCTATCTCCGGGCCCAAATTCTCCCAGAGCCGCAACGCCGGGAGATTTCCGACCTGTTGCGCCGCTATGTCCAGGTGCGGCTGGATTTTTATGAGGCAGGCAACGGCGATAAAAAGCTGGACGCCGCCAACCAGGCCACAGCCAGGCTGCAGACGCAGCTCTGGTCAACCGGTGCCGCCTTGGGAGAGAAAGACCCCCGGGCTGTCACCGTCGGCTTGTTTCTCCAGTCTTTGAACGAGGTCATCGACCTGCACAACAAGAGATTGACTGCGCTCGAGAACCATGTACCCGAAGTCATCTTGATCCTGCTCTATTTCGTGGCCATGGTGGCCACCGGCTTAATCGGCTACGGCTGCGGGCTGGGGGAGGTGCGCAACTTCTTTGTCACCGTGGTGGCCTCGGTCCTGATTTCTGCGGTCATTATCGTGATCATCGACCTCGACCGGCCCCGCCACGGCCTGATTCAGGTAGGCCAGAAGCGCATGGTGGAACTGCGCGACAGCCTGAAGGTAGGGCAGCCCTGACTTTACCAGGATGGCATTTGGGGGAAAGGCCAGGGACTTGAGACCTCTACCCTGCCCCATACCTACCCGCAGAAGAAGCCGAAAAGGGGGCCGGATACTGACGTTCCGGCTAAAAAGTGCTAAGGGTTGGAGGAGGGAGCAGGGGTCAGCGACCCCTGGGGACCCTCCCTAAGCATTGAACATCAGGATACCCACCCCGGTCTATTGGCTGACAATAGTCGCCTGAGTGATGACCACCGGCGTTTGGGGCACGTTCTCATACATGCCCTGGGTCCCGGTGGACACGGCCTTGATCTTGTCCACCACGTCTTTCCCCTGCACCACGCTGCCGAACACGGTGTACCCCCAGTCAGTCGCGGTTTTGGCCCGGTGGTTGAGGGACTTATTATCCGCCACATTAATGAAGAACTGGCTGGTGGCGGAATTGGGGTCGCTGGTCCTGGCCATGGCGATGGTGTAGGGTTCGTTCTTGAGCCCGTTATCCGCCTCGTTCTGGATGGGCGCCCGGGTGGGCTTCTTCTGCAGGTTGGCATCGAGGCCGCCTCCCTGGATCATGAAGCCGTCGATGACCCGGTGGAAGACAGTGCCGTTGTAGAAGCCGTCCTTGACGTATTGCAGAAAATTGGCCACCGTAACCGGGGCCTTGTCCGGGTAGAGTTCGAGGATGATATCCCCCATGGTGGTGGTGAGTTTCACCCGGACCGGTTTTTGCACCGCCTCAGCCCCGGACCCGAAAGACAGGGCTACCGCACAAGTTAACAGGGCCGTGAGCAGGCTCTTCAGACCCCAGACATCACTTATACTGAGCACGCATTTTCCTCCCTGACTGTTTTTTTCTTTCAACCAACCCTCGCGAGTTTACTAAATCAGGGGAGTAAGGGAAATGAAAACCGTTCCCCATGAATAACCGCCTGCAAAACACCGAGGAACTGGCCCCCGGGGACGCCCTGGATTTCTGGCGGGTGTTAGCGGTGGAACCGCCTTACCTCCTCCTGGCAGAGATGAAGCTCCCCGGGAAGGCCGTGCTGGAATTTACCCTGGCGCAAGCTCCTGAGGGCGGTACGGAACTGCGCCAGGTAGCTCGGTTTCTGCCCCGGGGTCTAGGCAGTCTCCTGTACTGGTATGCCCTCATACCCTCCATCACTGGGGTTACCGGGGCCTGCTCAGGGCCGTCGCCCGGGAGGTGGAAAAACCCATCTGTTTTGGACCGGAGCAAATATCAGGCAGGAAGCAGCAGGATGGCAGGCAATGGAGACGGGAACGCTGGTGAAGATTTCTGGGGTTTGGACTTTCCGAAAGGTTCTTTTCCCTTTTCTTTCCTGGACCCGATACCAGATTAATGGATTGGGAGTCGTCAACATGCACTCATCTCCTTCGCCCGGGTGAGTTTTAGGTGGGAAGATGGCTGATAACAGTCGCCCTCCCCAGAACCCCTCTCCCCTAGAGGAGGGGGCATTCTGAAAAATATTATCGTCACCACACTCCCAATCCTTTAGGGGAAGGTGTGAGGAAAAATTGATGCTCATGGTCGGACTAGGGACCGGCCGTTTTTTTACACCCTGAGCGACCCGAGATGGCGCCATGGGGCCGCGTCCACGGCCTCGCCGTGGTCCTCCAATTCCCCCCGCCGGGCCCGGTGGGCCACTTCCACCCAGGCCTCCCGAAATTGTTGCAGGATTCCCATGACCTCCTGTATGGCCTGAACGTCCCAATTGAGGTTCGCTTTGGTCAGGTGGCCGGTCAAGAAATTATCGAGGTGGAAGAGATTGGTGGAAAGCTCCTGGCCTGCCTGGAAATTGAGGGAAGCGTTCAGCTCGGCGATGATATCCAGGGCCCGCCCGATGAACAGTCCCTTGCCAGGAGCGTCCTGGGCCGCCATCCGTTCCCTCGCCTGGCCCAAAAAAGAAATGGCCCCGTCGTAAAGCATGATCACCAACTGCAGGCGGTCGGCG
>Ga0207826_1000181_pt1 | contig 16932 bp, 14 predicted proteins | sample LuqExpMetageno80_FD_187837 | JGI IMG/M metagenome (GOLD analysis project Ga0207826, IMG submission 187837) | Tropical forest soil microbial communities from Luquillo Experimental Forest, Puerto Rico - Sample 80 (SPAdes) | ecosystem: Environmental > Terrestrial > Soil > Tropical forest ... | reverse complement strand
GGATTCCTGAATCATCCTGCGATAACTGACAATATCTGCGTTAATCTGATCCGCTAGAACCTCAGAAGGGGAGATAATCGGGTCTATCCCCTGCTGTGTGGGGCGCTGAAGCCTCTCGGGGGACTTCATTGTTTGACTCGGCTTCCTCTCGGTTCGCAGTTCGCGCAAATGATGTGATCAAAAGTGGCTGATGGCGACGAGATTGAAGCAGATTTCGAGACTGGCATCGTGAAGAATCTTACTATTGAGCAAAAGAAATGGGCTGGCGTCGCAAAGAAAGGGAACATACGCATTAAGTAGTAGCAACTAAGTAGTGCTCCTTATATTGACGCGCCTCTTCCCAGGTCGCTATTCTCAAGAAGAGATTACCGTTCTCATATTGAGAACACAATGTTCAATCCTGCTCATCCAGCAGTGGGCGCCGGCAACAACGCTTGCGACACACCCGACTTACGTCGGTTCTTCGCGCCGCGCACCGTCGCCTTGGTCGGAGCCAGCGATGATCGCAGCCGATTCGGTGGGAAGGTTCTACATCGCCTTCTCCACTTCGGCTCGACGGGCGAAGTATTTGCGGTCAATCCATCCGGACGCGAGGTTCAAGGCCTACACTGCTATGCTTCGCTACGGGAGCTACCGGTGCCACCGGAACATGTTGGTATCGCGGTGCCGGCGCAGCACGTGTTCTCGGTCTTGGAAGACTGCGCTGCACTCGGCACTCGGTTTGTCACTTTGTTTTCGGCCGGATTTGCCGAGAATGGGACGGCCGATGGCCGTGCAATGCAGAACCGATTGACGGAGTTTGCGCGCACCACTGGAATCCGCATCATGGGGCCTAATTGCAACGGTCTCATCAACTACGTCGACGGGTTCGCCTTCACATCGACCGGAACTATTACAGGCGAACGGCGGCCGGCGGGAAATATTGGCCTCATCGCCCAGACCGGCGGTGCCGCGCAGGTCAACGTCATGTGGCGGGCGCAGGAAATTGGCTTGGATCTCAGCTACCAGGCAAGCTGCGGAAACTGTGCCGACCTTGACCTGCTCGATTTCGCCCGCTTCTTGGTTGACGACGATCACACCGATGTCATCATGATGATCGCTGAAGGTATTTCCAACGGCGCCAAGCTTCACGATGTCGCTAGCCGTGCTGCCGACAAACGCAAGCCGATCATTATCCTCAAACTTGGACGCACTGACGTTGGTACGCGCGCGGCCCAATCCCACACGGGGGCATTGACCGGCTCAGATGTGGTGCATGACGCGGCGTTCCGCCAATGGGGTATCATCCGCGTCAACGACTGCAACGAACTCTACGAGACCGCCATGCTGTTGAAAGGCGGCCGTATCCCGCGGCACAAGCGCGCCGCCGCGCTGTCAGTATCCGGCGGCAACGCGGCTATTGTTGCCGATTTAGGCGCGAGCGTTGGTGTCGAGTGGGCGGAGTTTTCAACGCAAACGCAAGAGCGGCTAGGTGTACTGCTGCCCAAGCACGGCCGCGCGAGCAATCCGATCGATGTCACCTCCGCTGCGGTGGGCTCCGACGACGTCTATCGCCGTTGCGTTGAAATCCTCGCCGAAGATCCCAACGTCGATGTTGTCATGCCGGTGCTTACTTTCGCTCCGCGTAGCGACCTCGATCAGATACTTGATGTCGCAGCGCAAGTAAAAAAGCCGGTCGCCCTGCTCTGGACTGGTGGCTGCTATGACCGCGAAATCACGCCGAAATACGCGATAGAGAAAGGCCTGCCGGTCTATCGTGATGCGCTGAGTTGCCTGCGTGCGATGCGCGCAGCGATGAACTATGGGGAGTTTCTCGATGCGTATGACCGCCGAGCAGTGCCACAACGGCCGCTTGGTATCGACCCGGCGGCGGCGCGAACCATTCTCGCCGATATATCGGGCACGGTTAGCGAGCGTATCAGCAAGATGGTTCTCGCAGTTTATGGCTTTCCGGTGCCGCTCGAGATGCTGGCATGCAATGCCGACGAAGCGGTCAGGGCCGCGGTCAACATCGGCGGTGCAGTGGCGCTAAAGATCAACTCGGCCGACATTCCGCACAAGACCGAAGCTGGCGGGATTTGTCTCAACGTGCAAGGTGCCAACGCTATACGCGAAGGTTTTGCGGCCATCATGGATGCAGCACGCGCGTATGCGTCGGCGGCTAAAATTGACGGCGTGTTGGTGCAGAAGATGGCCTCACCGGGCGGGACCGAAATGATTCTAGGCATAGCCGACGATCCAATCTTCGGGCCAGTAGTCATGGCAGGCTTAGGGGGCATTCACGTGGACGTACTGCGCGACGTCGCCTTTCGCGTTCCTCCGATTGATATCGATGAGGCGCTTTCGATGTTGCACGAGCTACGCGCCTTCCGTGTTCTTGAGGGAGTGCGTGGCCAGCGCGCCCGCGACATTGGCGCGCTATGTGACCTAATGGTGCGGTTATCATGGTTTGCGTGCGATCTGCGCGACCGCATCGCTGAGCTCGATATCAATCCACTACTTGTCTACGAAGCGGGCGAACCGCCTTGCGTGGTCGATGCTCTGATTTCTCTGCGTGAAAAAGGGTGGGGCACATGACCACGGACAGTAGCGTTGACGTGGTGCGACTAACTCAGCGCGGCCTTGTTCAATGGATCGTATTCAATAGGCCGACGGTTGCGAATGCGATCGATGAAGACCTTGCCAACAGCTTTACTGAGGCCTTGCGCAAAGCCGCAGACGACGCCGAGGTTGGTGCGGTCGTGCTGACCGGTGCGGGCGAGCGAGTGTTTTGTGCAGGTGTCGATCTGAAGAATCCGAATGACTTGTCGCGCGATGACCTTGGAGAGAGCCGCCGGCAGCGCGTGACACGATCGCTCGAAGCAGTTGTTGCTTTCGAAAAACCGCTGGTGACGGCGCTCAACGGCACTGCCATTGGGGCTGGTGGGATGCTCGCCTTATTGACCGACATGATCGTGGCGACGCCGGCCGCTAGCCTTCTCTTCTCAGAAATCGATGTCGGTTTGCCTACATTTCTCGCGCTAGAGATAATAAGCCGGCTTGCCGGTGAGCAGATTGCGCTCGAAATGGTCTTGAGCGGACGTCGCATGCCGGCAGACGAGGCGGTGCGCCGCGGCCTGTATCGTGAACTCGTTGGGACGGATTACTTGCAGGCAAGTGCACAAGCGCTCGCCGAACAACTCGCGGCCAAGCCACCTGTCGCATATGCGCTAAACAAACGCTGGGTAAACACTAAGCGTCACGCCGCTTTGCAGCGCGCTAGTGCCGAATCTCGCCGCGTGCGTCCGTTGCTGCACACCGGCCAACCGGAGCAAACGGTGATGTCGGCGCGGTATTCCAAGAGTTCTTGATCCTTCCTGACAATCAAGAGATCGTGTGCTTATGACGACCGACCTGACACCTGAGCTTAATGAATATCGCCGAGCTGTTCGCGATTTCACATCTAAGGAGCTCCGACATTGGGCTCAAGAGATCGACAAAATGGGCAGGATTCCTGCCGGGCTGTGGGACACATTCGGCAAGCACGGCTATCACGGCATGCGGCTGCCTACAGAATACGGCGGGGTGGGGCTCAGCCTGTTTCAATATTGCCTTACCATGGAGGAGTTCAGCCGACTACATCGTGTTTTCACCATCGCCGCGAATTTTACCAGCGGGATGACGCCGATCGCCATCATGCGTCACGGCACGTCGGAGCAGAAGGAAAGGTATTTGCGTGGATTTTCGGCAGGCAAATCTAAGGCCGCTTTCGCACTAACAGAACCGGGCGGGGGCTCAGATCCGGCGTCGATTACGACCAAAGCGGTCCGTCGTGGGGACAGATGGGTGATCGATGGGCGCAAGCATTTCATCAGCGGCGGCCACGAAGCCGATGTTGTGCTGGTAATTGCGGTCACAGACGCGGAAAAACGGGCGCGCGGCGGGATCACTGCTTTCCTGGTCGATAAGGGAACGCCGGGGTTCAGCGTTACCCGTGTCGATACGACGATCGCCTCGGATGCGATAAAGCTCGCGGAGCTCACTTTCGATAATTGTGAAGTCCCTAACGGTGCCGTGCTCGGACCGGTTGGCAGTGGCTTCAAAGTAGCAATGGGCTCGCTTAATAACGGGCGGCTGTCCGTATCGTGTTGTTGCATCGGCGCGGCCGAAAGCCTGCTGGGAATGGCAACCGAGCATGCCAAAATTCGGCAAACCTTTGGCAAGCCGCTCGCCGAACGCCAGGCCATTCAGTGGATGCTTGTCGATTCAGCGATCGACATCAAAGCCGCGCGTGCGATGACCTACGACACGCTCATGAAACTCGAAGAGGGCAAGGACGTTGGCAGCGCTGGCAGCATGTGCAAAGTATTCTGCTCGGAGATGGTCGGCCGCGTGGTTGACCGCGTCGTTCAGATCCATGGTGGCATGGGCGTGGTGCGCGGCTTCCCAGTCGAACGTTTCTATCGTGACGTTCGTCACTATAGAGTTGGTGAGGGCGCTTCGGAAATCCAGCGCATTGTCGTGGCTCGGGATCTGCTGAGCACAGGAGCAGTCACAGCCATGGGTGGTCTAGTTTGATGCGTCGCCGCGCAGGAATTGTAGGTATTGGTGAAAGTCGGGTCGGCCGTGTGTCCGGCCGGTCGGCGCTGCAGTTGCAGTCGGACGCTGTACTTGCCGCTGTGGCCGATGCCGGAATCAAATTCGACGACATCGATGGTTTACTCACGACTCCGGTGCGTGTCGAACACTGGAACATGCCGAGCGGCGTCGTCGCGAACAATCTTGGTATTCGACCGCGCTTCCTCTCGACGGTGGATCTCGCCGGTGCGTCGGGCGTCGCCATGGTCCATCAGGCGGTCATGGCCGTCGAATCGGGGCAGTGCGACATCGCGCTTTGCGTCGCGGGACAGAATTTGTTGTCGCATCGTTCGCGCGATGAGGCGGTCAAGAGCATGGCAGAATCGGGTAGCGCACATCCCCAGTTTGAAGTGCCATATGGTCCGGTCGTACCCTCCCTCTACGCGCTGATCGCCCAGCGCCACATGCACGAATACGGCACGACGCCGGCTCAATTAGCGGAGGTGGCGGTCACTATGCGGCGCCACGCCGGCCTCAATCCGAATGCGCACAAACGCGATCCAATAACGATTGCCGATGTACTGGGCTCACGCATGATTTCCAGTCCGTTGCACATGCTCGACTGCGCTATCGTATCCGACGGCGCTGCCGCAGCGATCGTTACGACTGAGGACCGTGTCGCCGATATGAAAAGACGACCAATCTTTCTGCTCGGCCAGGGTTACGGACTGCGACATGGCCATATCGGCGATTACAAGCAATTGACGACTACCGGCGCGGTCGATTCGGGTCGCGATGCATTCGCGCTTGCGGGCGTCGAACGGACGGACATCGACGTCGCTGAGATCTACGATTGCTTCACCATCACGGTAATTGTTGAGTTAGAAGATCTTGGCTTCTGCGCTAAAGGCGAGGGTGGTCGCTTCGTTGAGGGTGGCCGGATCGGCCTCGGTGGTGCGTTACCGGTTACGACCCACGGCGGCCTACTGTCCGGAGGCCATCCTGGGCTGCCTGGCGGATTCTTTCATGTGATCGAAGGGGTTCGACAGCTGCGCGGCGAGGCTGGCGAGCGTCAAGTCGCCGATGCCGAACTCGCCCTGGTGCATGGCAATGGCGGCGTTGCGAGCGTGCACTGCACGCTGATTCTCGGCAACAGCCGAAACTGAGTCCAACCATGACCGCGTCATCCGACCGACGCCCGTTTCCAATCCCAGACCCCGCCACGGCGCCCTATTGGGCAGCCGCACGCGAACACCGCCTCAGCATGACGCGTTGTGAGACCTGCGGCGAATTTCATTTTTATCCACGCCCAATCTGCCCGCATTGTGGCGGCGCGCGGCTCGCTTGGGCCGACGTCTCCGGAAACGGCACGATCTACTCGTTCACAGTCGTTCAGCGTCCGCCGAGCCCTGCATTCACAGACATGGTGCCTTATGTTGTGGCAATCGTGGCGCTCGATGAGGGGCCACACCTGATGAGCAACATCGTCGACTGTCCCGCCAAACAGGTACGCATTGGCATGCGGGTACGGGTGACCTTCCTCGAAATCCGAGAGGGGCTGAGCCTGCCTCTCTTTAAGGTTGCGTGAGGGAAGTATGTCTTGTGGAAGTCGACAGCCGTTGGGACTTACTGTTTATTTCTTGCATGAAAAGCGCGCCCCACGCAGATCTATTCTATAGTAAAAAACGGGCGTAGCGCACCCATCTTGCTCCTTAGCAGTAGACAGCTCTGAAATGGCCTCTCAACAAATAAACTAAAAATGACTCTGCAATCGGACGCGGTCGAGGTGAAGAAAGAGAAGTATGCTCCACCGGGGGATGTGGATAGAGAATTGCTCGATCGACCTTTGCGGTCAATTACCGATGTGGAAGAGATCGAAAGAATTCCGCTAGACGAGCGTCTGAAGATCACCGATTTCTCTCAGCGTGTCGAACTCGCTCTGGCTGCGCGAAACCCGAACGACACTGCAATATTTTATGTCGCCGATGGTGATGTGACCAGTACCGCCGACGAGATTTCGTTCGGAAAATTGCACAGCAACATTCATCGTGCGTCGGCGCTGCTGCGGTCATATGCAACCGGTCCAGCCAACGTTACGGCGATCCTGCTTCCCGCCGTGCCGTCCATTTACTGGTCGATTCTTGGGGCTATGTCGGCTGGCATAGCGTTCCCGATAAACTGGATGTTCGAGCCGTCGCATTTGCTCGAGTTACTTAGGGAAGCGAAGGTGACGACGGTAATTGCACTCGGCCCCACTCCTGGGTTCAGGATCTGGGAGTCATTGATGTCGATCCTGAGTGATCTTCCGCCTTACACGCGAATCTTGTCGGTTGTCGGCCCCGACGGGAAAACCCTGCCAGAGTTTGACTTTGACCTACAGATTGCGCGTGAGACGATCCGTGCAATTGAAAGCGACGAAGGAAAGCCGGGCGATGACATCGCCGCTTATGTACATTCCGGCGGTACTACTGGCTTGCCAAAGATCGTAAAGCTCTCCCACCGCAACCTGTCGTTTCGTCATTGGACACTTCAACTTGCGTTGAACGCGGTCGCCGGCGAGGTCATCATTCACGATACGCCGATGTTTCACGTCGGAGGTCTGACCGGGCGCTGTCTGCCGCCGCTGGCGAGTGGTGCCAGTATATTGATACCCAGCATTTTAGGTGCACGCGACAAACGATACATCGCCAACTATTGGAAGTTCGTCGAGAAGTATCGGGTTACGCGGCTGTCCGCTGTCCCGACAACGCTCGCGGTGTTAGCAAAATCTCCTCCAAGAGGGGAAGACCTTTCCTCGCTCAAGCCGTATTTCATGACCGGTTCGACCGCCATGCCGATTCGGGTGCGCGAAGAATTTGAGCGTATCGCGGGTGTTCGCGTGCTGAACTCTTATGGAATGACGGAGAATACAGCAAGCATCGCCATAGATCCGCGCGATGGAGCACCGAAAGAGGGTAGTTCTGGTATCCGTCTGCCGTACACGAAGATCCGAGCAGTGAAGCTGGATGACAAGGGCAGCACAACTATCCTTTGCGACACAGATGAGATCGGCATGCTGCAAATCAGCGGGCCCGGCCTAACACCGGGATATCTAAATCCAATGCATGATCGGGCTGCCCGTACAGAGGACGGGTGGCTAATCACCGGTGATCTCGGACGTATCGATAACGAGGGTTACGTGTTCGTCACGGGCCGTGTCAAAGATGTCATTATTCGCGGAGGTCACAACATAGACCCTGCCCTCATCGAGGAGCCTTTGGTTCAGTCGCCGGATGTATTGATCGCAGCTGCAGTTGGAAAGCCTGACGCCTATGCAGGCGAGCTACCGGTCGCCTATGTACAACTGGTGCCGGGATCGCGCGCCACTAGCGGCGATTTGCTCGCATTTCTGGTTGGCCGCATCTCCGAGCGTGTTGCCATGCCGAAAGAAATCTACATCGTCGACAAACTCCCCCTCACTGACGTCGGGAAGCCGATGAAGGTCTTGCTACGACAGGATGCGGCGGAGCGAGAGTTCCAGTCGGTTCTTTCGCGAAGCACCGAGCTTTCACCCGATCAAAATCGACGCCTGGAGGTCAGCGTGCGACCACATCCGACTTACGGAACGCTGGTCGACATCGTGGTGGGCTACGCCGTAGAAGAAGAACGAGCCGTTCTGTCCGCTCGTATCGAAGAGACCATGGGTCGGTACTCGCTCGCCTACTCAGTCCATTGGCGGCCGGCAGCCGGAGCACACGCAGCGAGCTGTTTCGCATGAGTTCCGAGTACCAAAACATCACCTATGAGCACAAGAACAGCTTTGCTTGGCTCACTCTCAATAGACCTCGGGCGCTAAACGCAATCGATCCGTTGATGCTCGAGGAGATCGATCGTGCGGTGCGGGCGGCTCAAACGGATGATAGGGTGACTGCGTTGATCTTGACCGGTGCGGGTGACCGCTCATTCTGCGCGGGAATGGATTTACATGCATTCCAGGGGCGCGCAGCTGTATCGACGCCGATGGGTTTGCGCGAGGCGAGGCAACGTTACTCTCATCCGCTTGCATCCATGCGCAAACCGATCATCGCAGCGGTCAATGGCCTTGCGTATGGCGGTGGACTCGAGCTGACGCTGCTGTGCGACATCGTGATAGCGGCCGAGCATGCGACATTCGCGGCTGTGGAGGTATCGCGTGGACTCATTCCTGGCAATGGCGCTACTCAGCGATTGCCGCGCAAGATTGGTCTCGCCTTCGCTCTTGAGATGCTGCTGACCGGTCTTCCCATCGATGCTCAGAAAGCGTTGCAGATAGGGTTGGTTAACAACGTGGTAGCGGCTATGAATTTGCTGGCCGCGGCTGAGAAGATTGCTCTAGCCATTAGTGCGAATGGTCCGGTGGCGGTACAAATGGCGAAAGAGGCCGCATTGCGAGGACTCGAAATGCCTCTGGAAAAGGGTCTGGAACTAGAACGCGATCTGCTGACGCTTGTACAGAGTACCGAGGATGCGAAGGAGGGGGTGCGGGCCTTCGTCGAGAAGCGTAAGCCCAATTGGATGGGAAAATGACGCTATGCGTTTGCACCCTTACGGACCACCAGCGCATCGAGCACGCGAGCGCCAGCGCCTTCTTCCAGGACAAGCAGCGGGTTGATGTCGAGTTCAGCTATTTGGTCGGACAGGTCGTGGGCGACCCACGACAAGCGCACCAAGAGGTCGACGACCGCTGTGATATCGCGCCGCAGCATGCCACGGACCCCCACCAGTACAGAAAAGCCTCTAAGCTCGCGTAGCATCGCAATCGCGTCGTCAGGCGTGATCGGCGCTAAGCGATGACTGACATCGCGCAACACCTCTACGTGCATCCCGCCAAGGCCAACCGAGACAACTGGCCCGAACGTCAGATCTTGCGTAATGCCGAGAATGAGTTCGACTCCAGCCGGTGCCATCTCTTGCACCAATACTCCGTTGATCCGTGCCTGAGGCGCATGGCGATACACGCAAGCAAGAATGTGTTCATATGCCTGGGCTATCTCGTCAGGACGGCTGAGACCGATACGGATACCGCCAGCCTCGGTTTTGTGTGCAATATCCGGTGACTCGATCTTGAGAACGACGCGGCCACCGAAGCGTCGGCCAAGCTCGACCGCTGTTTTCGCGTCCGTAGCCAGCCCTTCCTGCATGCCTAAAAAACCATAAGCCGCCAATATCTGACGGCTTGTCCGTTCGGTAAGCGCACCGCTGTTCGCCACCATCAGTAGTTCGCGCGCTCGCGCCGAATTCATGCTCGAAGGACGCTCCACCACGCCGCCTGTTCGTGTTCGAGTCAGGTAGGCGCCAAAGTTGGCGGCGGCACGCGCAGCCTTAAGACAGGCGGTAGCTTCCCGAAAAACCGGGACGCCGCTCTGTACGAGGTATTTAGGAGTCATTTTGGGATCGTCACTGCAGCCGCCAGTCCACAACATGGCCGCCGTCTTCGGCGTGTTGCGGACGAACTGCGCACCGATCTCAAGTTCGGCTCGACTATGAATCGAATAAATCGGCAGCAGAATATCGACGGCTGGATCGGCTGCAATGGCATTGAGTGCCTCGGCAAACACGTTGGCAGAGCCGATGGCGGCAGCGGTCAAGTCGGTCGGATTATCTACGCGGCCAAAATCCGGGATCAGTTTGTTCAGCTTGGCCTGCGTTTCGAGCCCGTACTCAGGCCATTCGATACCGTACGTCGAACCCAAATCGGCGAGCAACACCGTGTGACCTCCTGAGACCGCGAGGGTCGCGGCCCGTGGAGTTTGAGGCCAGCGGCGTTTTTGCAGCAACATGGCCATTTGATAGAGTTCATCGCAGTCATTGACTTCAATTATGCCGAACTGCCGGAATGCCGCGCTATGAACGGCGCCGCTGCCGGTAACTGCGCCGGTATGCGATAAGGATTGCTTTCGGCCAATTTCGGTACGGCCGAACTTTAGCATGACAATCGGTTTCTCATATTCTGCCGCGCGTGCGGCGAGACTTCGCAATTTGGCGCCGTCGGGAATGCTTTCAACCGCCATTAAAATGACGTCCGTATTTGGATCGGACACCATGTATTCGGCAAAATCGATGACGTCGATGTCCGATTGATTGCCACAACTCACCTCATGACTGATCTTGAGACCGATCTCCTGAGCCCGGTACATGACGGTGACCTGGCCGAGTCCGCCGCTTTGCGTTACCACCCCGATATGGCCAGGCGTTACGGGAACACCCATCTTATCGAGCGTGAATGCTGTGGGAGAAAGGGCGAATCGGTTCGCGTAGCTAAGGATGCCGTTGCAGTTTGGGCCCATGAGCCGAATGCCGTTGTGTCGCGCGAACGTCACCATCTGCGTCTGCAGCGTCATACCGCGCGTCGTGCCGGTCTCCCCAAAGCCTGCCGTGTAGACCGTAACGAATGGTACGCCGCGCTCCGCACACTCCTTGAGAACTGTCATCACCCGTTCGGCGGGAACTGCGATACCGACATGATCAGGTCCTTCCGGAAGGTCGCGTACGCTCGGATAGCACACCCGCCCAAATACCTTTTCGGCACGGGGGTTGACCGGATAAATCGTGCCGGGAAACCCGAACGCAATGCTGCCCTGATAGCAGCGACCACCGAATTTAGTCAGATCGTTTGTTGCCCCCACCAGGGCCGCTGACGCGGGCGCAAAGAATCTTGTCAAATTGAGCGGACGTTTGTCCGCGTCGGCGAGCGCCTTCGGCGTCATGTTATTTGCCAAATTAGAAGAGAGTACGCACGCGTGCCACTTGCTCAATCGATACTGATACCAGCCGCTTTTGCTACGGCACTCCACTTCTTGAAGTCGGCGTCGATGAGCTTCGCCAAATCCTCGCTCGTACCAGGCTTCGTTTCAGCCCCGATCTTCTTTAGATTGGCTTGTACGTCCTGCGACGCAAGTCCGTCGTTAATTGCCGACAATAGTTGCTTTACAATCGCTGGTGGAGTACCGGCCGGCGCGACTGCGGCGGTCCAATTTCGAAGTATAATGTCGGGGAATCCTGCTTCGACCATAGTCGGAAGGTCGGGAAACTCAGGTGTTCGAGTATTACTGGTGATCGCCAGCGCCTTCAGTTGTCCTTTGCGCATGAGGCCGATCGAGGCGGAGAGGTCGGTAAAAGCCATTTCTACCTGACCGCTCAAAACGGCGATACTCAATTCGGCTCCACCGCGATAAGGCACGTGCACAATATCAATTCCTGCTTTTGATCTCAGAAGTTCGGCCATTAGATGCGCGGAATTACCGACACCTGCCGAACCATACGAAATCTTGCCCGGATTAGCTCTCGCGTATGTTACGAGTTCCTGCACGGTGTTAGCAGGAAAGCTTGGTCGTACCACCAGCACGTTGCCGATATCTGAAGTTTGAACGATTGGAGCGAATGCCTTCGTGGGGTCGTAGCCCGGGTGGTTCATGACCGCTGGCACTATTGCGAAGGTTGAAATGTTTCCGATGAGGATGGTGTAGCCGTCCGGAGGGGCATTAGCGACTACGCGTGCGCCGATAGCACTTCCTGCGCCCGTCCGATTCTCAATGATCACGGTTTGTTTAAGCACATTCTCCATATGCGGTAACAGCAGACGCGCGACGGTGTCTGTAGGGCCACCGGCCGCGTAGGGAACAATGATCTTGATGATTTCCTTCTTCGGAAATTCCTGTGACTGCACCGAGTCAAACGCACTGAAGGACACGGTCGTTGCGATGCTGATGATTATTGCACGCCACGTTGAGCATGCATTCAATTTAAACATAGTCATTATGCCTCCCCCTGATATAGTTTTTGCAAACGCAAGGTTAGTATACTTGTATGTGGCGATAAACTGAATTGCCGAATGACATAGTAGCGATCCGCCTCGGGGCACGACTCGCTTTGTCAACTGGTTGTATCGCGGCATTATTGTGCCTGCGCGAGAACGTTCATGGCTGCGGCTGTGTCGAGTGGCTGCTATGTCAATATTATCCGTAAGCTTACTTCACAGCATGGCGTGCGGGCTCTTGTGACACATCACTCGATGGAGTCTTGTTTTCACAAGCATGACCACAGTTTGTGGCTACGGAAATGCAATCCTTTCCCTTCAGCTTTGAAGAAACCTTTGTGCAAGAGCGGTCAAGAGTCATATGACGTTCGCTGTGACCGTGCTGCCGGGATTCTAGAACGTATCGGATATCGGATATATGAGGAGATCTGAGTCATGGAATTTTCGCTGCCCGAAGAGCTCGTTTTGTTGCGTAAAACCGTAAAAGGTTTTGTCGATACCCACCTGCGACCACTTGAGAAAGGCATCGAGGAGGCCGGCAAGGCCGACCCCGAAGTTCTGCGCGGACTGCGCCGGCGCGCGGCTGAACTGGGAATCTATGCGCACAACCTACCAGCCGAGATAGGCGGAGGCGGATTGAGTATGCTTGGCCAAGTGGTGGTTGCGGAAGAACTGGGCCGTACGACTATCGCGCTTAGTAGGACCGCCGGATACCTCCCAGCTTTGCTGACCTATTGCCGGCCGGATCAGCGCGAATGGTTTCTCGCCCCGCTCTTGTCAGGCGAAAAATTCGTTACATACGCGGTGACCGAACCGGAAGTCGGATCTGACGTGGGCGCAATAAAGACACGCGCAAAACGAGTGGATGGAGGATGGATACTCAACGGTGGCAAATGCTTCGTTTCCAACGTGGATATCGCTGATTGGGTCATCGTAGTGGCTGTCACTGAATCTGCGGCGCCTTTGAGCGGCCGTTTCACGCTGTTCATTGTCGACAAGAACAATCCTGGCTTCCACTTCATGCGTAATATTAGGAAGCTTGGATGGAGGGGGGCCGAGTTCTGCCAGTTCTCGCTCGACGACTGCAGGGTGCCAGACCACTACGTCATAGGCGAGGTGAACGGCGGCTTCGAGTTGATCATGTTCGCGATCAATCTCACGCGCATCCATCTTGGCGGAATATACGTGGGTATGGGTGATGAGCTCCGAGATCTCGGGCGGGACTATGCCAAACAGCGTAAGACATTCGGAAGGCGACTAGCGGATCACCAAGCAATTCAATTTATGCTTGCCGACATCGATTGCGAGCTTGAAGCCGCGCGTTTGCTGGTCTACGCCGCGGCGGATGCGGTTGACAACAAACGATCGGATATGCGGATCGCTGCTTCACGTGCGAAAGTGTTCGCCAGTGAAATGGCATTCAAAGCGGCAGATCGCGTGCTGCAGATCTACGGCGCCGCGGGTATTAGCTGCGACTATCCTATTGAACGAATGTTTCGCGATTCCCGTGCATTTAGAATTGGCGAAGGCACATCAGAGATTCAACGAATCCAGATAGCGCGCCACCTCTTGCGCTGAGTGTGGTCGCGGGCAAAAAGGTTATTATTGCTTTCTCCGTCGTAAAAACGCGAGATAAGGCGTACAAAATCAGCCTACAGGTGAACAGGACACCGTGGGCGACAATTTAATCTGGGGATGGTCGCAATGGACAATCAGCGGGAGTTCCTGTTAGAGCGAATAGGTTCTCTTCTCCGCCTCACAATCAATCGGCCTCGCGCCGCCAATGCTATCAATGAAGTTGTTGCCAATGGTATCGTGACTGGCCTTGCTCAAGCGAGTCGGAGCGATGACATCCGTGCCGTTATTCTCACTGGCGCCGGTGATCGAGTTTTCTCGGCGGGCCGTGACCTAAAGAATCCGCAAAACCTCGATCTCGAGACGTTTAATCAACAGCGGCGAAAAGAATTACGCGCATATACCGACGCCTTGATCTCGTTTGAGAAACCTTTGATCGTCGCGCTCAACGGGATCGCGATGGGGGCCGGTTTGATGCTCGCTCTCCACGCTGATCAAGTCGTGGCAGCGGAGCACTCAGAAATAACGCTGCCGGAGATCGACATCGGAATAGCAACATTTCTCGGCCATGCGCTGGTGGCACTACTTGCTGGCGACGGTGTCGCTAACGAGCTCGTGCTGACGGGTCGTCGGGTTGCGGCGCCGGAGGCTTTGCAGCGTGGACTTCTCCATTCGATCGTGGCGTCCGATCGTTTGGCAGTAGAGGCCGAGGCGTGCGCGACAATGCTTGCGGCAAAGCCGATTGAAACGTTTCGGGAAATGAAGAGCTGGATTCTTAAGCGACGGCGGGCCGCGGTGAGTGCGGCCCTTCAGGCACATGATGCGCTCGACGCCGCCAAGCGCGCGGCTTCAGCGGTCTAATTGCAGGCGAACGCCTTGGGTTTGTTGAGCGAATTCTGCGTTAACGCGGTTTCACCATTCACCATGGTCTCACAAATTGTGTCGCTCGTCCCTTGCGTTTCCCGCAGTTATCGAACGAGGCTTGCGCAAAGCGAGACACTTTTTCTGCGGCTTTCAGGATTGGGGTAGCAAGGCTGTTTCAAATTTTGCTTCCAGATTCGGGTCAAAATAGCCATCGATCAGGATAAAGGCGACCATGCATGGCTCTTTCGATCGGTTGCTCCAGGCGTGGTTAGTCCCACATTGAATCAGAACGTCGCCGGCCTTGAGGTGCACATCCTGATCATCCAGGACCATGGTGATCTGGCCGGAGAGAACGATTGCGTAATCAATCGTCTCGGTTCGATGCATGAGCGGATGTCGGCCACCTTTTACGAAGGTTGCAGCGGCTGGATTACCCAGCCCCTCGAGGACGCGCAGTGAATCCGCCGGTGTCATCGCACGCACCGCTTCCGATTCCGGCGGGAAGTGGTTAATCCGCAGCACGGTACCGTTCTTGGTCGGCATTTGCCGGCGGGGCCCCGAAGTGGACTCTTCGGCTTGCGACACGATCTTTGCCGGTGTTTCGTGCGTTCGCCAAAGGTCGATCGAATACCAGTTGGGATCGAGTTTGTTGATATGCACGAAGGGGGCGGGCCCATCGGACAGCACAACGGCGCGGCCCCGCGCGTCATGTCCGGTCACTATGCGGCGGATCTGTTTTGTCATCGTTCTCTCCCATTTTGCTTCTCGGAAGCATGCAATTGCGCGAGCATCCGAGGTAGTCGACCCTCTAGCTCTATGTTGGCGTCCGATGTGGCCGCCGGTGACGAGCTCATCGCGCGCTGTCTCGAAGGCCGAAGGGCATCCCAGAAAATCCGAGCCCGCGCGAAATCTGTAAGGCGCAGTCCATGACCATGGGAGCGAGCTTGGTCACCGCCTTCTTATCAAGCCGTTCAGCGGGGATCGACAGGTTTAAGGCGGCGATCACATCGCCTTCGACATTGCGGATAGGCGCTGCTAGGCCGCGAACCGTATCGACCCATTCCCCCCAGTTAACCGCGTATCCGCGCTTGCGAATATTGGCGAGCTCATCCAGTAATTCGGCCTTATTACGCTTCGTGCGCTCGGTATGGCGCTTGATGCGCGTCGCGATGTCCTCGGCGACGGCGTGTGGCAGGAAGGCCAGTATCGCCTTGCCCGCTGCTACGCAGTATGCCGGTCGTCGCCGCCCAACATCGGTGCTGGTGCGGATCTCGCGCGTACCATCGAGCTTGTAGACATACACCGCATCGCCGCCGTCGTAGACCGCGATGGTCGATGTCTCGCCTGTTTTTGCTGTGATCTCCTGCATCGGCCGGCGCGCGGCGCTTATTAGATCGGCGCGAGAGAGCGTGCTTGCTCCCAGCTCCCAAAGCTTGAATGTCAATCGGTAAGGGCCGCGCCGGTGTATCTGCTCGACATAGTGCTGGTTCATCAGCGTGCGCAGGAACTTGTGGGCGTGGCTCTTGATCAAACGCGAACGTTCCGCTACCTGCGTCAAGCTGAGCGGTTCTTCGGCCGACGCCAATATCTCCAGTACACGCAATCCTTTGGCGAAACTATCGTCCATTTCGCCCCCAAATGACCGAGTCGAACAGCGACGATCCCAATAGAAGAATAGTGTTCTCAATACAAGAATTTTGAGAGGACCACTGTTGCTCGTGAGCGCATGCTCGAGAATTGCACAGCGCTCGGCGCGCCTGTGTGTACCGAAAATCCTATCCGTATTGATTGGGAAGGGAATCACCTAACGTCGGCGCACAATGATCGCGCTGCTATGTTTTGTCCTTAATGTCTTGGTCTCGCCATTTAAGTCGAAGAATCGACTTGAAGCCGAAAATGCTGCGCTCAGGCACCAAGTGGTTATGTTGCGCCGGGTAGTGCGTAGGCGCGTCCTGTCCCTACCGCAAACCCAACCCTGGTGACGATCGCCTACGAATCGGCTGACTATCGTTGCGATGAGGGACTTGTGCAGCTTGATTTGGTGCGCAGTGGTCGGCCTGGTCCGGTCACGGGTGGCGTTGCAAACCGAAATCCTGGTCCTGCGACACCAGCTCAATGTGTTGCGGCGCAAATCGCCCAAGCGGATGGCACTCGGCAATATC
>Ga0207826_1000180_pt1 | contig 16968 bp, 14 predicted proteins | sample LuqExpMetageno80_FD_187837 | JGI IMG/M metagenome (GOLD analysis project Ga0207826, IMG submission 187837) | Tropical forest soil microbial communities from Luquillo Experimental Forest, Puerto Rico - Sample 80 (SPAdes) | ecosystem: Environmental > Terrestrial > Soil > Tropical forest ... | reverse complement strand
GAATTGCCCGATTCGTTGCGGAACGAGACACAGATGGTGCTCGACGAGATTAACCGGCTGTCCGCGAAGCTGAATCAATTGCTGCAATTCAGCCGCCCCGGCGTGAGCCCCCGCGGGAAAGAGGAACGGTGCGACGTAGTTCCGGTCGCGGCGAATGTCGTCGAAGTCTTGCGCCATGAGGCTGAGCCGGGCGGGATCGCTCTGGCCTTTTGCGACACGAAGGGAACCTATGAAGTCGCGGCGAACAGCGAAACCGTGAATGACATTCTGTCGAACGTGGTGTTGAATGCCATCGAAGCCGTCGGGCGAGGAGGAAGTGTTCGCCTGGGCCTGCATCGCGAGCAGCAGGCATGCACCGTGGCCGTCGAAGACGATGGCCCGGGGATTCCCGCGGCCATGAAGGAAAAAATTCTGCGGCCGTTTTTCACGACGAAAGCGCGAGGCACAGGCCTTGGACTGGCGATCGTGGTGCGGCGCCTCGAGGAGATTGGAGGGAGGCTTGAGATTGACAGCCCCATTCGCGAAGACCGCGGCAGCCGGTTTCGCGTGATTTTGCCGCTCGCTCCAAGGGAAAAAACGTAATGAAAACGGTACTCATCGTTGACGACGAGCCTGCTTCGCGCTACGCGCTCCGGCGCGCGCTCGAAAGCCGCTACCAGATTGTCGAAGCCGATTCAGCCGCGGCCGCACGGACGTCCCTGGCGGGAAGGCCGGACCTGCTGTTGCTCGATGTGGTTCTGCCGGGCGAGGACGGGCTGTCGTTCTTGAAATGGCTGCGCGAGGAAGGGCACGACCTGCCCGTGCTGATGGTCTCGGCGCTCGATACCGCCAAAACCGCGGTCGAGGCTTTGCAACTTGGCGCGGCCGATTACCTCGTGAAAGGCTTCGAACTCGAAGAACTTCGCCAGCGGGTGGCCAATCTGCTCAAAGTGGTTGACCTCGAGCAGGAGAACAACGCCCTGCGCCGGCGCCTGGCGACGGAGGGGCAGTTCGGGGAGATGATCGGGCGTTCGGCTGCCATGCGCCGCGCGTTCGAAATCGCCGACCGGGTAGCGCCGACTGATTCTACCGTGCTGATTCTCGGCGAGAGTGGCACGGGAAAAGACTTGCTGGCGCAGGAAATCCATGCTCGCTCGCAGCGCAACGGCAAAGCATTCGTGGCCGTCAACTGCGCTGCCCTCCCGGAAACGCTGATCGAATCGGAGCTGTTTGGCTACGAGCGTGGCGCCTTCACCGGCGCGGCTCACCAGAAAAAAGGGAGGTTCGAACAAGCCTCGGGCGGGACCCTGTTTCTTGACGAAATCGGAGATATGAATCCGGTGACGCAGTCAAAGGTGCTGCGAGCGCTCGAAAACAGGGTAATTGAGCGGCTCGGCGGCACGCAGACGATTCCTGTGGATGTGCGGGTGATTAGCGCCACGCACCGCAACCTGGTCCTGGCGATCCGAGAAGGAAAATTTCGCGAGGACCTTTTCTACCGGTTGCGGGTGGTGACCATCGAACTGCCACCGCTTCGCGCGCACAAAGGGGACATCCCGGTGCTGGCACAAGCATTTGTGCAGCTTCACGGCGCGCGGCTTGGCAAGATGGCGCGATTGACGAACGAGGCCGTGGCGGCGCTCGAAAGATACGATTGGCCCGGCAACGTCCGGGAACTTAAGAATGCCATTGAGCGCAGCATGGTCCTGAGCCGGCGCGAGGAGCTCGGCATCAGCGATTTGCCGGAGGAAGTGGTGAAGGGTGCTCCGCTCCGGCCGAAGAGTGGAGAAGAGAGTTCCGATCATGGGTTGAGCGACAAGGATTTTCGCGAAGCGAAGCGTAAATTCGAGATCGCGTACTTGCGCCGCCAGTTGAGCGCACACCATTGGAACATTTCGCGCACGGCTGCGACCATTGGGTTGCACCGACAGAGCTTGCAGGAGCGGCTGCGCGAACTCGGCATTCGGCGCCCCGGGCAAGAGGTTTCCGAGGACCACGAAGAATGATCTTCCACGGATTTGTTCAGGCGGGCGGCGGAAGCACACGCTTTGGAACCGACAAGGCGCTGGTGAAGCTCGGGGGGAAGAGCATGCTCGAACGGACCGGAGAATTGCTGGCGAGTGTCTGCCAGGACGTCAATATCGTCGCACCACGTGGGAAGTACCGAGACGCACCGTGGCCGGTGCTCGCAGATGGCTGGCCTGGCGAAGGACCACTGGGTGGAATTCTCACCGCGTTGAACTATCTCAACGAAACTAACCCGACAAACGAGTCAGGGACCAGAAAACACGGCCCATGCTCCTTCGCCGTGATCCTCAGTTGCGACCTGCCCTTCCTCACGAAGGAGTTTCTCTCGTTCCTCAAGGACCGGGCTCTTTCGAGCGGGGCGCAAGTCGTGGTTCCGGAGTCCTCGAGCGGCCTCGAACCTCTCTGCGCCTGTTGGTGCTCGGATTCGGCAGCGACCCTTCAGGCCGGGTTCGATGCCGGGGGCCGCAAAGTCAGCGAAGCAATGAAACGGCTGCGAATGGAAGTGCTTGACCATTCGTCGTGGGAACGATTTGATAATGAGAATCGCCTCTTCTGGAACATGAACACGCCGGAGGACTTTCGAGAAGCGCGGCGCATTCTCGAGGCCAAAGCTCGATGAGCGACGACATCCAGAAAACCGGTCTGACCGCCGCGGGTAAAGGGCAAAACGGCGCCGAATATTATTTTGAATTTCGCAATGTGACGAAGGGCTTTGACGACCGGGTGGTATTGAACGACGTCAGCTTCAAGGTAAAGCGCGCCGAGACCTGCGTCATCATGGGGCGCAGCGGGGTCGGCAAATCCGTCTCGCTGAAACACATTATGGGGTTTCTCCACGCCGATTCCGGCCGTATTTTCATCGATGGCACAGACGTTACGAATTTCACCGAACCGCAATTTGCCGAAATTCGCCGGAAAGTGACGATGGTTTTCCAGTCGGGCGCGTTGTTTGACTCATTGACGGTCGCCGAGAACATCGCGTTTCCGCTCGAAGGCCAGCCTGGACTGACGGAGGAGGACGTCGACGCCTATGTTTCGAAGTTGGCCCATATGCTGGAAGTGGAAGACGTGCTGGACAAAATTCCGAGCGAGCTTTCGACCGGCACGAAGCGGGCCGTGGCCATCGCCCGTGCGCTGGCGCAAAATCCGGAGGCTATCCTCTACGACGAGCCGACCACGATGGTCGATCCAATCATGGCCGGGCATATGGGCGACCTGATTCTTCGCTTGAAGGAGGCGTTCCACAAGACATCGATCGTCGTCACTCACGACACGCATCTTGCCAAGCGCCTTGCTGATACGATCGTTTTTCTGCAGGAAGGCAAATCCCAGGTCTATTCGACTTGGGCGGAGTTCGCACAATCAAAGGACAAGCTTGTGCGCGATTTCCTTCTCCAGGACGAACTCGTTCCGGCGCTGGATGTGACGCTGTGACAACCTCCGTTCCCGTTGCACCGGCGAAAGATCCCAAATCACAACTTCGCAAGGCAATGGGTTTCTGGGATGTTCTGTTGTTTAACATCGCCACCGTGCTCGGGCCGCGCTGGATCGCCGCCGCGGGCCACAACGGAACGTCTTCGATCAGCCTTTGGGTCCTTGCCGCCGTTTTCTTTTTTGTGCCGGGTGCGTTTGTCATCAACGAACTGTCTTCGCGTTTTCCGGATGAAGGCGGGCTCTACGTCTGGGCCAAGGAAGCGTTTGGAGATTTTCACGGCTTTGTGGCGGGATGGACCTACTGGATTTACACCGTGTTTTATTTTCCAGGGTTGCTGCTTGCGAGCGCTTCGATGAGCGCATACATTCTCGGGGAGAAGGGCGCCGCGCTCTCGCAGGACCAGACATTTCTTCTGACCGTTTCACTCGTGCTGCTCTTCGTGGCGGTAGTCCTTAATATCATCGGCCTGAATGTTGGAAAGTGGCTGCAGAATGCCGGCGGCGTCGGCACATATCTGCCTCTGTTGATGCTCGTGGGTGTCGCGCTGCTGGTTTATTTCCGACAAGGCTCGGCAACGCAATTTACCTGGGCCAACATGGCGCCGACGTGGAACTGGGACACGGTGAATTTCTGGTCGCAGATTGCCTTTGCATTCACCGGGCTGGAACTGGTGTCGGCGATGAGCGAAGAAGTGCGCGACCCGCGACGGACGCTGCCACGCGCGGTCTTTGGCGCGGGCGCGATGATCGCGTTCATGTACATCGTCGGCACGTTCGCAATTCTCTCGCTTGCGCCTGCCGCGGCTCTCGACCCGAAGAGCGGCGTCTTCCACGCAATCACCCTCGGATCCGTCGTGCTCAAGGTTGGTGTCCTCGGAATTTTGGCGGCGCTGCTGGTTACCGTGGGGAACGCCGGCGGGGTTGGCAGCACCGTGGCCGGAATTGCCCGTGTGCCGTTTGTTGTCGGCATCGATCGCTATCTGCCATCAGCGTTTGGCAAAATCCACCCGAAATGGAAAACGCCCTACATTTCGATCCTGGTGCAGGCCGGCATCTCCGGCGCAATTCTGCTGCTCAGTCAAATCAAAAGCGAGACGGTCCAGGCGGCCTACCAGATGCTGATCGATGCAGCCATCATTCTTTACTTCATTCCGTTTCTCTACATGTTTGCCGGAGTGCTGAAACTCTCGGCTCGCAAAGACCGCACGGAAAATCCGCACGCCGTCCTGGTTCCCGGAGGCAAGGTCGGTCTGTGGTTGAGCGGGATTCTCGGATTCATAGTCGTGCTGATCGGGATTTTTGTTTCGCTCGTGCCGCCCGGAGACACCGCCAACAAATGGAGCTTCGAACTGCGCCTTGTCGGAGGCACGGCGATCTCGATCCTGCTGGGCCTGGTGCTGTACTGGCGCGGCGCGCGATTAAAGAAAGACGAAGCGTGACCGGATAAAACGTCTGGGGGCGAGTGACCGGGGCTAAAAGCCCTGCGCGACGAGTTCCTGGATCGTAAGGTTGCTTGCCGGCTTCGCGCTGCTGCGCGCTTCCAAATACCGCTCGACGTATTTCCCCAGAACGTCGGCTTCCAGATTCACGGCGTCGCCGACTTTCTTGCCGCGGATATTCGTGTGCTGGTACGTGAAGGGAATAATCGTGAGTTCCGCCGCCCGCCCGTTCCAACGGGCCACTGTCAGACTGATGCCGTCGATGGCGATGGAGCCCTGAGGGACAATGAACTTTGCAAACGGCTGCGGCACCTCCACGCCATACCACCAATTTTCGCCTTCGGGATCGAGCCGCACCACGCGGCCGGTGGTATCCACGTGGCCAAGCACAAAGTGGCCACCGAACTCCTTTCGAGCCGTCATGGGCTGCTCGAGGTTCACGCGCGTCCCCGCTTTCCATTCGCCCATGGCGGTTTTGCGGATGGTTTCGGCCGAAAGGTCGGCGGCGAATTTGTCGCCACGCACGGTCACAACCGTGAGGCAGCAACCATCGACCGCGATACTGTTGGCGACGGCGAGATGGGGCGCCACAGTTGGCGCCTGGATCGTAAGGCGGCCGCCTTCCGCGTGCAGCTTCAGCGATTCGACCGTGCCCAGGTGTTCGATAATGCCGGTGAACATGAGACCCCTCTGCGTTATGTATTGTAAAGTCTTTGCGGATGACTGAGCCCTAATTTTCAAGCTTACCATCGACACGCGCCGCATAAACCGGACGGTGCGGGAAGTTCTTGACGCACCCGCAAAGGTGGGCGCAAGATGAAGATGACCACGCTCCTGGTCGGAGGTGGTCCATGTTTGAACCCAAAGTTACGGATCCGCATCAATCAGCAAAGACTTATCCCCAGAAAATTTTCTGCACAAAGCATAACCGCGAAGCCGAGATTGTTGTGGCCAATTGGCCGTTTAGCGAAGAGGGATGGAGCGACTGGCGGGTGATTGATTGTTCGCTCCTGCCGCCCGGAGCGGTTCGTTGCGGAATGGAGTGCCTGTCGCAGGCGCGCACAACAGACGAATAGCGCGGCGCAGTTCGTTGACCCGGGTGCGGGGCGGAAGAGATTAGGGCTCAGGCCGAGTTGCGCAAGGAGGGGTGCATGTTCGACCCAGAGGTTGTCGATCGTATCCTCGAGGACTGCAGTTTTCGTTTTCGAGATGTGCTCTGCCCGAATAAGAATAAGGTTGCGAGCATCACGGCAGCCAAGGTTCAGATGGAGGATGCGGACTGGTCCGTGGTCGAATGCTCCTTGCTGCCTAACGGCGAGGTGAAGTGCGCGATGACGTGCCTGCTTGAAGGATTCGAACCGCGGAAGTAGCGCGCTCTGCGATTTGCCTTGCGACGAAGAAGGCCGCCCTCTGGCGGCCTTCTCGTTTAGCCAGCTAGGACGCGCTCGCAGGCGTGACACCCGCTTGTGCCAACTCGCGAAGGCGGCGCAAGTCCAACTTGCCTGTGCCGAGGTAGGGTAGCTGCTCGACGTGCACGAACTGGTCGGGTTTCGGCTTCCAAAGCGCCGGGAGATCCGTTTTTGCGAGTTTGTCTAAACATTTGCGCAGGTCATGCTCTTTCAGCGTGTGAATGACCACGAGACGCTCGCCCTTTTTCTCGTCAGGAATCGCAGTAACCGCCAGGACTTGGCCATCGGCCTCGAGCAGTTCTTGCAACTGTTCCTCTACCTTGATGTGTGGCACCATCTCGCCGCCAATTTTGCTGAAGCGGCTGAGCCTGTCGGTGATACGCAGGAAGCCATCTTCATCGAGCGCGGCGATGTCGCCCGTGTTGTACCAGCCCTCCCGCAACACTTCCGCGGTTTTCTCCGGACGATTCAAATAACCGACCATCACGTTTGGCCCCTGGACCAGCAGCAACCCCGGTTTATCGATAGGAAGCCTTTCACCGGATTCGGGATCGATGATGCGCACGCCGATTCCCGGCAGGGGGTGGCCGATGGTGCCGCGTTTTGCTCCAATCTGGCGAAAGTACGCGGCACGGAAATCGTAAGTGTTCACCGCCACCACCGGAGAGCATTCCGTGCAGCCATATCCCTCCAGCGGACGAATTCCGAAGTGATCTTCGAAACTTTGTGCCACGCGCTCGGGTAGTTTTTCCGCGCCTGCCATAACGATGCGGAGGCTGCCAAAGGCCTCCGGGGGACAGCGTCTTGTATACGAGTTCAGAAACGTGGGGGTAGAGAGGAGCAGGGTGACGGCGTGCTTGCTGACCAGGGCCCCGATCGCCTGGGCGTCCAGCGGACTCGGGTGAAACACCACTCCGATTCCGGTGAGCGCCGGGAGGCAAACAGTGCCAGTGAATCCGAATGAGTGAAAGAAAGGAAGGATGCCGAGAATACGGTCGCCTTCGTGAAGATGAAAGACCTGTTCGAGTTGCTCGACGTTGGAGGCCAGATTGAAGTGCGAGAGGACGACGCCCTTGGGTTCGCCGGTAGAGCCACTCGAGAAAATAATTGTGGCGGTGTCGTCGAGCGCTGCGGTCCGCCGGACGCCCAGAAACAACTCAATCAGGCGCGCCGGAAACAGGCGGGCGGCAAGTAGCGCCGCAAGTTTTTCGCCGAAGCGGGGACCGTCGGCGAGGTCTTCCACGTAAATGACCTCTCCGGGCGGCTGCACAGGCACCTTTTCGAGGAATAATTTCGAAGTGACGATGGTCTTCAGTTCACACTGCCTGACGCTCGAGGCGAGCGACTCGTTCGAGGTTGTGTAATTGAGGTTGATCGGCACTTTACCCAGCAACAGCGCCGCCCAGTTCAGCAGCGCTCCTGGAATTGACGGCGGCAGCAGAATGCCCACCATTTTTTGTCCGTCCCAGCGTGAGCGAAGACGCCGCGCCAGAAAAATCGCCTTGACCAGCGATTCGCCGGAAGTGAGCTCTGGCGTGCGCCCGTCGGCCATGGCAAAGCGCCGCGGGTGAATGCGCGCAGCCCTCAGAAACGATCGCGTTAGCGGCTTCATGTAACGCCGCCGACGCTGGAAAGCGTCGACACCCAGTTCCTGCACCGCCCGGCGCACCTCGGTGGCCGTCGAGGTCGAGGGCAGCGGCTTGCCAAAGGTAATGCGCACGGGATAGGGGATGCTGCGGGGGACTTTCCACAGGAACCGCCCGCCGGAGAAACTGAAGATTGAGCCCCAAATCCCGTCCAAGTTCACGGGAACGATGGGTACGTCGATGCCTTTCACGATCCGTTCGAAGCCGCGGCGGAACGGCAGCAGTTGGCCGATGCGGGTAATCTCGCCTTCCGGAAAAATGCAGACAACTTCGCCGTTGCGCAGCGCTTCGGAGGCTTCGCGCAGCGAGTGAATCATTTCGCGCGCGCCCTGATCCGAGGCGATAGGAATGATCTTCAGCATTTTGGCGAAAGGTTTGATCAGGAAATTTTCGTAGGCCCCCTTAAACATCAGGAAGCGGATGGGCCGGTCGGTGGCGGCAAGCAGCAGGACCGCATCGACCCAGGAGGTATGGTTGGGGGTCAGCAGTGCGCCACCGCGAGCGGGGATGTTCTCCTGACCTTTCAAATCGAGGCGGTAGAAAGTGTGCGCGGCAATCCAGAGCAATAGACGAAGCAGCGAATCCGGCAGCAGCCACAAAACATAAGCAAGCGACCCCAGCGTGAGAAACGACGACCAGAAGAAAATTCCCGCCGGACCCAAATGCAGAAAGTGTTTAAAGCCGTAGTAGGCGACGGACGCGAGCAGAATCCCGACAAAAGAGAGCAGGTTCGCGGCGGCGAGGACTCCGCCGCGATGCTGTTCCTCCGGCCGGTGCTGGATCAGCGCGCTGATCGGTACGATGAAAAAGCCCCCAAAGAACCCGAGCGCCGCGAGCAACCCGAGGACCGTGGTAAAAGACAATCCGGGAACGGCAAGCAGGAATCCAAAAATCGTGATACCTGAGGCGCCGAGCGGAATAAGTCCATACTCGATTTTTCCGCCGGAGAGATAGCCAGCCGCGAGGCTGCCGAGGCCGATGCCGACGGCAATCGCGGCCTGCAGAAGGCTACCCTCGGTTGCGGGGACGTGCAGGACGTCCCGGCCGTAGAAAACGATATCGAACTGGAGAAGTGCCCCGAGAAAGAAGAAATAGGTGTTTCCGACGACGGCCAGCCACAACACGCGGTCTTGCGCGACGCGTTTTCCTTCGCTCCACAAATCTCCCAGAAAATTGAAGCGAAATGATTTTGCCGGATCCGCCGCGGGCACTCGCGTGATGCCAAAGCTGGTAAGCAGCCCGATGAAAGAGCAACCCAGAAAGATCACACCGGAATATTCCTGGCGTCCGCTAAAAGCCTCGGAAAGGCTGGCACCGGCGACCGTGCCGGTAATTGCCGCGAGAAACGTGCCCAGCTCAATGACGCCGTTGCCCCACGACAACCGGTTTTCCGGCAGAATCTCCGGCAAAAGCCCGTACTTCGAAGGACCAAAGAGCGCTCCCTGGGTGCTGGCCAGGAACAGTGCGACGAGCGACATCGACATGTTGTGTAGCGCAAAGCCCGCGATCGCAAAAAGCATCACCGAAATTTCGAATCCCTTGGTCCAGATCGTGACCGTGCGCTTGCTGTAGCGGTCGGCGAAATAGCCGCCCGTCATGGAAAACAAAATGAAAGGAAGGGCGAACAGGAGGCCGACGAGCAAAACCTTGGTTTCTTCCTGCTCTGGCGTAAGATTGGTGCCGATAATCAGGTAAAGGACGAGATATTTGAGCGCGTTGTCGTTGAACGCTCCCTGGAACTGCGTGGCGATCAGACTCCAGAATCCCAGGCGCCAGGAACGGGGAGCTTCGCTCATGCGGGAACCTCCGAGCCGATGCAAATAGTCGCAAAGAAATGACCCGATGAGTAGCGATTTCTCTGTCAGCGATACAAGAAAGGAACGGCTCGTTGGGGCGGTGTCACTTGGAGCGCAAGGCTTGCAAATACACTTCGATGGCGACGTCAGGACCGAACTGCTCGAAAGAGCGGACATGAAGGTGCGGAAGATCCGTGATCGCGGCGGGAAGAAAGGGCACGCCCGAATCTCCAGCAAGCTTGGGGGCATAGAAGAGCACCAACTTGTGAACAGCTCTGGCCGCAAGCGCGGCGCCGTTGAGCCGCGGGCCCGCCTCAAGCAGCACGCTAAGAATCTGGCGGCGGCCCAATTCCTTCATCACAACGGAAAGATCAATCTTCCCAAAGCGGGATTTCGACGGGATCAACTCCACGCCTGCAGTCTGCAATTCTCGCGCTTTCGCGGAGTTGAGCGAAGCGGCCGTGAAGACCAGCAAATCATCATCGACGGTCTGCACAATGCGTGATTTCTGAGAGAGCTGCAACTTTGTATCCAGTATCACACGCAGCAAGCGCCGCCGCCGCTCTAAGCCACTGCGGTCGGTCAGCCGCGGATCATCCGCGAGGATTGTTCCGACACCGGTGAGCAACGCATCCGACGCGTGGCGCAGGCGGTGAACCTCGGCTCGTGACTCTTCGCTCGTGATCCAGGTGTGCTTTTTGCTTCCGCGCCGATGCGGAAGGGCGAGTCGCCCGTCCAGCGTCAAAGCCGACTTCAAGGTGACGAAGGGTTTATGGGTGGTGATCCAGCAGCTGAACCCCTCATTCAGTTTCTGCGCTTCGGCTTCAAGCGCGCCCGTCTCAACTTCGATTCCAGCCGCCCTCAGCCTTTCGAAACCCGCCCCATGAACCTTAGGGTTGGGGTCTTCCATCGCGGCCACCACGCGCGACACCCGGGCGGCGACGATGGCCTCCGAGCACGGTCCTGTGCGGCCCGTGCGGTTGCACGGTTCCAGAGTCACGTAAAGCGTTGCGCCGCGTGCGCGTTCTCCGGCCTGCTTCATGGCGACAACTTCCGCGTGTTCGCGCCAGTCATACTGATGGAAGCCTTCACCCAGAATCGCGCCATCCTTTACAATAACGCAGCCCACGGTTGGATTCGGGCTGGCCAGGCCAACGCCCTTGCGCGCGAGGTCGAGCGCGTGCTCCATGAAGTGCCGGTCGTGAGAGTTCACGGGTTTCAGTTGAAAAGCGAGTCCGCGTAGGTTTGCGCGTCAAACGGCACGAGGTCGTTGATCTGTTCGCCGGTGCCCACGAAGCGAATCGGCAGGCCCAGTTCACGCGAAATAGCCACCACGATGCCGCCTTTTGCCGTGCCATCGAGCTTGGTCAGAATAATGCCCGTTACGCCCACGGTCGAAGTAAACTCGCGCGCTTGCGCCAGCCCGTTCTGGCCCGTTGTCGCATCAAGCACCAGGAGCACGTCGTGAGGTGCCCCGGGAATCACCTTGGCCGCGGTGCGCTTCATTTTTTCGAGCTCAGCCATCAGATTGGACTTCGTGTGCAATCGGCCAGCGGTATCAACAATCACGGCATCGGCGTTGCGCGCCTTCGCCGCCGCCATGGCATCAAAAACAACCGCCGCGGGGTCCGCGCCCGATTTTTGCTTGATGACCTCGACAGCATTTCGCTGCGCCCAAATTTCCAGTTGTTCGATCGCTGCCGCGCGGAAGGTATCGGCGGCGCACAGCACCACGCTCCTGCCGTCCTGCCGCAGGCGGTTGGCGAGCTTGCCGATGCTGGTGGTTTTTCCCGCGCCGTTTACGCCGACGATAAAAATCACCCGGGGATCGGAGCCGTTGGCGGCACCCGCCAGACTCGGCGTGTTGCCGTAAACGTTCAGCGCGCGAAAGACATGCGCCTTGATTTCGCGCTTCAGCTGCTCACCGTCGGAAAGGGCGTTTCGCGCGACCTGTTCCTTGACGGAGTCGAGGATTTCTTTCGTGGTCTTGACGCCAAGATCGGCGGAGAGGAGCGCGGTTTCCACGTCCTTAAGGGTCGCGGGGTCAATCTGCCGGCCGCCCTTCGTGACGTTATCGAGTGTATCCGCGAGCGCGGTCTTTGTTTTGCTGACGGACTCCTTCAGGCGTTCGAGCAGCGTGGGTTCGGGTTTGCCGAAAAGGGTAATCATGCAGCTCTGCCGTGGTGCCGATGCACAACCCGAAATTGTAGCAGATGGCGAGGGAGAGCAGGCTCAGACGTGGACTTCGACGGCGGAGAGGCGGATTTTTCCTGCATTGACAGCGGATTCGAGCGCATCGACAACGGCGGGATCGAATTTCGAGCCCGCCAGGGCCTTTACGCGTCCGAGAGCGTAGTCCAGATCCATCGCCGACTGATAAGGCCGGTTTGTCGTCATGGCATCGAGCGTATCCGCCACGGCGATAATGCGCGCCATCATGGGAATCTGCGGGCCGCCGAGGCCGTAGGGGTAACCGCGACCGTCCATGTGCTCGTGGTGGAGCTCGATGCCGGGCAGCATGTCTTTTAGCTGCGAAACGGGGCGCATGATGTTCGCACCTTTGGTCGTGTGCGTCTTCATGATGTCGAACTCTTCGGGTGTCAGGGAGCCGGGCTTCTTGAGGACGCGGTCGTCGACGCCGATTTTGCCGACGTCATGCAGAAGCGCGGAAATCTTCAGCTTATCCAGTTCTTCGGCGGACATGCCCATTTCCTGGGCAATCACGGTTGAATACTTCGCCACGCGGCCAGAGTGACCGCGTGTGTACGGGTCCTTTTCGTCGATGGCGGCCGCAAGCATGCGGATCGATCCGATGAAAAGCTCGCGGTTTTCTTCAGCGGCTTCCTTAAGGCGCTCGATGTACTCTTCGATATCGCTCGCCATCAGATTGAAGTTTTCAGCGAGTTCGCTGATTTCAGCGGAGCCGCGCACCGGTGTACGCTGATGAAACTCGCCGCGGCTGATCGCTCGCGTGGAGGCGGCCAAGCTGCGAATCGGTCCGCTGATGCCAACAGCGAAGAAATACCCGAAGAGAACAGCAAGGAGAACAACGACGCTGACGAAGGCAAGCGCCTGGCGGTTTAGATCCGACACACCGGCGTCATCGCGTGCATCATTGACGCTGCGCTGAGCAATAACCGCCCAGTTGACCTCCGGGAATGTGCTGTACGTGCCGACCATTTCGACCTCACGCTTGTTCAGTGTTTCGGTGAAACGGACGGTCTCGGTGTTGCGCAGTTCCTTTGGCAGGGCCTTGATTTGGCTTACGAGTTTCGATTTGTCGGTCAGGTCTTCGCCGGGCACGAAGTGCTTTGTGTCAGGATGCGCTACGACGTGGCCATAGTGATCGACGACAAATACGCTGCGGCCGCGCACGCTCGCGTCTTGCAGCCGGCGTAGAATCGGGTCGAGCGATACGACGGCGGCGAGCATGCCGGTGAAATTGTCCTGCGAGTCCTTTAAGGGTACGGCAATCACGAAAGCCGGGCGGTTGTCCGGCGCGAGCGCCAGCGGGTCGCTGCGAACGCTCACTTGCTGGACACAGCTGACGAAGGCGCGCTGCAGGGCCTTGGCGACGAAGGGGTCCTGCTCCACGCGGAAATTGCCTTGCGAAGCGCTGGTGCCCTTGGCATCGCGGCCCACCGCCGTCAGATAGATGAAGGTGTTGCGGTTGGACTCCACAAAGTTGTCGAGCAGGCGCGTAACCTTTGGTTCATTAACGGGGTCGGTGACGTTGTCAATGAGCCCGGTGAGCGCCAGAATCTGCCGCTGGCTGATGAGCTGCTGGTTAAGGTTGGATTCAAAGAATTGAACTTCCTGCGCGAGCGAGCGGGTCAGCTCGGTTTGCTGCACACGCTCGGTGTCGACAAGTTTTTCCTGGCTGAGTTCAAGAACCTGGCGGTGATACAAACCGACAGGCAGCGCGCTGACGAGGAGGAGCGCACCGAGCACGAGCCATAGGATGCGCACCCGGCCGGTACGGAGGCGCGTCCACAGCGATAGGAGCGAAGCCGCCATCGCAACATATAGATTTTACGAGGCTAGTTCGAGCTGGCACGGCTGGCCTAAAGGACAGGCGTCACGGAAGTGCAACTAGGCCGGAAGTACCAGGACGCGAGTGGGTTGGCGAGGGAGGAAGTCAGCTCATCAGCTGACCGTGCGGAGCCCGTAAACAGAGCCTACTCCCGCCGCAGCGGACGCTCCATGATGGCCCGAATCGCCTCGCGTGGGGAATTGCCCAGATGAAGAATGCTGTGCACCTGCTCGGTAATGGGCAGTTCGATGTGGTTTTCGCGAGCCAATGCCAAGAGGGCCGCGGCTGTGCCGACCCCTTCAGCAACCATGGTCATACCCGACAGAATCTCTTCGAGCGCACGGCCTTGGCCAAGCTCAAAGCCTACGTAGCGGTTGCGGCTGAGCGCCCCGGTAGAGGTCAGCACCAGGTCGCCGAGTCCCGCAAGGCCGCTAAGGGTTTCCGCCCGGCCTCCCAGTGCGACGACAAGGCGAGTCATCTCGGCCAGGCCTCGAGTAATCAAGGCGGCGAGCGAGTTGTGGCCCAAGCCTAAGCCTTGGCAGGCTCCGGCCGCGATGGCCATGACGTTCTTCATCGCGCCCGCGAGTTCGACGCCCAGGACGTCGTCGTTGGTATACAGGCGAAATGTGGGGCCCGCGAATTCCTCCTGCAGAAACTCGGCGGCCTGGGAAGAATAGCGGCGAACGTTCACGGCAAAAACGCGGTAGGTGGCAGGCGCGGCCAGCACCACAGCGGTGGGTTCTCCTCGGGCAGCCTCGATGGCAAACGACGGTCCGGAAAGAACCGCCACTTGGGGAACAAAGCGAAGCGAGAAGACTTGCTCGATGACCTCGCTCATGCGCATATGTGTTGCCGGCTCGAGACCCTTCGTTGCGCTGACGATAATGGCTTCGTTCGATACGTAGGGCAGGGCGAGGGTGTAGACCTCGCGCGCATGAGCCGACGGGACAGCGCCGAGCACGATTTGAGCGTCACGGAGGACCTTGCCGATATCCGTCGACGCCTGCACGCAGGTAGGGATGGAAATGCCCGGCAGATAGGTTTTGTTTTCGCGGTCGTCGCAGATCGATTGGGCGATCGCAGGTTCGCGCACCCATACAAGGACTTCATGCTTGCGGCGACTTCGGCTGAGCACGACGGAAAGGCCCGTGCCCCAGCTACCGCCCCCGAGGATGGCGATCCGGCTCACGGCGATCCGCCTTTCGGTTTGCCAACCAGATATTTTGGCTCCGAACCGGACAAGAGGCGCTGCAAATTCGCTTTGTGCTTGTAGATGACCAGTGCCGCGGCGAACAGCGTGCCAAACGTTACGGCAAGCGGCGGGGCATGAGGCGGCGCCCAGAGAAAATAGATCAGCAGCGGCATGGCCGCGGCTGCCGTGATTGAAGCCAGCGAGACGTAGCGCCAAAAAACGAATATCAGAAGAAAAAGGGCGAATCCGGCGAGCGCCGCGATGGGGGACAGCATGACGAACACGCCGAGCGCCGTAGCGACCCCTTTACCCCCATTGAAGGCCAGCCACACAGGGAAGCAGTGGCCAGCGAGCGCAGCCGCACCCGCCAAGACCATCCACCGGGCGCTATGCCCGGTGAAATGCCCGGCGAGCCAGACCGCCGCTGCACCCTTCGAAGCATCGAGGAGCAGCGTCAGGATACCCGCGACCGGCCCTGCAACCCGTGTCACATTTGTCGCCCCGATGTTGCCGCTGCCATGCTGGCGTACGTCCTTGCCGCCCAAGAGCTTTGTCAGGATCAAGCCGAAAGGAATCGAGCCGAGCAGATAGGCGACGAATACCAGAACTGGTGAGGCCGCCGAGGTCGAGAGCATGTAGCGCTAATTCTCCGAGACAAACGGGAACGATTGCAGAGTAGTGTACTCCGCTCCGCTAGGTTTGAGTTTGCTTTCGATGAGCTGGAACTCGGCAGCGGTAAGGGAACCGAAACCGCGCGATTGGTTTTGCTGGACCGCACCCTGCAGGTTTCGAGGCAGGCCCGGCGGGTTGAAGCGCGCCAGGGTGAGATGCGGGGTGAACGCGCGCTCCTCCAACGGAAAGCCAAGCCTGTGCATGGCCCGGTCAATGTCGGCGGCAAGAGGCGCCACGTTCGGCGAAGCTTCGATGGCCACCCAGAGCACGCGCGGGCGCTTTTCATTGCGGAAGAAACCAAGCCCGTGGAAACCCAGGGCGACGGCTTGCCTGGAGCGAATCGCGGCGAGTCCCGCCTGCACCTGACTGAGTTTAGCGCTGTCGGTTTCTCCGAGAAATTTCAATGTGACATGCAAATTGTCGGCGCGCACCCATTTCGCCTGTGGTGCAGCGGTCCGCAGTTCGTTTACGAACGCTGCCAACGCCAATCGAATCTCGTCTGGTATTGCGATTGCGACAAACAGACGCATCGGATGCCTTCGTCACCGGCGGGCTGGCGGATTCGCGTTGTAGAGATAATGCATGCGGACCATATCGAGGGCGAGTTGCGAAGCGTAGAAGCGTATGCCGTCGCGGTCGCCGGGAAAATGAACGAGCCGCTCCTTCACTCCAGTTGGCGATGCCAAGGCCAAATGCACTGTGCCGACGGGCTTTTCTTCACTGCCGCCCCCGGGGCCGGCGATGCCGGTGATGCCGACGCCGAACGTGCTCCTGACACGCCGCCGTATACCTTCTGCGAGTGCCATCGCCACTTCACTGCTGACGGCGCCTTTCGAGGTGATCATTTCGGGCGGCACGTCGGCCCACGCCGTTTTCAGTTCGTTGCTATAGCAGACGGCGCCGCCCAGAAAATAGGTCGAGCTGCCGGGAATGCGGGTCAACCGTTCAGCGAGCAGACCTCCCGTACAACTCTCGGCTGCCGCGATTGTGGCCCGATTGTCGGTGAGGAGCTGAGCGACCACTTCCTCGAGCGAAAGGCCGGAATGGGCAAAGATGCGGTCTCCGAGGGCAAGCTCCAAGCTGCGAACGATTTCGTCAAGCGTGATCTCCGCGTGAGTATCATCGTCGGTCCATGCGCGCAAATGAATCTGGATTTCGCCCGGAACGGCAAGAATGGTGGTGCTCACGTCCTTGTAGCGCGTGTAGATGGGCCGGATGCGCTCTTCGACATGCGATTCCCCGAGACCGGTAATGCGCAGTTCGCGATGAAACATGCGCACACCAGAGGTGCGGCGCTCGAGCCGAGGGCGAACCTGCTCGAGAAAGAGCGGCTTCAGCTC